>Ga0078894_10003470_pt1 | contig 11970 bp, 8 predicted proteins | sample LauGreSu1BDMLBSD_2_FD_67506 | JGI IMG/M metagenome (GOLD analysis project Ga0078894, IMG submission 67506) | Freshwater lake microbial communities from Lake Michigan, USA - Su13.BD.MLB.SD (version 4) (version 4) | ecosystem: Environmental > Aquatic > Freshwater > Lake | place: Lake Michigan, USA... | reverse complement strand
AAAGAAAAAAATCAAGGTCCATACAGACTCTTTGGAAATAATGGCGAATCATTTCTTATAATCATTGCAGGAACTGAGAAAGTATTTATAAATGGTCAGCTCATGAAGCGTGGTTTTGACCAAGATTATGTAATAAATTACAATATTGGGGAAATTGTATTTACGCCAAAACGGATGATTACTCAGGATTTAAGAATTATTGTAGAATTTCAGTATTCTGATAGAAATTTTTTTAGAAGTACTTTAGAAGCTCATTCCGTATATCATTCTTCTGAAACAAAGATATATGCACAGGTTTTTAGTGAATCGGATAATAAAAATCAGCCTTTGAATCTAAAGTTAACGGAATCTCAAATTACAAGACTCAAAGAAATAGGGAATCAAGTAGATTCTGCATATATTTCCTCTGAATCTTTGACCACTTGGGATGCGGCCAGAATTTCCTATCAGCGAAAAGATACGATAGTACAAAATCAGCTTTATTTTGATATATTCAAATGGGCAGAAGCATCTTTAGATACTGTCTATAATGTTATTTTCACCTTTGTAGGAGCAAATAAAGGAAATTATAATATTAAGGCTAGTAGTGCTAATGGAACAGTTTTTGAATGGGTGGCTCCTCAAAATGGAATTTTGCAAGGTAGTTATGACGCTATTACTAAAATATCAACACCCAAGTCCCATCTTCAGGCTATCATTGGAGGTGAAATAAAGTTAAATTCTTGGTTGCAAGCCGCAGCAGAATTTACATTTACCCAAAATGATCTCAATGAATTTAGTGATAAAGATAATGATAAGAATTCAGGAAAAGGTGCTTTGATAAAACTAACTGGAACAAAAAAAATAGATTCATTAAAACAGTTTTCAATTTCATTGCAAAATGAATTTACTTCTTCAAATTTTAGTCCAGTCACTCGTTTTAGGAATTTGGAATTTAACAGAGATTGGGATCTTCAAGTTCAATCGAGAAATGACCTATTTCAAAATATATTAACGTCAAATATGGCGTATCAAAACAAATATATTAAGTTGCGATCACAATGGAGTGCTTTTTTGATGGATACAATTTATAAAGGATTGCAAAATATTACTGATTTTGATGGTGAAAAAGGGTCTTTTAAATGGTCGTTAACTTCAAATATCATAAAGACAAAAACATTAGATTCTACAATGGCTTTTTACAGACCCAAAGGTTCGCTAACTTATTCTTTTTTAAAGAAAAATCCAATGACAGCTTCTGTAGGATTTGCTTTTGAAATTAAAGAAAAAAAAGCGGCTAATTCGGATAGTATTTCTTCTAATAGTTTTGATTGGAAAAATTATTTTTTCAATGTATCCTCCAATCCAAAATCTTCGTCTCGATTTAATTTTGGATATATATATAGAACAGAACGATATAGTGATGGGAGTACTTTTTTGCAGCCTAGAATTATTTCTCATACGTTGAATCTGAATGGTGTGATTGAGAAAAACCTAAATCACCTGTTTAAATATAATTTTAGCTATAGAAATTTTGTCAATACAGATACTGGAATAAAATCAAGAGAATTAATTCATAATTATTTAGGCCGTTTGGATTATAATGGACAATTTGTAAGAGGATTTCTGAAGATCAATACGTTATATGAAATAAAAGCAGGACAAGAGCAAAAAACACAAATTACGTATGTTAAAGCTACAAATGGATACGGCAATTATGCTTGGAAAGATCTCAATAATAATGGTGTTTTTGAAATTGATGAAGCCTATGTTTCTAATTTTAATTTTGAAAATAGATATATCCGTTTTTATACTTTGTTGCCCGATTTTGTTCCCGCTAATGAAATTTTATTCAATCATTTTTTATGGCTTCAACCCAAGGCAATATGGCATAGCAAAACGGATTGGAGAAAATGGGCCTCAAAATTTTCATATCAGCTACGATTCGATATTCAACGCAAATCAACGTTCTCTCAATCCCAAACCGTTTCTGAGTTTTTAAGTCCATTTGAGTCCGTTTCTAGTTCCAATTTAATTGTGTCTCGCTTTAATTTATTCAATCAGCTAGCATTTCAAAAAAATGAATCTAATTTTGGTGCCGATTTAGAATGGTCTTATATCGATGCTAAAAATTTGATGAGCAATGGGTTGGAAAGTTATGCTACTCAGTTTTTTAATTTAAAATTTCGATATAATCTCAGTTCGTATTTTACTTTATTATGGAAATTATCAAATGGAATCAAACGAAATCAAAGTGATTTTTTTATGGATAGAAATTATTCGTTTATACAAAATGAAATTGAAAATACCCTATCCATTTTACCTCATAAAAATTTAAAAATAAATCTTAATGCGAATTATGCTTTTAAATCCTCCAATATGCAATATCTTTTGCAACAGCAAGGGGATTTAGAATTGCTTCTGAGCAGAAAAAACAATGGTATGATAGAAGCTAAATTTTCTACATTAATCTTAAATTATGGGAAAACCAAAGAGAATCCTCAAGTGGAATTAGCTATGCTCAATGGTGTTCAAGCAGGAACCAATTTTATTTGGAGTCTAAATTTTGGTCAAAAATTAACGGATTTATTGCAGCTAAATCTTGTCTATAATGGACGAAAAAACACGCAATCAGAAAGAATGATTCATTCTGCAAATATGGAAGTGAGAGCTATTTTTTAACCTTTTTCATATATATTAAATAAGGTAATAATTTCTTTAGCTTCTTTTACATCGTGTACTCTTAGAATTTTTGAACCTTGACGCAGTGCTTCAAAATGTAAAGCAGATGTACCATTAAGTGCATATTTAGCAGAACTCTCCAAAGGAGAATAGATCATAGATTTTCTTGATATTCCTGTGAGAATAGGTAGCTGAAACGTATGAAAATAGGAAAGATTTTTGAGTAATTTATAGTTGTCTTCAATCCTTTTTCCAAATCCAAATCCTAAATCTAAAATAATATCTGAAATGCCATTTGTCTTTAATTCTATAATTTTTTTGTCAAAAAATTGATATAATTCTAGTAATATATTGTCATATTCAGGATTATGTTGCATATTTTGGGGTACACCTTTCATATGCATCAAAATATAAGGTACTTGATGTTTTTTAAGAATAGAAATTAATCCCTCATCTAGCCTAAAAGCAGAAATATCATTAAGCATACACACGCCATTTTCCAGCGCATATCTTGCTATATCACTTCGATAGGTGTCTATAGAAAAATAACATTCGGGAAATCGTGCCATTATTTTGGGCAAATAAGTTTCTAATGGCTTTAATTCCTCTGAAACAGAAAGTTCCTCGCTAAAAGGGCTAGAGCTCATAGCTCCAATATCTATAATCGTAGCGCCTTCTTCTAGCATGGTTTCTACCCTCGATAAAATATCGTCTATTCCATGAAGCGTGCCTCCGTCATAGAATGAATTCTGTGTTAGATTCAATATACCCATCAATATGGGTTTGTCCAGAACCAATAAATCTCTTTTTAGTTTTATTGAAAATATTTGAGGGTCTTGGCGAAATAACATTATTTTTGCTTTTTAAATATAGAATTGGAATCTAGCGTTATAAATTTTAAAATTATAAAGATTGCATCGTATTGGTAAATAATTAATAATGACCACTAAAAATACAGACCTTCATTACAAAGAAATTGTTGACAAATGTAAATCAATTTTCTTAAAAAAATCGAAAGATTATGGTACTTCATGGACCATTTTGAGATTGAGTTCGCTTACCGATCAGTTATTTATCAAAGCCAAAAGAATTAGAAATATTGAAATTTCAAATGTCAATAAAGTAGGAGATAGCATCGAAGATGAGTTTATGTCCATTATCAATTATTGTATCATGGCTATGATTAAATGTGAAGAAGTTATAGAGGAAGAAATCTCTTTATCCAATGACCGTCTTCAAATGTTATATGACAAATATTATATAGCTACATTTGAATTGATGCAAAAGAAAAATACCGATTATGGCGAAGTTTGGCGCGATATGCGCGTGAGTAGTTTTACCGATTTAATTTTAACTAAATTGTTGAGAATAAAGCAGATAGAAGATAATATGGGCAAAACTGAAGTTTCAGAAGGGGCTTTTTCAAATTATCAAGATATTATGAATTATTCAATTTTTGCTCTGATAAAATTAGAATCAGATAATCTAAGTTCCCAATAGAAAAAATATGACTAAAATACATTATTTATCTATCCCTAAAATGGGAGAAAGCGTTTCGGAAGCCACCATTATACAATGGCTAAAAAAAGAAGGGGATATAGTTAAAAAAGATGAGCCCTTTGTTGAAGTATCCACAGATAAAGTGGATAGTGAAATTCCCTCGCCGTTTGAATGTAAAATAATAAAAATTCATTTTCAAAAAGATGATATAGTTGCAGTAAATCAGCCTATTGCTGAAGTTGAAGTTTTTGGGGAATTATTAGTAGAAAACGCTTCAAAAACCGAAGTTTTTCAAACTATTACTCCTGTTTCACTAAAATCAGTATCTAAGCCTAATACTTCAACTATCAATTTATACAATCTAACTCCACTAGTCAAAAAAATATTAATAGAAAATGATATAACGGAGCAGGAGATAAGAAATATAATTGCTACGGGGCTTGAAGGTAGAATTACAAAGCAGGACGCTTGGCTTTATATAAATAATAGAGCACATTTTAACGAAAAAAGAGTCTTTGAATCCGTTGAAATTACTCAAAATATTACTGAAACGAAATCGGAAAATCTTCCCGCGATGGACGAAGGAGACGAATATGTGCTTTTTGATAGAATGCGTGCCTTGATCGCAAAACATATGGTGCTGTCCAAGCAAATTTCGGCTCATTGTACTTCTTTTTCTGAAATAGATGTAACTGATTTGGTAGCATTAAGAGATAAAACAAAGGATCAATTTTTTTATGAACATAAATTGAAGCTAACTTATACACATCTTTTTATGAAGTGTACTATTGAGGCTTTAAAAGCATTCCCCAAATTAAATGCACATAATACTTCTAAGGGATATATTTTGAAGAAAAATATTAACTTGGGCTTTGCTACTGCCTTGCCCGATGGCAACTTGATTGTTCCGTGTATAAAAAACACGCAAGATATGTCAATTGTTCAAATTGTGGATGGGGTAAATAAAATTGCTGCACTTGCAAAAAATAGTAATTTAAAACCAGAAGATATTCAAGGTGGTACATTTACGGTATCTAATACAGGGATATTTGGTAGTTTGATGGGAACTCCAATCATTAATCAACCCCAAGTAGCTATTATGAGTTTAGGTGAAATCTTGAAAACACCTGCTGTAATTGACTTGGAAGGCGAAGATAAAATTGTTGTAAGAAAAAAAATGATAGCGTCTTTGTCTTATGATCATAGAATTATTGACGGTGCATATGCGGCTAGTTTCCTTAATTTTTTAAAAGAAAAAATTGAAAAGTATAATATTCTATAATTAGAATTAAACTTTTGTTTCAATTTATTAATAAAAAATTAAATGTTGAAAAAAATTAAATATGATTTAATCATTATAATGTTATATTTGTGTCAATTTTTAAACTAAAAATTTAGTCGTATGAAAAAGTATATACTTTTAGGATTTTCAATGGTTTTTGTTCTTCTTTTTGCTGTGAGTTTTGATGCTGCAACAATAGATGGTATTCAATTCCCTGCTTATAAAGTAAAAGTGAAGCCACCTAAAGAGCAACGTATCCAGGCTCAAATCGAAATTAGAAATAGTATGCTTAAAAATGTTGAGACAGGATTAGTAGATCCAAATGATTGGTATGAAGCGTTGGAAAAAGTAACTAATTTCTATAACAGAGTTTCTGCTAGAGCAGGGAATATTGAATGGAAAGAAGGTGGACCTTTGGATGTTGGAGGAAGAAGCAGAGGATTTGTTTTTGATAATCAAACTCCAAATAAATGTTATACTAGTTCTGTATCAGGCGGTATATTTGAGTCATTTGATAGAGGAAATACTTGGAGACCTGTTCCTGGATTTGATAAATTACCTATATTAAGTATTGGATGTATGACTCAGTCTATTAATGGTGATGTATATGCAGGTACTGGAGAATATTGGGGGAATGATGCCAATGGACAGTTTGGAAGTCAATTTAATGGAAATGGAATTTATAGAAAAAAAGCAAATAGCGATAATTGGGAGCTTTTAGGATTTGAAAATCCAAAAAGTGGGACTACCGCTCCTCAATTTTCATTAGTAATTGATATGGGCTGTGATCCTTTGGATAATAATAAAGTTTTTGCAGCTACAAGTAAAGGGTTATTTGTTTCCAGAAATGGCGGGGATACGTGGACGAAAGTTTCTGGTGTAATGTCAACAGGAGTTATCTCTCAAATTAAATCATCATCTGATCCTAATATTTGGTATGCAGGAAGAGATGGTATGACTTATAAATCAACAGATGGTGGTTCAACTTGGACTCAAATTACAACAGGTAATTTTATTGCAAATCACCCAACTAGAAAGCATATAAGAATTGCAGTATCTAAACAAGATCCTAAAAAAGTATATGTTTGCGGTATTGATACAGAGGCTAAATTACGCTTTGCTATAAGATCTATAGATGGAGGAAGTAACTGGCAGTTTTTAGGAAAGCAAGATGCATTGCTTCAGCCTCTATGTTCATCTGATGGGACAGCTTGTCAAGGATGGTTTGATTTGTGTTTGGCTATTAATCCTTCGAATGATGATCATTTATTTTTAGGTGGGCAACAAGCTATGTATACTTGGTCGCCAGCTACTAATTGGGTTAAGGCTGCATTCTGGAATAGTCCAGCAAAATTAGGTCAAAATCTAATACATGCTGATATGCATGAGTTTGCATTTGATGAGAAAAGACCAGATACACTTGCTATATGTACCGATGGAGGTGTTTATATGACATATAATGCTAAGTCACAGTTCCCTAATCCAACTTGGGTGCCAAAAAATAAAGCATTTAATGTAACTCAGTTTTATGATATGAATGCTTCTATTTATGGAGAAATGCTTGGAGGTGCTCAAGACAATGGAACCAATCTTATTAGAACTGACGCATCTTCAGATAGAAAATCATTTGAAGTGAGTGGTGGAGATGGTTTTAATACAGCTATTTCAGCATACAATGATAGTCGTGTCATGTTTTATACAGTTTATAATGGATTAATAAGAAAGGCTGATAATATGAATGCAAATACATCGAATCCTGTGATTCAAGGAAGTTGTATCGATGTTGAACCAAGAACGCAAGCCGGTTTACCTCAAGGGAATGGAGAAGCTGACGGAATTGGATTCCATACACGTATTCATATTGCAGAAAAATTGATTCCGGATCCAAATAATACAATAGACTCAATAGATAAAGAAATTCCTGAAAGATCATTATTTTTTGTAATGCATCCTTCTGGGTTTTATGTATCTCCAAATGCATCAAAACCTAATGAAAAGGCTGATTGGACATCAGTTATAAATCCAAGTGTTGGTGAAGTTATAGATATTCATCAGACAAAAGATTTATCTACTATGTATGTTGTAGGAAGAGGTGGAGCTAAAAAAATTACAGGATTTGATAAGGCTGTCTTCAATAAAACTACATTAGCAAATAATGTTCCTTGTTTAGTTTCAACTACTGCTGGATTAGGTATTAGTATTAGTAATGTAAATGGATTACCATCAAATCTAGGTGGTGTTTATGTTCGCCAGTCAAGTGCCATTGTAAAGCCAGAAGTATTGGTGACACAAATGGGATTTGGAGGAACTCAAAAGGTGTTTTATTCAAATGATGGAACGAATTTTGTAAATAAACAAGGTGATTTGCCTATTATGCCTGTATACTGTGGTATAATAGATGAATTAAATGAAAAACATGTATTGATAGGAACCGAATATGGAGTTTGGGAGACAGATGATATTACCGCAACAAGTGTAAAATGGGTGCCTTCTAGTAAAAATGTAGGAATGGTTCCTGTATTTAGAATACGTCAAATGAAATTAAGAAAAAATGGATGTTGGATGGTATATTTAGGAACACATGGAAGAGGAACTTTTTATGCTCCTATTACAGAAGCTTCTGGATGTAGTTATAATTTAGATAGACCAAAATCAACTAGTGGGATTGATCCATTTACAAACTTTGGTAGTAAATTTAGTGTATTCCCTAATCCTACATCAGATGTATTAAATGTTAGATTTAAAGCCGATAAAGTACAAAATTATACCATTTCAATTTATAGTAGATCTGGACAATTTGTAAAGAGAATGTCTTATAGGTCTGCATATGGAATTAATAATGTTCCTCCTATTGAAGTAAATATGCTTTCGAAAGGCACTTATTTTGTTAGATTGGAAGATGATGAAAAGGTTGTAGGCGGTTCACAATTTATTGTTCAATAGATCTTAATAATATTTTTTTAAAAAGCCCAAATCATTGATTTGGGCTTTTTATTTTTTTAAAAATAAAATAACTATGAATTAAAACTATTTGTTTTATTTTTATGTTTCAATAATAAGCGTAAAATTCTTGGATGAGAAATAATGAATTTGAGGAAAATGAAGAAAAGTTGATGGCTCTTGTAGAGCAATATCAATTTGCGCGTGAACATAATGAACCTATTCATTTTTCAGAAGAAGATTTTGAAGAGATTATTCACTATTTCTTGCAATCCAATAAAGCATCTGATGCGCTTGAAGCGTGCAATTTGGCTTTAAATATATTTCCTTATTCTTCAGAATTTAGCTTAGCTAAAGCTGATGCATACCTAGAACTAGGTGATCTTGAAAGTGCGGAGGATACTCTTGAAAATAATTATACTTTGGATTATTCAGATGTTAATTTTTATTTAATTAAATCTGAAATTTATTTGCAACGAAATCAGTTTGATGATGCCCTTGAAACAATTAAAAAAGGATTAAAAACTTGTTTTGAAGACAAAGATTCTTTATATCTTCAAATGGCTGATGTCTTTGAAGAAATGGGAGATTATATTAATATGATATCAGCCGTTAAAAAAGCATTAAAGATAAATCCAAAGAATGAAGAAGCTTTTGTAACGATAAGCTTTGCATTTCAATTTCATCAGTCTTCCTCTGATAAAATTGCTATCTTTTTAGAGTTAATAAATGATGATCCATATAATATAATTGCATGGTACCACTTGTACCTCGCATATAGAGAATCAAAACAAATAGAAAAGGCAGTAGAAGCTCTTGAATATATCTTAGCGATAGAACCTGAGAATGAAGAATGTATCAATAATTTAGCTATTACATATTATGAAAATAATGACTATGAAAAGGCTTTGAATTTTTTATTGGAATTAGAAAAAACAGATGGACTTTCAGCATATAATTATATAATAATGGGAGTATGCTATAGAGAACTAAAACAATATAAAAAAGCAAAAGTATGCTTTAAAGAAGCTATGGCGATTGATGATGAAAATCCCGATTTATATTTTCACTTAGCTCTAATGTATTTTGAAGAAAAAAAATACAATGCGGCATATTCTCTAATCCAAAAAGCAGAAGGGTATAATAAAAATAATGTATATTTTCTTGAGTTAAAGGCAAATATAATGTTAGGAATGGATATGTTGGAAGAGTCTATTGATATATTGAAAACCATGATAAAAATAGATCCTGAAATGTATTTAGCATATGCAAAGTTAAGTTTGGCTCTATATATAAATGGACAATCCTCTGAGGCGTTGGAATTAATAAAAGAAGCTATTGAAACCTATAATTATGGCGAACTATATTTTTATCAATCCATTATCTATTTTGAAGAAGGAAAAATGGATGCTGGTCTTATGAGTTTTATGATGGGTATGGAGTTTAGTCCACAATCATACCAAATTGTATTTGATTATACGCCATGGATTGCAGATTTAAAAAGTATTCAAGATGTTTTGATTCAATATCAATCTAAAAACAATGAAATATAAGCTAGGACTTATAGGTAAATCTTTATCTCATTCATTTTCTAAGACTTATTTTCATTCCAAGTTTCATAATGAATCCATTCACAATTTTTCATATGAGTTATTTGAAGTTGAGGAAAATAAATTACCACTTCTTTTTAACCATTTAAAAGAAGAGTATACTGGAATAAATGTAACTATTCCTTATAAAGAAAAAATATTGCCCTTGCTTGACGAAATTGATATTCATGCTCAAAATATAGGGGCAGTTAATTGTATTTCATTTAAAAATGGTAAGTCAAAAGGGTATAATACAGATTATCTAGGTTTTGCAAAAAGTATTGAAAATGAATCATTTGATTTGTCTAAGAAAGCATTAATAATAGGCACAGGTGGAGCATCAAAAGCTATTTCATATTCTTTGAAAATGTATTTTAATTTAGATTATGATTTTGTATCTCGAAATTCACAAAAAGGAATTTTATATCAAGACCTCACAAAAGCTATGATTCAAAATTATGGAATAATTGTCAATACAACGCCATTGGGCATGTATCCATTGATTAGTGATTTTCCCCCTATAGATTATAATTTTTTGTCTTCCAATCATTTTTGTATCGATTTGATATACAATCCCCAAGAAACTTCATTTATGAAAAAAAGTAAGAATCGAGGGGCTTTTGTAATGAATGGTATGAAAATGCTGGAATTTCAAGCCGAACTATCCTATGAAATATGGAAAAATAACTTATAAGGGTTGGTCAAAATTGTATTATTTTTGTAGCATAAATTTATCAAAATGAAATTTGGAGTTGTAATATTTCCCGGTAGTAATTGTGACAAAGACATGCTACATGTTATCAGAAATGTTTTGAAACAAGAAGCTATTGAATTATGGCATAAAGATTCGGATTTGTCTTCGTTTTCAAAAGAAGATTGTATTGTTCTACCAGGTGGTTTTTCGTTTGGTGATTATCTTCGTACAGGCGCTATTGCTCGTTTTTCTCCTATTATGGAAAAAGTAATAGAATTTGCAAATCATGGTGGAAAAGTAATTGGGATTTGTAATGGTTTTCAAATATTATGTGAGGCTGGACTTTTACCTGGTGTTTTATTGAGAAATAAAAATCAAAAATTTGTATGTGAAAATAAATTTTTGAAAGCAGGCGGTAAATCGATTTTGACTCAAAATATACCTAGTAATAAAGTTTTGACAATTCCTGTTGCTCATGCAGAAGGTAGATATTTTTGTGATGATAATACGTTGCAAGAACTAAAGAATAATGGTCAAATTTTATTTAGATATTGCTCAGAAGCTGGTGAAGTCTCAGATGAATATAATTTTAATGGTGCTGTAGATAATATTGCCGGAGTAATGAACAAGAGTGGTAATGTTTTTGGGATGATGCCTCATCCAGAGCGTTGTATGGAAGGAGAATTGGGAAATGAAGATGGTTATATGATAATGAGTGGACTATTGAATAAAGCTTTTCAAAATGGATAGAATCATAGCACTAACAAAACTCAGTAGACAAAATTATTTGAATTATCTCAATAAATATTCAATAGATGATTTAAATAAAATCCCAAATGGTTTTAATAATAATATTATTTGGAATATTGGCCATATAGTTGCTGTTTTTGATGCATTGTGTTATTCTTTATCTGGTAATGAAAATTATTCAAAGATGACATTTATAGAAAAATATAAAAAAGGAACATCACCATACACTTTTTTTACAGAAGCAGATAAAATAGAAATATCAAATTTGTTATTATCGCAAATAGATAAATTTGAGGTAGATTTAAATAATAATTTATTTCTAAATTATACAAAATACAAAACAAGTTTTCAAAATACACTTGAAAATATTGAAGATGCTTTGCAATTTAATCTAATTCATGAAGGGATCCATTATGGATATTTGATGAATATTTCTAGAAATTTTAAAAAATAATTTAATTTTAAAAATAAAACATTATCTTTGCACTCCAAAATATAATAAAATGAAGGAAGGAATTCACCCAGAAAGTTATAGAACTGTAATATTTAAAGAC
>Ga0078894_10003469_pt1 | contig 11970 bp, 11 predicted proteins | sample LauGreSu1BDMLBSD_2_FD_67506 | JGI IMG/M metagenome (GOLD analysis project Ga0078894, IMG submission 67506) | Freshwater lake microbial communities from Lake Michigan, USA - Su13.BD.MLB.SD (version 4) (version 4) | ecosystem: Environmental > Aquatic > Freshwater > Lake | place: Lake Michigan... | reverse complement strand
ATGACGCGGTAGCGTAGTTTCTTGCCGGTGGCCTTGCCATACGCCCCATCGCCCAGATGGGTGGCGGTGGTCAAAATCCGATGCGAGGACAGCATCCCCTCTTCTGGTGTGCCTGACCAGATCACATCCTCAGCCAAGAGCGTACGGTCAGGGAACTCAGCCAAGGTAGCCATAGTCGCGCCGATTACCCCCTTATTCCCGACAACCACTGAAGCGGGTGCGCGCACGACAATATCGTCGGAGTAATGGTGATGGAGGACCGAAATATGGCGGTCCTCCCAAATCTCCTTGGTGATCCCGATGATGAAGTCGGGGAAGTCGCGGTATTTCGGGTCAAAGCCTTTCACGGTGACGTCCTTTCCTTGACTGAACCGCGCTTGACCAGCGGCCCATCGATACGAATACGGTTTGGGGCGCTCTCGCCCTCGATCTGGTTCAACAGAATGTCTACTGTCGCTTCGACCATCCGGCGGACCGGTTGGCGGATGGTGGTCAGGTTGTAAGAGGGCCATGAAGCCATCGGCACGTCGTCATATCCAACGACCGAGACATCGCCGGGAATGGAAAGCCCTAACTCAAACCGCAAGGTATCCATGACGGCAAAGGCCATATGGTCGTTCGAGACGAAGATCCCATCGGGCTTTTCACAGCCTGAGAACATGGTTCGAACCACGTCTGACGCGACCTCGCGCGAGTACATCCCTTCAATCATCGCGAAGGGTTCCAAACCTTCATCGCGAAGCGCCTGTCTGAAACCCTCCGCACGGTCACGGCCAGTGGATGAACCTTGCCAGCCCATCACATGCGCGATGCGCCGATGCCCGGTCTCGATCAAATGCCGCGCAGCCCGTCGCCCGCCTGCGATATTGTCCGAAGTAACTTCGGACAAGCGGTCATCATCCTGCCCACGGTTGAACATAACAACTGGGATACCAGCCGCTGAGCAACGTGTGGTCAGATCGTTCGTCATGGCGACAGAGGCAGTAATGATCCCGTCTACTTGGTAATCCAAGAGTTCCTGCATCACTTCTGGCACCCGCTCAGTCGAGTTTTCGGCCATGAATACCAGAACGTGGTAACCTCGCGCCTGTAGGGCCCGGCTTAGAAGCTCAAGCGCAACCGGATAGAACTGGTTTTCCAGATAGGCCACGACGAGACCGATGATGCGGGTTCGCCCGGTGATCATTGCCCGCGCCAGCGGATCAGGCCGATATCCCAGCTGCTGTGCCGCACTGCGCACCTTTTCGACCGTCGCTTTTGAGGCCGAGGCACCATGCGTGAAGACTCGACTTACAGCGGACTGGCTGACACCCGCCAGTTTGGCCACGTCCATCGCAGTGACTTTGGTAGGTTGCTCGTTCATTCGGCCGTCCAGCCTCCGTCAACAATCAAATGGGTACCCGTCACCATGGCTGCGGCATCGGACGCGAGGAACACTATGGGGCCCATCAGGTCTTTCACCTCACCCAAGCGGCCCAGCTTGATCTTCGATAGAATCCAAGCCCGGCGCTCGGGGTTCTTCAGAGATTGTTCAGCTAACGGCGTGAGTATGAAGGTTGGGCAAAGCGTATTGACACGAATACCGTGGGGCGCCCATTCCAGCGCCATTGCCTTGGTCATGCCTTCAAGTGCGTGCTTGTTGGCGCAGTAAACCGCCCGATCCGGTCCACCGACATGGCCCATCTGACTGCTTACATTGATAAGGCTGCCGGGTTTGCCGCCGGCGATCAGACCCCGCGCGACCTCTCGGGTTAGGAAATATGCAGCCCGTAGATTTAGACCCATGGCGGCATCGTAATCCTCAGGGGTCGTGTCAAGCGCCGGGGCATGACGGGCCATGCCGGCAGAGTTCACAAGAACCTCGAAGGGCTCGCGCGCTTTCAGCGCGGCCGCCGTCGCGGCAAGGTCGGTGACATCCAGCGCTAGCACCTCGGCTCGCCCACCCGATGACCGGATAGCATCCTTCACCTGTTCCAACTCGGCAACGCGACGCGCAACCAAGGTCACTTCGGCACCCGCCTCGGCCAGGGCCGCCGCAGCGCCAAGGCCGATGCCGGAGGACGCCCCGGTCACGAGCGCGCGGCAGCCATCAAGCCGGAAAGAAGGGGTGCGCGGCAGCTTCATGGGCTCATCCCGTCGGGGACCATGACTGGTCTTAAGTTGCGGGCCTTGTTGAAGGCAGCAAGGCGAGCCAGAACGTCCACTCCAACCTGTGCATAGAGGTCAAGTAGATCGACCAGCACCCAATTTTCGCGGATCAGCCCGTCCTCAAGCCGCCAGAAATCAAGACTGCGTAGCAGGACTTCGCGCCCTGCCGGCGCGATACCCATCCAGCCGTCTTCGCTGAGGGTTAGGCGCATGTTGGGCCAGCCAGTTTCACAGACATACTGGCCTTCGGCGAACCAATGCGAGCTGAGCGCTCCCATGGAGTCAAGCTTGCGGTCGGGCATGGCCTTTAGGAACGGGATCTGGTGCCAGTGGCGAAACCCATCAATGCCACGCCCGGTCCCGATTCCTGCCGGGCCATACCAGTTGAAGCGCGGATGCCAATGCGCATTCATCCGCATGATAGTTGGATCAGGGTTTGCCGGATGGCGACAAAGATCTTCCAGCATGGCCTTCACACTTGACAAGGATGCAGACCCGTCGCCTGAGACGGCCAGACCATCGCCCGTCATTGGAGCAGGTGTGCACAGATATGCCCCCATTTGTGGTGCCATCGGCCAAACGCCCGCCAGCATCATCAATTCCGGAATGTCCCAGATCGCCTGCATCTCGACGATCCGGCCGCTGTCGAGTCGGAAGTACTCATGGTAGCGCATGTGAGCCAGATGTCCGGTAGGGCGGATGCCGAGGAAAGGGGCAAGGAAGGTTCCCATGTAGTTTCCCATGCACCCGACCCAATCCTGACCTTCAGGGGTCGTTCCCGCCATGACAATCATGTCCCGGCGTTCAAGATCGGGCATGGCCGCCATGAGCGGCGCAAAAGCGCTATAGTGAAGCGCATCAGGGCCAGTTAGATTGCCAAATGGATGGCACATGCGCAGCTTGGCATCTGGTGCAAATATAGACGCCAGTGTCCGACGCAAGCTCGCGGCATCTGCCGTGGCCAGGGCCTTACGCAGTGGCTCAATAACGGATTTCAAGTGTTCGGCGGATGTCATTTTGTCTCCAGTTCATGAACCCGCGCCATGAGATCAACGCCCATCTGCCCAAAGAGGTGAAGCATGTCGACGAAGACCCAGTTCTCCGTGAACTGGTCGCCATCCCGCCGCCAGAAGTCGATGCCATTATGACCCGTCTTGAAGCCCGAGGCCGGGTGGCCCTGATAGGGGCCGGTATGGGTGGCATGCACACCCGGCAGGCTGGAGGCGCCGACGAAGTCACCCTCGGCAAAAAGGTTGTCCAGGTCGCCAACCTTGCGGTCTGGGAACGCCACGAGCCAAGGCTTCTGGTGAAAATCCTCGAACTCGCGCAAGGAAAGGCAGGCGCCGATGCCCCCGGGACCGTACCATTTTACATTCGGATGGAAAAACCTGGCCATGCCCATCGACTTTAGGTTGGACTTATCGAAGGCGTTCAGTCCACCAAAGATGAATGCGCGGGAATAGGCCAGTAGATCGTCGGACTTAGCTTGATCCTGTTCATCCATCAGAACTCCATTGCAGCCGGTCGGTGCTGGCCAAACGAAAGGCACGCCCTTCGGCTTCGGCAGGGGAGATAGATCCATCTGCTCCAGCCAGTCCAGTAGGTCGATCAGCATCTGGATACGGATGATGCGGCCCTCAGAATCAAACTCCATGAATTCTGACCAGCGTAGGCGGCGGATGCCTGGTCGGTAGGGGATGCCCCAGAGTGCGGATGCCTGTTCACCATCCAGATAACCCATGGCGCCGACCCAAGCGCGCCCGTCATCACCACCCCTAACCGTACCGTCAGAACGCCCACCGATCAGGATATGAGTAATGCGTTCGCACCTGGGAAACGTACGACGTAGCGGCGCGAGATACTGCGCAACAAGGGCCTCAGGGCCTTTTGTGTCCGTCAGGGGCTTGAAACCCTGCCAGACGACGTCCGGCGACAGATACCGGGAGGTCGCCCGAAGCAGGTCTTCCACGGGAGCCGCGTCACAAACGGCCAGATACTCTGCCGCAATGGCCTTGTTGCGTTGGTTTTCGGTGCTCATTGCGCTGCCATCCCATAGCCTACATTCTTGTGCCCATAGCGGCGGACCCGGATATTGCATTGCTCAGCATGGCCAACAAAGCCTTCAAGCATGCACAGACGCGAGCCGTACTCGCCCATCAAGGTTGCCGCTTCATCAGAGGTCACACGCTGATAGGAATGGGTTTTCAGGAACTTTCCGACCCAAAGCCCGCCCGTATATCGACCGGCCTTCTTGGTCGGCAGAGTGTGATTAGTACCGATCACCTTGTCGCCATTGGCCACATTGGTCCGCGCGCCCAGAAATAGCGCTCCATAGCTGTGCATACGTTCCAGATACCAATCGTCGCGGTCAGTCATCACCTGCACATGTTCATAGGCCATGTCATTCGCTACTTGCAGCATCTCTTCATGGCTGTCGCACAGGATCACGTCACCATAATCGCGCCAACTGATAGAGGCCGTATCTGCAGTAGGAAGAATTTTCAAAAGCCGCTCAATCTCGGCCATAGTGCCTTTAGCCAACCTAGCGGAATTGGTAATGAGGCAGGCTGGCGAGTTGTAGCCATGTTCGGCCTGACCCAGAAGGTCGGTTGCACAAAGTTCGGCGTCCACGGTGTCATCCGCGATAACCATGGTTTCGGTTGGCCCTGCAAAAAGATCGATGCCGACCCGGCCGTAAAGCTGGCGCTTAGCTTCGGCAACAAAGGCATTTCCAGGACCAACCAACATATCAACCGGCCTGATAGTCTGTGTACCTAAGGCCATTGCACCCACCGCCTGAATGCCGCCAATCACATAAATCTCGTGCGCCCCGCCCAATTGCATGGCAGCAACAATAGCGGGGTGGGGCTCACCCTTAACCGGGGGGGCCGAAGCGATGATCCGAGGAACGCCCGCGACAGACGCCGTCAGAACAGACATATGGGCGCTGGCCACCATCGGGAACTTGCCGCCAGGCACATAGCAGCCCACGGACTGAACTGGGACATTCTTGTGACCTAGGATGACACCCGGCATGGTCTCGACCTCAATATCAACCATCGAGGCCCGCTGTGCCTCCGCAAATTTGCGGATCTGCTTCTGCGCGAAGCGGATGTCCTCCATATCGCGGGTAGAGACCTTCTGCATCGCTGCCTCGATCTCGGATGACGTCAGGCGGAACGACGGCGCTGCATAGCCGTCGAAGCGCTGCGCTAGATCGCGAACGGCACCATCGCCCCGCGTCTCAATATCTTTCAAGATGGCTTCGACTGAGCTTCTGACCTGTGCGTCATCTTCTGCGCGGGCCTCGGCGGGCTTGCCGGATTTCAAGTGTTGGATGGCCATTGCAGTCTCCTCACGTGTTCGCGCTCAATCGAACGCCGGTCGTTACGTCAAACAAATGGCAGATGTGCGCGGGTACATGTGCCGCGATAGGTTGGCCGATCTGACCCACAAAGTCCTTGGCCGCCTTGATCGCAACCAACGCGCCACCGACCTGTACGGTGGCCATGGACGCATCGCCCAAAAGCTCCATCGAATAGATCGGTGCATCGATTTCGCCCGATGCCACGATTCTGGCATCCTCTGCGCGAAAACCCAAGGTCACCGGACCATCGGGGCCGCTGAGGCCAGGGATACGCACGTTCGCAGCGACGAATACACCGCCTGTCAGCGTTCCTTGCAGCAGGTTCATCGCCGGGTTTCCTATGAAGGCAGCGACAAAAGCGTTGGCCGGGCGGTCATAGATTTCTAGGGGTGTACCAACCTGCTGCACCTCGCCCCGGCTCATTACCACAACGCGGTCAGCCAAAGTCATCGCCTCTATCTGGTCATGCGTGACGTAGATCGTCGTGGTCTTCAACTCGTGGTGTAGGTTCTTAATCTGTGCCCTAGTCGAGACACGAAGCTTGGCATCAAGATTTGACAGCGGTTCGTCCATCAGGAAGACCTTTGGCTTTCTGACAATGGCGCGCGCCAGAGCCACACGCTGGCGCTGACCGCCTGAAAGAGCGGCGGGCTTACGGTCAAGAAACTCGGTCAGTTCCACCGTCTTGGCGGCGCGCATCACGCGGTCGTGGTGGTCAGCCTGAGGGATACCCCGTACCTTCAAAGGAAAGCAGATGTTTTCATAAACGGTCATCGTGGGGTAAAGGCCATAGGACTGGAACACCATGGCAATGTCACGGTCCTTTGGTTCTAGATCGTTCACCCTTTTGCCGCCGATCAGGATATCTCCTTCCGTGGCATCCTCTAGCCCCGCGATCATGCGCATCGTGGTGGTCTTGCCGCAGCCAGAGGGTCCAAGGAGTACAAGGAACTCGCCGTCGCCAATGTGAAGATCCATCGGCTTCAGGCCAGTAAAACTGCCCCAGCGCTTGGTCAGGCCTTTGATCTGGATATCGGCCATTGTCTATCCTTTCACGGCGCCGGCGGTTAGGCCGCTGACGATCTGGCGTTGGAAAAACATAACCAAAACGAAGAGGGGGGCAGTCGCCGAGACGACAGCAGAGACGGCAAACATTACGTTGCCCTTGGTCTGAGTTGTGCCAAGGAACGAAGCAATCTTAGGAACCATCGTCTGGTTCTGCTGGTCTAAGAGCATCGCAGTGACAGCAAAGTCGTTATAGGCCAGAAGGAACGAGAAGAGCCCAGTCGTGATCACCCCCGGCCACATCACCGGAATGATAACCAGCCTAAATGCTTGAAAACGCGAGCAGCCATCCACCATCGCACTTTCGTCGAGGTCTTTTGGGATGTTTTGAAAGAAAGAGGTCAACATCCAAAGCGTGAAAGGCTGATTTATGGCAACGAGGACGATGATCGCAGTGGGCAGATGACCCCATAGGTTCCATTGGTAGAAGGGCAGAAGATAGCCAGACACCAGCGTCACATGTGGCATCGCGCGGAATACCAGTGCGATCATCAGGATCCAAAAGACATAGCGATAGCCAGACCGCGCAAGTGCATAGCCACCAAGTGTGCCGAACGTCAGCGAAATGGTGACTACCGAAACAACCACGATCAGGGTATTCAGCCCTGCCCTCCAGAATTCATTCTTGATCCAAGCCCCCGAATAGCCCTGCCCGGTGATAGCACCCCCGGTTTCTTGCTGGGTCATCGGGCCGTAAAGGGCATTGGCCCAATCTACTTTGGAAAAGAAGTCGCCCTCAACCTTGAAGCTACCCCAAAACGTCCAGAAGAACGGAAATGCCGCAACTAAGATCCACAAAATCAGGAACCCGACAAGCAGAGCTTGCAAGGGCATCGAACGGCGCTCGGCAACGCTTGCTGTCATGATGCGACCCTTCCGAAGGATCTCCAAGTACGAACGATCACGGGCGACAAAAGTACGATGACACCAAGAATGGTCAGCACCGAGGTCGCTGACGCAGAGGAGAGAAGTTTATTCGTGGCACTGAGATCAGCATAGATGAAGTAGCTTAAGGACTGTGCATGCGCCCCACCGTTAAAACTGACAATCGGCTCAAAGACCCGGAAATTATCCATGATCTTGATCAGCAGTAGGAACGTGGTGAGCGGCAGAAGATGAGGGATGACCACGAAACGCAGCCGCTGCCAGCGCGTTGCGCCGTCGATCATCGCCGATTCCAGTGTGTCCTGTGGCACGGTCTGCAGCCCGGCGTAGTATACGACAAAAGCAAATGGGCAGGAGGACCAAATCCCGTAAACAATAAGCATGGTCCACATCAGCGGTGTCGACGCCTTGACCGACAGATCAGGGTCGCCTGCAAGCGATTGGAGCGTCGATCCGAGTATTCCGCGTGCGTCCACCATCCAGAACAAGATCAGCGCGCCAACCAAAGGCGTCACTATCATTGGTAACAGCGAGAAAAAGATGGCAGGGCCACGAAAGAGACGTGGGATCGCGTTCACAGCAAGCGCGATGCAGAACCCCAGCAGAATTGCAAACGGTGTGACCAGCGCTGTGTATGTGAGGGTGAAGGCTACGGCACCATAGAATGGCAGGTTGAGGATTTGGTCGGTTAAGTCTCTAACCCCGGAGGAAGACGCCCAGATTGTGGCGATCTCGGACAGAGCTAGGTGATTACGGTCGGTGTAGATGTCGGTTCCGACAAAGCGGCCCAACGGCGAAGCAGTGCTAAGGGCGGCAGTGGCCTCGACGTCGACTGTCGTTGATTTCTTGCAGCCAAAAACGTCGCAATTCTCGACTTCGCGTATCACCTGCTCGTGCGGGGCAAAGACTGATTGCAGGGCAACCGAGACGATAGGCAAGGCGATGAACAGCAGCATTGCCAATGCCGAGGGCAGGATGAACCACAGGAATGTCTTGTGTTTCATGACAGCCTCAAAAATACGGCTACTGGGTGCTACGCCTTGAAGCGCGGCGGGTGAGGCGGGGCAGACAAGGGGGGGGCCGACGACACAGGAGCAGCGCCGTCGGCCCGAAAAGTTTACTTCAGGAAGCCGCCTTCTTTCGCAGCTGCAATATATGCCGCTTCGATGTCTGCAAGTGCGGTAGCTGCGTCTTCTTTCCCGGTTAGGAAGTCGGCGAGGTTTCCGTCAGCGGCCATATGCATTGCGCCCATGTAGGGCTCCATCGGATAGGATGGGGCGCCCCCTGCGATGCTTTCAGCCACACCCTGTGCCGCGGGGGTGGGCTGATACCCTTCAATCATCCAGACTGCCTGACCCATGGTGTCAGCAGTCAGGATCGACGGTGAAACACCAGCCTTCATCGCGAGGAAGGACGCTGTCGCGTCTTCGTCAGACACGTTGGCAGCGATCGACCAGCCATCCCACCACAGTGTAGCCGCCGGGAAACTGTTTCCTCCTGCCGAAGGCGTCGCTGCCGCAACGGTGTTTTCTGCAACTCCAGGAGCGGAATCCTTGCCATCCATTAGAACTTCGGCGCGCGAACCCCAAAGGGTAGCGATTGCGCAATTGCCTGCTTCCCATTCTGCGGTGACAGCATTCGAGTCAAAGGTCAGGAAGTCGGGATTCATATAGCCGGACAGCGACTTCATCATCTCAAGTGCTGCCACGCCCTTTTCGTTGTTAATCGAAGGCTCGGCAGTGCCGGGCTTGAAGAAGGCGCCGCCCATGCCAAGGTACATGTTGACGAATTCTTCACCCAGGTTCCAGCCAACGCCATAGGTTGAGCAGAAAGGGGATGCCATGCCACCCGCGCGCACGGCTTCGGCGGCTGCCAGAAGTTCTTCATATGTCTTGGGTGCCGCAACTCCGGCCGCCTCGAGAAGATCCTTACGGTAGAACATGTGCTGGGCATTGGCCATGAAGGCAACTGCCATCACCTTGCCATCGATCGTGATCAACTGACCCTTCGGGATGTCCGCGCCATGGGCAGCGATCAAGTCATCCAACGGACGGACCAGCCCCCCACCCATGAGCGTTACGAGTGAGGAGGACGAGATAATCGCGGCAGAATACTCGGCCGGATTGGCGGTCATGCCCGGTGCGTTTAGCTTTTCATGGTCCTGTGTCAAGTTAGACTTAACCTCAACTGCGCCTGTCGCACAGGCCGCAGCAGCATTGGCAACAGTGTGAACGGCCGGGAAGTCATTGCCGATGATCGACACTTTTCCGGCTGGGATTCCGCAATCGGCATGTGCTGCACCCGCAAGCACAGTGGTTCCCAATAGGGCAGACAGGGCAAGGCCCCGGATCGACATTGTCATTCTGTTCTCCCTGATAAGCCCGCAAATGCAGCGGGAATCACCGCTTTTTCTGCGGCCTGCTTGAAGATTGGCCCGCATTGCAAACGTATGCAATAACTTTCTTGCATACGCTTGCAGAATCCCTCATCAGTATCGAAGAGATGGGCTCGAATAAGGATGTGGCAAATGCTGAGCGATGGCTTCGATGCCGGGGCGACACCGGACGAACGGCTTCGCAGACAAATCCATCGAAGGCTGGCATTGCTAGCTGAGGCCGGAGAGGCTGGCCTTGCCCATGCGCTTGACAGTCTAGTCGCGTCCGATTGTGAATGGCGCGCAGCACATCCAATGAATGAAATGCGAGGAGCCGCGGCGGCGGCAGCTCGAATCTGGCGTCCCCTCTTGTCCGCCGTGCCAGATCTGGAACGGCGCGATACCTTCTTTGTCGCTGGGCGGTATCAGGGAAAAACGCTCATCGCAGCGAACGGACATTACTGTGGTACGATGAAGCGCGATTGGCTGGGTATTCCTGCGACGGGCAGGACAATATCGCTGCGCTACGGCGAAGTCTGGCAAATAGGCGACGACGGCAGGGTCGTTCAAGCGAACCTGATTTGGGACATCCTTGATGTCATGCGCCAGGCAGGCGTCTGGCCGCTGGCACCATCCTTGGGGGTCGAGGGCTTGTGGCCGAGTCCCTTGACGGCTGATGGGGTTCGGCTTGCACCCTCTGATCCGGCTCAAGGCCGCGACAGCCTCGAACAGACCCTTCGCATGCACAAGACGCTGGCCGAGTTCGACGATCGCGGCAGCCTGTCTCGTGAAGCCTTGGTTGCGATGCCCCAGCGCGACCACTGGCACCCCAAAATGATGTGGTACGGCCCTGCAGGAATAGGCACAACCCGCGGACTCGAAGGCTTCGTAGATGGGCATCAGCTACCGTTTCGGACTGCCTTTCACCGCCCACAGGGCACATTTGACCAAGTGATGGCCGAACGTGCCCGCAACGGCGCAGGACACTACATCCGCATCGGGGATGGTCCCTATTCAGTCACTGGCGGCTGGCCTTCAGTTTACGCCATGCATATGGGAGCTGGTTTCTGCGGCATGCCCGCAACCGGTAAGCCAGTGTTCATGCGCGTGATGGACTTCTACCTGCACCACGAAGGCCTAATCCGAGAGAATTGGGTGCCCATCGACTTGCTGCATTTGTTTGGCCAAATGGGTTTAGATTTGATGGGTCGGATGTCGCTGCTGACCAGATAAGGCTGGCAATTCAATGGCTGCCGTATTCTTGCAGGTACGGCAGCGGATACTTGGTATCTCGCCGCTACTTTGGATCATTTTATAGCAAGCAACACGCGTAAGACAACCCCAGCTACCTACAGCTCAATATCCGTGGGGATCACTTTACACACCCATTTCATCTTTCGGTGATATTCTGAATCTAACGTCCAGTACCCTCCCCAACGCCGAGGTCTTTTCTGCACATGCTCCCTCCGTCGCGCGCTCATATTGCCCCTATCTGGCAGGATGCATGGAGCGCCCTTGACCAAGCCTATGGGGGGACCGCTCAGAGGGCGGCAAATCTGCGGCTTAACGGCTTGCTAACCGATTTGGTCTTCTCCTACGTCTCTGTGCGCCAAGAGAAGCCCGTTTCCAAAACCCAAGAGGTCGCAAAAGAGCTGTCGCGCTATCTGGAGCGGCTCCGCGCCCGGACCAATCCTTCAGAGCAGGTCACGCTCAATGGCTTTCTCAAGCTCAGTGAAGAGGCACAGCAGATTTTGGGTTCGATGATCGCACTCGAGACGCGCGGTGTTGTCGACAACTTTGTACAGATCGACTTTGGTCGCCCAGATCACCATCAGGCTTTGCTTGCAGCGGCCACCCGAGCGCATCATTGGATTGCTGAACCACAGGGACGACCCAAACAGGATCACCTGAACGACTACTTCGACGGCACGAAGGAGCTGTTCCAGCAAATCCCAAATGCTGAGCTAAAGGTCTCCAACCACCATAACGGCCGACCCAAAACGCCCTTCGAGACCGTTCTCCATGCGGGCCATCGCGTGACAGATGTCGGTGTCTCTTATCATGCAACGGTAAAGGCGTATCACCGCCGATAGGCGCTCGAGCTCCCGCCAAAAACCCGGGAAGTTTTTGG
>Ga0078894_10003468_pt1 | contig 11972 bp, 7 predicted proteins | sample LauGreSu1BDMLBSD_2_FD_67506 | JGI IMG/M metagenome (GOLD analysis project Ga0078894, IMG submission 67506) | Freshwater lake microbial communities from Lake Michigan, USA - Su13.BD.MLB.SD (version 4) (version 4) | ecosystem: Environmental > Aquatic > Freshwater > Lake | place: Lake Michigan, USA... | reverse complement strand
ATAATTTTTGATTCAGTCACTTCTTCCTTTTCATATTGACCTTCTCTATGTGACATTCTTTTACGCAATTTCACATACATATGATCCACAGGAACACCCGTCATGGTGGAAATAATATTTTTTGTTGTATCAAACCAAAGTGCATGCTCTTCTTCGGTTAGTGCATGACGACGATTGTACTCTGCGATGTAAATATATTCCTCGTAAAATTCTACACAGATGGGAAATTCAGGTAAGTCATGATCATAAAGCCTCCAACAGGTTAAGCTTAAACGCTTGGCTTGTTTAAGTCGGTGCTTATAATTTTTAAGCAACCTGTTTTCAAACATTTGAAATTTTTCTGGAGTCATATGAATACTAAGTATTTACAAAAGTAAGATAAAAAAAGAAGCGCTACCATCTGGTAGCGCTTCAATATATTAAATACGTGTAAACAAAATTTAATTTTAGTTCAATTTTGCTAATGCCTCTTTAATTCTAGCCCATGCTTTTTCGATATTCGGCATACTGTTTGCAAATGAGAAACGAACACAGTTGGGTTCGCCAAATGCATCTCCCATCACCGAAGAAACATGAGCCGTGTTTAACAAGTACATGCTAAAGTCAGCAGCGTTGGTAATAGTTTGTGTGCCGTCCGATTTACCATAATAGGAGCTTACATCAGGAAAAACATAAAATGCGCCTTCTGGTGCATAGCATTTAAATCCAGGCATTTCACTCACTAATTTTAAAGTAGTGGTACGGCGTCTTGTAAATTCTTCGGTCATTTCTAAGGAGGGTCTTAAATCTCCCACCAATGCAGTTACCGCTGCTTTTTGAGTGATAGAACAGGTTCCAGAAGTAAATTGACCTTGTAATTTTTCCATAGCTTTTGCAATCTCAACACTCGAAGCCGTGTAACCTAATCTCCATCCTGTCATTGCAAAACCTTTACTTAATCCATTGATTACTACAATTTGATCTTTGATTGAAGAGAATTGTGCAATGCTTTCATGCTTACCAACAAAGTTGATATATTCATAAATTTCATCGGACAAAATGGTAATATGAGGATATTTGGCAAATAAATCAGCCAATGCTTTTAACTCCTCCTTGCTATAAACTGCACCACTTGGATTACAAGGGCTAGAGAACATAAATACTTTAGTCTTTGGCGTAATTGCTGCTTCAATTTGTGCGGGAGTTGCTTTAAAATTCGCTTCGGTACTTGTTCTAATTTCAACCACTTTTCCTCTTGCAATTTTTACCAATTCAGAATAAGTAACCCAATAAGGTGTAGGAATAATAACTTCATCTCCTTCATCTACCAACGCTAAAATAGCATTTGCTAAACTTTGCTTTGCACCAGTGGAGGTTACAATTTGTTCTGGCTTATAATCTAAGTTATTGTCTCTTTTTAATTTAGTACACACAGCTTCTCTTAAATCCAAAAAACCTGCTACGGGTGTATAATGTGACCAGTTGTCATTGATGGCTTTAATCGCCGCCTCTTTAATATGTTGTGGAGTATCAAAATCTGGTTCACCTAAGCTTAGGTCAATCACATCAATTCCTTGTGCCCTTAATTCACGACCTAGTTTAGCCATTTTCAAAGTTTCTGGCTCGCTAAATCGATTTAATAATGAAGATAATATCATGGTAATTTATTTGGTATTGCAAATTTCGCAAATAATTCGCAAACGCCTGTAAGTTTTAGGCCTTTCAATCCATTTAATTATTCAGTCTTTTCCACCATGGTTGTGAATATCTATATAAACTCAGTCATACAGCAAGTTGTGGCAAATCATTAAGGTAGGATGTTGTCAAAATTGGGTAGATATTCCTTTTTTCGCTTGAGTTCAAAATCATAAATTAAACGACCTATGTTTTTGTAAAAAGGGAATCCAATGGTTTCATAGTCATATTGACTATCATTTAAAATCCCATCTCGATTACAATAAATTACGCCACTCAACATGAACTCTACTTTGTTGATAGGATCTACGATATAACTGATGTCTAATAAAAAACCATAAGCATCACCTACTTTATTAAATATTTTGATATTACTAGGAATAGGGCCTTTTTCTGCACCCATCAATAAAAACTTACAATAAGCTGGCCAATAGGCTGCCGTGTCGTAAGTTGGATAAGTTGATGCTGTTGGAAGGGTATGCATCCATTTAACTAAAAACTGACGATCCTCTTTTGTTAAATTAAATTGGTTTGCCTTTGGTGTTTGGTCATAAAAAATTACAGATTGCAAAATATGATGTAAATCGTTTAAGTAAATTCTGTTTTTTGTTGAAAAATCAAGGGGAGCGTTAATTAGAGAATCATTGTTATTTAAGTATCCTTTTCCCAATTGCACATTATAATTGGGTAGGGGTTGTTTATTGTATTGAGGATTGAAATGGTAAATGAGTTTACCATTGTCATCAAACGCATCAATGGCTTGTGTTTGTCTACTTTCTTCCTGTGTCCTTCCCAGTTCTAATCTATTTCTAATATAGGCATCATTATAACCTTTTTCAGCTAATTTAGCATGAATTGATTCTTGCCCAATAAATTCAAATAATCTATTGGCTGCATTGTTATCACTCACTAAAAAAATTTCTTTAATAGCTTGTTCAATGGTTTGCTTTCCATTTTCAGCATACGGATTATTGTAAATAATTTCTTGTCTAGCACCAACACTGTCATAATAGAGGGTAGTAGATTTTGTCAATCCAGGGATTTGAAGTGAATTGATTTTATCTAAAGCCAAAATGGCCAAGGGCATTTTTACAGTACTAGCAGGATAAAAGTATTCTTGTGGATTTAGCCGGTAGCTATACTCTTTAAAATGAGGAATATTGTTTACATCCCTGTCAATTTGCGTATAAAAAAGTTGAACCCTGTATTCATTGGGATTGTTTAATATTTCAGCGAATTGATCAGGTCGCTGCTTCATTAAACTTTCTAATAATTGGGTATTAACTTGTCCAATGCTTTCGCTGTAAAATAAAATTGAAAATAATATTGGTAAATAAAATTTCATCTTCAAATGTATAAAAAACTAACATACATTTGTCTAAGATTATGGAAAAGTTTATATCTGTTTTTGATATGTTTAAAATAGGGGTTGGGCCATCCAGCTCTCATACCCTTGGGCCTTGGAAAGCTGCTTTACATAGTATGCAACTTATTAAAGATGCGCATCAGGTTCATGAAATACAGGCGCTTAAAGTGCTTTTATATGGTTCTCTCGCAAAAACAGGAAAGGGACATGGAACCGATATGGCGGTTTTAATGGGATTGCTGGGAGAAGATCCAATCACCACCGACACTTTACTTATTACGGGTAAAATTGATCAAATTAAAAATTCAAAGTCTATTCCAATAACTGAGGCAAAACGCATTCACTTTAACTATGAAAGCGACCTGCTTTTTTTAAAGGATCAATCCCTACCACATCATCCCAATGCTTTACAATTTGTATTTACCCTTCATGAAACAATGGTTACCTATACTTATTATTCCATTGGAGGTGGCTTTATTGAATTTGAATTGACAACTGGTGAAATTATTACGCCTGTGATTGCACAAATCAATGAAATTCCTTTTGATTTTAATAGTACCGATGAATTGTTGCATTGGTGTATAAAAACCGGTATGCCTATTAGTGAAATTGTTTTTGAAAATGAAAAAGCAGTTATAACAGAAATAGAGGTAAATAAACAATTAGACCAGATTTGGCATACCATGCTAAATTGTATATACACTGGCTGTTTGACAAATGGAATTTTGCCGGGCGGACTTCAAGTAAGAAGACGTGCATTTGATTTAAACCAACAATTATTGAATCATGCAAATTTTCAGGATCAACAACAATGGATGCAATTAATTAAAAATGGTGGCAATGATTTTAGGTATATTCTTGATTGGGTAAGTTGCTTTGCATTAGCTGTGAACGAAGAGAATGCTAGTTTTGGAAGAGTTGTGACTGCGCCTACCAATGGCGCTGCAGGAGTTTTACCTGCGGTTCTTTTATATGCACAATTGTTTTGCAATAAAAATTCACTTTCAGATACCCGTCAATTTTTAATGACGGCAAGTGCAGTAGGTGCTTTATTCAAAACGGGTGCTACTATTTCTGCAGCGATGGGTGGTTGTCAAGCTGAAATAGGAGTGTCTTCGGCAATGGCTGCAGCTGGACTTACTGAATTATTAGGGGGGAATCAAAAGCAATGTTTAATGGCAGCTGAAATTGCCATGGAGCATCATTTGGGGCTAACCTGTGATCCTATCGGTGGTTTGGTGCAAATTCCATGTATTGAACGAAATAGTATGGGTGCCATTAAAGCAATTACTGCTGCTCAATTGGCCTTACAAAGTAAACCAGATTATGCGGTAGTGAGTTTAGACAAAGTCATCAAAACCATGTGGAATACAGCACTGGACATGAGTGCAAAATATAAAGAGACAGCCGATGGGGGATTAGCTATTCAAATACCCATTGCACTTGCGGAGTGTTAGTAAAAAAAATCCACCTTGTTTTATTTAAAGTTCTCCTTCTACGAATTCGTGATTTGAATAATCTTTAATCACATCATACAAAGTGCCTCTTTCAATAGGTTGTCTTTTTGCTTGTTTGATGAGTCCAACCAATTGCTCGGTAGTCATTACAGGAGTTTGCTCCTCGCTACCTGCCATAGAATATATTTTAGTAGTATCGTCAATTGTGCCATCAATATCATTCACTCCATAGCTTAATGTTAACTGAGCGATATCTCTACCCAACATTGGCCAATAAGCTTTGACATGCGGGAAGTTGTCTAAATACAAACGGGATATAGCATACATTTTTAAATCATTGGCCATAGTGGATTCTGGTACATGACTCATATCATTGCCTTCATTTCTGAATTTTAAAGGGATGAATGTATTAAAGCCATTTGTTTTATCCTGCAATTGTCTTAATCTTTCCATATGATCAATACGGTGCTCATACTTTTCAATATGTCCATACAATAAAGTAGCATTGCTGTGCATGCCCAATTCGTGTGCGGTTTGGTGTATTTCTAACCATTGATCGGCAGTTGCTTTATCGGCACAAATTTGTTCCCGAATTTCAGGATGGAAAATTTCAGCTCCACCACCAGGTAAAGAATCTAGTCCAGCTTCATGTGCTAAACGCATGCCTTCCTTTGTAGTTACATTTGCTTTTCGGAACATATATTCCAATTCAACTGGGGTAAATGCCTTTATATGTAAACTTGGACGATGCGCTTTAATTGCACGCATTAATTCCAAGAAAAAGGTCAACGTTAATTTAGGGTGCACACCACCTACAATATGTACTTCGGTTACGGGTTTACCATCGTAAGATTTTACAATATCCAACATTTGGTCGATGGTTAATTCCCAGCCTTCTTCCTTATGCGCATATAATTTTGAGTAGGAACAAAACTTACAAGAGAACACACAAACATTGGTGGGTTCAATATGAAAATTTTTATTAAAATAGGTTTTGTTACCATGCAATGATTCTCTTTTCCAATTGGCTAAAGCACCTACATAGGGTAGTGCAGCATGTTCAAATAAATATACGCCTTCGTCAAAGGAAAGCCTTTCATTTTTAATTACTTTATAGCCAATTTCTTGTAAACGATTATCTTGTGTTGCACCAATAATTACTTCTATTTGCTTCGTATTCATGTACTACTCTGTTTGGAGTGCAAAGTTAGTAATTAAAGCAACAAAGCCATCTTAAATTAGCCAATTAATATACCTGCAATACTTGCGGATAAGTAGGAGGCAAGGGTACCTGCCAACAAAGCTTTAAGTCCCAATTCAGCTAAGTCTTTTCTTCTGCTAGGCACCAATTCTCCAATACCACCAATCAACATTCCTACACTACTAAAATTGGCAAAACCACAAATGGCAATACTTACGATGAATAAGCCCTTTTCTGTTACAATTGGAACCGCTTTACTGGTTAAACTCTTAAACGCAACAAACTCATTGATGGTTAATTTTTGACCAAGTAAGGTAGCTGCACTTTGAATATCTGCATTGGGAATTCCCATTGCCCATGCCATTGGGTAAAATAATTTTCCAAATAAATAGTTTAAACTCAAATCCAATTGAGCATTAAATAAATGTCCAATTTGTAATAAACTCCAATCAATCAATGCAATTAAAGCGATAAATCCAATTAACATGGCAATTACATTCATGGCTATTTTAAATCCTTCACCTGCACCATGGGTGATGGCGTCGATGGTATTGCTATATTGACTTTTTACTTCTAATTTAACTTTTCCCATTGTTTGCGATTCCTCTGTTTCTGGGAACAAAATTTTTGCAATGACCAAGGCGCCTGGGGCAGCCATTAAACTCGCAGTAATTAATTTTGGTGCTAAATCCATTCCTGCTTGTGCACCCATATTCGCGTATACAATTAAAATACCTCCAGCTATACAAGCTAAACTTCCGCTCATACTAGCCAACAATTCACTCTTGGTCATGGAAGGTAAATAAGGACGAATCATTACTTGTGCTTCCACTTGGCCCACAAACGCGCTAGCGACATTGCTCAATGCTTCGGCGCCACTTACACGCATAATAAAATTCATGGCTTTCGCAATTACCGCCACAATTCTTTGCATTACGCCAAAATGATATAGTAAAGCTACCAATACACAAACTAAAATAATGGTAGCCGTCACATTAAACGCAAATATAAAACCACCATTGGCAAAGTCAGCTGCACCAGATGGGGTAGTAGCAGAAATTCCTCCATATACAAAAGCTGCTCCCTGACGAGAAAATTCTTCAATCTTTCCCATACCTTTTCCCAACATTTGGAAGAAATTAGTGACAGCAGGTATTTTTAATACTAAAATCCCAATGGCCAATTGAAGTGCTAAACCACTTATTACCAAACGGTAATTGATGTTCTTTTTATTATTGGAGAATAAGAAGGCAATCCCTAAAATTAAGGCTACACCAATCAGTCCTTGAAATTTATCCATCTTTAGTTAATATTAAGGCAGAAAGATAAAAAAAATCCCGCTAATTAGCGGGATTTTGAGAGAATTCTTTATGTATGGGAACACTATAAATGTGCCTGAATTTTCTTGTCTAAAACTGCTTTAGGAACAGCACCAATTTGTTTGTCTACTACTTGACCCCCTTTTACAAAAAGGATTGCTGGAATAGAAGTAATACCAAAGTTCATACTTAAGTTAGGATTAACGTCTACGTTTACTTTACCAATATTTACTTTGCCTTCATATTGAGCGGCTAATTCTTCAATAACCGGCCCAATAGCGCGACAAGGACCACACCATTCTGCCCAAAAATCAATTACTGAAAGTTTATCGCTTTCCATTACGACTTGCTGAAAATTCGCATCTGTAAATTCTAATGCCATATTATTTATTTTAATTTGTTATTGTATGTTTAATAGAGTTCAAAAATAGTTCCAATCTTTTAAACCTGACCATTTGACTTTTCCACGAATGGGGATTGTCAATGGGGACAATTTACCTGACAAAGGGGCGGTTTATGTGACTAAGTTCACTTTAACTCCCAATTCAGGAGTTTTGTCCAAGAACTCTACTAACTCGTCGTTCATCAAAAATCCTTTTTCAAGCGTCAATAAGCTGGCCGCTATATTTTCTCTAGGTTCAATAAAAGTCACTTTAAAAGAGGACTTGCCTGGATTTTGTTTTAAATTCTTTTCAAAGAAGGAAATGATTTCTTCATTTAAATGTGCAGGATGTAAAGTGATTTCAATGGATCTTGTTTGATTTTGTTTTACCATTTCTAATAAAGACATTGTTTGAATTTTAAATTCAAAATTATTAGCTTGGTTAAATCTTGTTCTAAAGGATCCGTTGATGTAAACTTTTTGTCCAACTTCTAAATAATTCTGAAACTTTATATAATCCTCACTCCATAAAATGAAATCTGTTTTACTGGTGAAGTCTTCGATTACAAAGGACCCAAAATTCTTACCGGTTTTGGTGATTCTATGTTGAACATCGGTAATTAAACCCGCCAATTTAAATGGCTTCCCTAAATGATTGGGATGAGTTGACAAGTTATCTCTTACCTCATTAAAATCAATGATGTTGGTAAAAAGATAATGTCGCATTTCAAAATTAAAATGATCCAATGGATGGCCACTCATGAATATACCTGTAACGTCCTTTTCATGTTCCAAGGTTTCCGTTAAAGTCCAAGGTTCACAAGTAGCTAATTTTGGCAATGGCACTTGCATTGCTGAAGGCAGGTCGCCAAATAGGGTATTGGTGGTGCCTGTACTCATCGCTTGAGTCGCTTGTGCATATTGAATTAATTTTTCTAATCCATTGGCACGGTCGCCGTCGCCAACGTGAAAATATTGTGCACGGCTATATTCTGGGAAGCAATCAAAAGTTCCAGAATAAGCCAAACTTTCCAAAGATTTTTTATTGACTGCACGGGATAAAACTCTTTTTATATAATCCACCATGTCTTTGAATGGACCATTCTTGTCTCTTTCAATAATAATGGCTTCAATCGCTGCTTCACCAACGCCTTTTAATCCCCCTAAACCAAAACGAATTTGACCTTGTTTATTTACAGAAAAACCTTTTAAGGATTCATTAATGTCTGGACCCAATACTTTAATGCCCATTCGCTTACACTCTTCCATAAAAAAGGTAATCTTATCAATACTGCCAGCATGATTTAGTACTGCGGACATATATTCACCCGGGTAATGTGCTTTTAAATAGGCAGTTTGATAGGCTACATAAGCATAACAAGTTGAGTGTGATTTATTGAAGGCATATTGTGCAAATGCTTCCCAGTCAGTCCAAATTTTATCCAACACATTTTCAGGATGTCCATTTTTAACTGCACCTGCAATAAATTGAGCCTTCATTTTATCCAGCACCGATTTTTGCTTTTTTCCCATTGCTTTTCTCAATACATCCGCATCTCCTTTGGTAAAGCCGCCAATTTTTTGACTCAATAACATTACCTGCTCTTGATAAACTGTAATACCATAGGTATCTGCTAAATATTCTTCCATTTCTGGTAAGTCATATTTAATAATTTCACGGCCATGTTTACGTTCAATAAAATTGGGGATATACGCCATTGGACCTGGACGATACAAGGCATTCATCGCAATTAAGTCGGCAAATTTATCTGGCTTTAAATCTCGTAAATGCTTTTGCATACCCACCGATTCAAATTGGAAAGTAGCATTGGTTTCTCCTTTTTGGTATAACTGAAATGTTTTTTCATCATCCAAAGGAATCGTATCCAAGTTTATTTTTATCCCATGATTTTGGTAAATCAATTCCAAAGCTGTTTTTAAAATAGAAAGGGTCTTTAAACCCAAAAAGTCCATTTTAATAACGCCTGCTTCTTCAATAACTGATCCTTCAATTTGGGTAATCCATAAGGTAGAGTCCTTGGAAGTAGCCACCGGCATAATTTCCGTTAAATCCTTAGGGGCTATGATAATTCCAGCTGCATGTATACCTGTATTTCGGATAGAGCCTTCTAATTTTTCTGCTTCATGTAATACCGTTGCTCTTAAATCGGTGCCTTTATATATTTCCCTTAGCTTTTTAATATTATCAATATCCTCCACTTGATATCCTTCTTTTTCTGCTAAAGATTTTTCACCCTCTTTTGCCGTAATAGGGGCATGTAAACAACGACCTAATTCCGTACCTGGTTTATCGGGCACTAACTTTGCAAGCAAGTTGGATTCTGATAAAGGTAAATCCATCACACGTGCAACGTCCTTGATACTGCTTTTTGCAGCCATGGTGCCGTAAGTAATAATTTGGGCTACCTGTTCCTTACCATATTTTTCAACCACATAATCAATCACTTTTTGACGGCCTTCATCATCAAAGTCCGTATCAATATCGGGCATGGACTTTCTGTCCGGATTTAAGAAACGTTCAAATAGCAATTGATACTTAATAGGATCAATATTGGTTATACCAATACAATAAGCTACAACACTGCCGGCGGCGGATCCACGACCCGGACCTACAAACACATCCATCTCTCGCCCAGCTTTAATAAAGTCTCCAACAATTAAAAAGTAACCTGCAAAACCCATGGTTTGAATAGTGAATAATTCAAAGTCAATTCGCTCTTGAATTTCAGCAGTAATTTCAGGATATCGTTTATTGGCCCCTTCCCAAGTAATGTGTTTTAAAAATTCCCACTGATTCATGTTGGCATCCTTATGAATCTTAAATTCCTTTGGAATTGGGAAAGCGGGTAGGAGTATGTCCTTTTTAAGATTTAACACTTCCACTTTATCTACGATGGCATTGGTATTGTCAATGGCTTCAGGGATATCGCTAAATAATTCAATCATTTCATTTTGAGTCTTAAAATAAAACTCATTATTGGGAAATTTGAATCGTCTATTTTTTATTTGTAATTCATCATTTACAAAATCATCAAATCCTGGAGTAGATTGTTTTTCACCTGTATTCACACACAATAAAATATCATGTGCGTTGGCATCATCCTCATTTACATAGTGGCTGTCATTGGTTGCAATCACAGGCACATTGTATTTTTTTGCAAATTTTTGTAAAGTAGCATTGATGGTTTCTTGCTCTGGAATTTGGTGTCTTTGTAATTCTATATAATAATCCTCCCCGAAAATATCCAACCACCATTTGAATTCTTTTTCAGCAGCTTCCTCACCATGTCTTAAAATATATTGTGGCACATGTGCACCAATACAACAGGTGGTTGCAATAATACCTTCATGATACTGTAAAATAAGTTCTTTGTCTATCCTAGGATACTTACTATACATTCCTTCAATGTATCCTAAGGAGGTTAACTTAATTAAATTTTGATAGCCAATGGCATTTTTAGCTAAAAGTACTTGGTGAAAACGATCGTCTTTATTTTCCTTTGTAAAGGTCTTTTGGTGTCTATCTTTCACCATATAAAATTCACAACCCACAATGGGTTTTACGACGGGCTCTACTATATCATTGCCGTTTTTGTCCTTTCCCACCACTTTGGTTTTTTTCCATGCCTGATTCACAAAATTAAATGCGCCAAACATGTTTCCGTGATCGGTAATCGCCAATGCGGGCATATTGTCCGACATGGCTTTTTGATATAATTTATCAATGGAAGCAGCACCGTCTAAAAGGGAATATTGCGTATGAACGTGTAAATGAGAAAATGTTGGCATAAATAGGATGGGACTAAGTATGCAAATATCGACAAATTGAAGGGTATAAATTAGTCTAATTTTCCACAAAAAATGGTTAAAAATGACAAATCCTGACTCAATTTCCGTGTTCTTGGCTTAACTTGCATACCATGCCAATCAAGATATTAAAATACAGCCTCTTTGCGCTTTCTTCCATTCTTTTATTGGGAAGTTGTAAGGCATTGCAGTCTATTTCAAGTGCTATAAAGCCAGAGGCAAAGCAATCTATTGCAAAAAAAGATAATATTGAATTTTTAGATCAAATCTCTGTTACCCCTGGGAAAGTTTATGTAAAAAAATCATCCTTAGGAATTGAAGAGGTTGTTGACCCTGGTACCAGTTCGAAATTGGATAAAATGCCCTCCAATTTATCAGATGTGGAGAAGGCCAATTGGTTGCAATTAAAATATTCCATTTTAATGGATGTACCTGTCGAATCCATTAACAATGTGCCCTTACTTAAAAAAATTGATGAGTGGATTGGAACCCCTTATTATTATGGAGGAAGTACTAAGTCGGGGGTAGATTGCTCTTATTTTGCATTAGATGTAATGAAAGGTACATTTGATATTAAATTAAACCGAACTGCTGCAGAGCAATATTTACAAAGCAAAAGAATTAGTTGGGATGAATTAAAGGAAGGTGATTTGATCTTTTTTAAAACGGAAGGCCCCAATAAAATTTCTCATGTCGGTATTTACTTAGCCAACAATAAATTTGTACATGCCTCTTCCAAAAGAGG
>Ga0078894_10003467_pt1 | contig 11974 bp, 11 predicted proteins | sample LauGreSu1BDMLBSD_2_FD_67506 | JGI IMG/M metagenome (GOLD analysis project Ga0078894, IMG submission 67506) | Freshwater lake microbial communities from Lake Michigan, USA - Su13.BD.MLB.SD (version 4) (version 4) | ecosystem: Environmental > Aquatic > Freshwater > Lake | place: Lake Michigan... | reverse complement strand
CCTTCTTCTACATCTACCACAAAAATAATGACATCGGCTTCATCAATAGCCAATTCTACTAGTAGAATTGGCTATTGATGAAGCCGATGTCATTATTTTTGTGGTAGATGTAGAAGAAGGCATTACCCCAATGGATGAGGCTGTAGCAAAATTATTGCGTAAAGTAACCAAACCCGTTTTGCTTGCCGTAAACAAAGTAGACAATGCCATGCGCGAAAAAGACGCGGTGGAATTTTATAATTTAGGTTTGGGCGAATATTTTTCTTTTGCCAGTATTTCGGGGAGTGGAACCGGAGATTTATTGGATGCCCTTATTGATTCATTTCCTGTAAAACCTCTTCCATCTCAAGAAGAAATTGAATTACCCCGATTTGCTGTAGTAGGTCGTCCTAATGCTGGGAAATCAAGTTTCATCAATGCATTAATTGGACAAGATCGATACATTGTTACCGATATTGCAGGAACCACCAGAGATGCCATCGATACAAAATTTGACCGTTTTGGATTTGAATTTAATCTAGTGGATACTGCAGGTATTCGTAGAAAAGCCAAAGTAAAAGAAGATTTAGAATTCTATTCGGTGATGCGCTCAGTACGTGCCATTGAACATTCCGATGTTTGTATTCTTATTATTGATGCAACAAGAGGTTTTGAAGGACAAGATCAAAGTATTTTTTGGTTGGCCGAAAAAAACCGTAAAGGAGTAGTGATTTTAGTTAACAAATGGGACTTAGTAGAAAAAGACACCATGTCGACTAGAGATTATGAACTCAAAATTAGAGAGCAATTACAACCCTTTACCGATGTGCCAATTTTATTTATTTCAGCATTAACCAAACAACGTTTATTAAAAGCGCTTGAGGCTACAGTTAAGGTACATGAAAATAGAGCACAACGCATTCCTACCTCAAAATTCAACGATTATATGTTGAAAATTATTGAGAACCACCCGCCGCCAGCAATTAAAGGAAAATATGTAAAAATTAAATATTGCATGCAATTACCTACGCCTACACCACAGTTTGTATTTTTTGCCAACTTACCGCAATATGTTAAAGAACCTTACAAACGTTTCTTAGAAAATAAAATTCGCGAACATTGGGATTTTTCAGGGGTGCCGATTGACGTTTACATGAGAGAAAAATAATCAAAAGCAAAAAATAGCTACTTAGTTCCTTAGAAACTTAAAAAAATGCTAGACAAAAACATACAAATTGCGGTTGATAGAGGTGAAATGCTTCCCTTAATGGAGGAATTTTACACTATTCAAGGAGAAGGATACCATACCGGTACAGCTGCCTATTTTATTCGAATTGGTGGTTGCGATGTAGGTTGCCATTGGTGTGATGTGAAAGAAAGTTGGAATTCCGAATTGCACCCGCCTACAGCAACCGATCTTATCGTTGCAAACGCAAAAAAATATGCCGACACAGTTGTGATTACAGGTGGCGAACCACTTACATGGGATATGTCTTTGCTAACTAGCAAATTAAAAGAAAACAACCTAAAAGTACATATTGAAACTTCAGGTTGTTATGAAGTTACCGGAACTTGGGATTGGTTTTGTTTATCTCCTAAAAAAAATAAATTACCAGTTGAGGGTGCTTACAAAATTGCAAACGAACTCAAAGTAATTATTTACAACAAACACGACTTCATCTTTGCCGAAGAACAAGCTGAAAAAGTTAATTCAGAGGCAATACTTTTCCTACAACCCGAGTGGAGTAAAAAAGAGGAAATGACACCGCTTATAGTTGATTATGTGATGAATAATCCAAAATGGAGGGTTTCGCTGCAAACGCATAAATACCTTAATATTCCCTAATTAAAATAATGAAAGAGTTAGTATTTCTTTTCATCTTTTTGGTTTCATTCCAAAATGTAAATTCCCAAACGGATTCGACTGCAACTGTTCCTAAAGAAGACAATACCGTTTACAATTCGGCAGTACTTGAAATCAAACCCGAATTTAAAGGAGGGTTAAATAAATTTTACGATTACATAACAAAAAACTACCGAACCCCTGATGTTCCTGGATTAAAAGGAAAATTATTAGTTTCCTTTGTAGTAGAAAAAGATGGATCGATTACCGATATCAAAGTACTTAAAGATATTGGATACGGATCAGGTGAAGAAGCCATTCGAATTTTAAAAAAATGTCCGAATTGGATTCCTGCAGAACAAAAAGGAAAAAAAGTGCGTTGCACATTTATGCTACCAATAAATATTCAGTCTCCTTAAAAAAAACATAAATAATTTTGAATAATTCATTCTAAATTTTACTTTTATAATCTAATTTAAAAAACTCAAAATGAAAAAATTAATTTTAACCTTCGGAATAGTACTTGTAAGTCAGTTTGGATTTGCACAAACTAATGAAGATAAACCTGTTTCCGAAAAAGCTACTGCTGCTCCTGTTGATGTTGCATTCAAAAAAGAAGTTGAAAAAGTAATTGAAAGAAGTGGTGCAAGTGGTCAATTGGCTTCAGCAAAAAAACAAATATTAGGAATGATCGCTGAAGATAAACATGCTGCATTTTTAGTAGAATTTGATGCATTAACTGCTAAAGTTTCTGAATCAACTGTAAAAATCTATATGGAAGAATATACAAAAGAAGACATTAAAGCAATGTTGGCTTTTTATGATAGCCCAGTAGGAAAGAAAATGGCTGAAAAAGCGGAAGTTATTGCTACAAAATCACAAGAAGAAATGATGTCACTTCAAGGTGATATGCAAGCTTTAGTAATGAAATACATGCAATAGTTACTTGCACTTTTAAAAATAAAAAACCCCAAACATTGTTTGGGGTTTTTTATTTTTAAAACAATCGCGCTAAATAATCAAAATGAACTCCTTCTGCAAGTAGTTCACATTGCAATCCGTTAGCATGAGCCGCATTTTGCAGGGTGTTGTAATCTAAATACAACCAAGGAAAAGGATCTTCGATTTGATTTTTGTATGAAATTGAAAAAGTCAATTCGCCATAATATCCATCTGCAGGTATCCATTTTGATCCGTCTTCTGCCTCATCAAACATATAAATGATGTCGGAGGAATCAATTAAAATTTGGCCATTTGGTGCTAACAAAGATTTTAATTTTTGCAAATAAACAGCGGTATTATTTAAAGAGCCAAATATTCCCGTTCCGTTCATTAGTAATAAAATAGTATCAAACTTTTCATTTTCTATATCCAAAACATTCTGAACTCGAGCCATTTTTATTCCTCTTAATTCACACGCTTTTATTGCATTTGAAGAAATATCAATAGCTATTACCTCCAACCCATTTTCTTGCAAATACAAACTATGGCTACCAGCGCCACAACCCACATCTAGAATTTTACCTTTGGCTAATTGCAAAGCGGTTTGTTCTATTTTGGGCATGGAATTAAAATCTCTAAAAAGATACGCTACTTCCATTTCATCAGCCTCAGTGATGTTGGTTTCTGTAACAATATCTTCAGGAGAAGTATTAGTTTGATAATCGAGAATGGCTTTACCAAAAAGGTCTTTCATGAAAAATTAGTTTAAGGTTAAGGTTTCCAGTTTAAATGTTCTAATTTTGCAAAATAACATGCACCCTACAATTTGAAAACTATTTTAAACAATCTTCCTAAACTTGCCAAAGATAAGCATATCGAAAACAAAAAGTATTTTGATAAGCTGAAAAAGAAAGCGCCTAAAAATTTGGATTATGTGATGCAAGATCTGCATGACGCCGAATTTAAACGCACTGATTGTTTGGAATGTGCCAATTGTTGTAAAACCACAGGCCCATTATTTACCACTGCAGATATTGAACGTATTTCAAAACATTTTAAGCAAAAGCCCCAACAATTTATTGAGCAGTATTTGCGAATTGACGAAGACAACGATTATGTCTTGCAAAGTGTTCCGTGCACTTTTTTAGAGGCCGATAATAAATGTTTTATTTATGAAGTGCGCCCCAAAGCATGCAGAGAATTCCCGCACACCGATAGAAAAAAGTTCCAACAAATTGCAAATTTAACTTTAAAGAATGTTGAAATTTGTCCTGCTGCTTTTAATATTGTAGAAAAAATGAAAGAAAAATTGCCTTTGTAGTATTTAGTAAATCAAATACTTCTCGCGCATTTTCTTAAAATCTTGCAACCCCTTTTCCCATGATTTTCTGATTTCGTTTTCAGAAACTCCACTTTCAATTTGCTGCTGCAATTTTTTGGTTCCGGCTAATTTGGTAAAGAATTCATTAAAGAATTTAGATTTATCGGAAGTCGAATTATAGGCTTTCAATAACCATTTTAATTCCAATTGTTTTACTTTCTCAATTTGAGTTAAATCTTCGCCATAGCACAACTGGTCTTTATAAACGGGTTCTTTCGCACCAAAATTCGGAATTGGTGTAAAGCTAAAGTCGCTCTTAGGCAAAAAAGGCGAGCCATATATTTGGAATTGTTTTTCTGTACCTCGGCCCACACTCACATTCGTACCTTCAAAAAGACACAAACTTGCATATAAATTCACCGCTTGAGCGTTTGGTAAATTCGGCGATGGTTTTACTGGTAATTCATAAGGCATATCGCGCTTGTAATTGAGGCAATGAATTACTTTTAAGTCACATTGAACTCCATTTTTTAGCCACTTTTCTCCATTAATCATTCGGGCATATTCTCCAATGGTCATCCCGTGCAACAACGGAATTGGATGCATCCCAACAAAACTGGTATATTCTTTTTCTAACATTGGCCCATCCACAATAGCTCCATTTGGATTCGGCCTATCCAATACAAATAAGGGAATATTATTTTCGGCGCAAGCCTCCATAATATAATGTAAAGAGGAAATATAGGTATAAAAACGCGCCCCTACATCTTGCAAATCAAAAACCACCACATCAATGCCTACTAATTGTTCAGGTTTGGGTTTTTTGTTATTTCCATAAAGTGAAATAATAGGCAAACCAGTTTTAGTATCTTTTCCATCAACAATATGTTCGCCAGCATCGGCAGTGCCACGGAATCCATGCTCTGGAGCGAATATTTTATGAACGGCTATTTTATTTGAAATTAAATGATCAACGATTGAAACAGTAGCATTATTTGAACCTCTAATTATTCCCGTTTGATTAGTTACAATCCCAACTTTTTTATCTTTTAATAGAGGCAAATAAAAATCAGATCGCTCTGCCCCTGTAATAATTGGATCGGTAGAACCAGAAAAGTTATTTTTTGTTGTTCCACAGGAAGCAGAAGCAAAAAGATAACAAACCAAAAGCAAACAACTATTAATAAAATATTTCATAATACTATTTTTAATCTGTGAAAATCGGATTCATCTAGGGCCAAAAACTTTGTGTATATTTGCTACAATTTCAAATTCAATTTCTTTGAACTTCGAGCATTTCATAGCCAAACGACTCCTAACTACTAAAGACCATAAAAGTAGTATTTCTGCACCAATAATAAAAATTGCAATCACGGCAATTGCATTGGGCATGATTATGATGATCGTTTCAATTGCAACCGGAATTGGATTACAGCAAAAAATTCGTCAAAAAGTAGCTGCCTTTAGTGGCCATATTATTATTTCGAACTTTAACGGAAATGAATCCGATGTGAGCATCGAGCCCATTTCGATTCATCAAAATTTTTATCCGAAATTTAAAACTATTGAAGGCATCAACCACGTTCAAGCTGTAGCAACAAAGGTTGGAATTATTAGAACCGCAACCGATTTTGAAGGAATCATCTACAAAGGTGTCGGAAAAGATTATGATTGGAATAACATCAAAGAGTACTTGGTAGCGGGTACAATTCCGAATCTAAACGGGCAATTGAATAATGAAATTGTTATTTCTGAATATTTAGCCAACCGCCTGAACTTAAAACTCGGCACTACTTTTAACACCTTTTTCATGAAGCAAAATGGAAATGGTCTTCCCAACATTCGTAGGTTTAAAATTGTAGGAATTTACAACTCGGGGCTGCAAGAATTTGATTCTTCGTATATCTTGGGAGACCTGCGTCATTTGCAAAGAATGAACCGTTGGAGTCCGTATCAAGTGGGTTGTTTTGAAGTTTTTATTACCGATTTTACTCAAATAAAACAAAAAGGAGACGAGGTGTATCAAGAAACTTCCTCGGTATTAAAATCACAAACTATCGAAGAAAAATTCTCTTATATTTTTGATTGGCTGAAACTTTTCGACTTCAATATTGTAGTGATTCTGATTATTATGATTGTGGTTTCTACCATAAATATGGTGGTGGCTTTGCTAGTTTTAATTTTAGAAAGAACCCAAATGATTGGAATATTAAAATCTATGGGAGCTAATAATTGGAGCATAAGAAAACTATTTTTATACAATGCATTTTATCTAATCCTTCGTGGATTGTTTTGGGGGAATTTCATTGGAATTGGCTTTTTAGTCATTCAAAAATATTTTGGCATCATTAAATTACCACCCGAAAACTATTATGTAACCGTTGCCCCTGTTGACATCAATTTATTTTACATCGCTTTGCTAAATATTGGAACTGTTTTAGTTTGCTTATTGGTTTTACTAATTCCTTCGTATTTAATTACTAAAATAGTTCCGGCAAAAACCATTCGATTTGATTAATTGAAAGATAAAATCTACCAATCTGTTTCAAAATAACTTAACTTAGCAACACAAATAAATTACGATGCTGTTTCTCTATAACCTCCTTTTGTTGTTCGCATCCCAAGTAGTCAAACTGCTGGCACTTTTCAATCCGAAAATGAAACTTTTTGTCAACGGAAGAAAAAATGTTTTTGGTGCAATTAGAGAAAAAATAAACCCTTCAGACAAAACCATTTGGTTTCACGCAGCTTCTTTGGGTGAATATGAGCAAGGATTACCTGTTATCGAACAAATAAAACTAAAATACCCAACCAACAAAATTGTAGTTACTTTTTTTTCTCCTTCGGGTTATGAAGTGCGAAAAAACAACACGGTTGCCGATTTAACAATTTACCTTCCGCTTGACACGAAGAGCAATGCTAAATTATTCTTAGAATTGGTTCATCCCGATTTAGTATTTTTTATTAAATATGAATTTTGGCCAAATTATTTAAACGAATTAAAAAAACAGCACATAAAAACCTACTTAATTTCGGGGATTTTCAGAGAAAATCAAGCCTTTTTTAAAGGATATGGTGGTTTTTATAGAGCAGCATTAAAAGCGTTTGATTTCTTTTTTGTTCAAAATGAAAGTTCAAAAAATCTGCTGCAAAGTATTGGATTTACTAATGTAAAAATTTCTGGAGACACCCGTTTTGATCGCGTCGTTTCAATATTAGAACGAGACAACTCTTTGGATTTTATCGAACAATTTAAAGACCAAAAAACAACCATTGTAATTGGAAGTTCCTGGCCAAAAGACGAAGCCATTTTGGTAGAGTATATCAATTCGGCGCCAAAAGATTTGAAATTTATTATTGCACCACACAACATTCATCAATCAGAAATCGGCGCACTGCAATCAGCAATCAAGAAAGAAACACTTTTATTTTCTGAAAAGGAAAATCAAAACCCAGCCAATTTTCAAGTTTTCATTATCGATACCATTGGGATTTTAACCAAAATTTATTCCTATGCCGATATTGCATATGTTGGTGGAGGTTTTGGAAATCCGGGTGTGCATAACATCCTGGAACCGGCAACTTTTGGTGTTCCCATTATTATTGGGCCAAATTATTCGCATTTTTCCGAAGCAACAGCTTTAGTGCATCAAGGCGGTTGTGTTTCTATATCCAATTCACATGAATTAAAAGAAGCATTGGATAATTTAGTTTCCAACATTGATGTTCGCCATGAAAAAGGACACATTTGCGAAACTTTTGTTCAAATGAATAAAGGCGCCACTGTAACTATTTTGAATAACCTATACTAATCGTATAAAATAAATGAAATTATGAAAAACAAAATCAGTCTTATTTTATCGAAAGTTAAAACCCTCCTTTTTAACTACCCTTTGGTTTTAATGATGTCATTGGCAACGGTTATTGTGATTGTATACGGGATTGAAACGGAGCCAAAAAATGAGGAAGCCTATTTATTATTGCGACTAGGAATCACTTTTGCTTTGGGAATTTCTTCTCAATTTGCTTTAAAAATGTTGGCGCAAAGAATCAAAAACGGTTTGATTTGGCAGCTTACCGGGATTTTGTTCTTACTAGGATTTTTCTTTGTTTTACCAAGTGAGGAGAAAAATTTCTCAGAAGTTTACGGGTTTATTATTGTACCTACTTTTATCCTATCTCATTTGTTGGTGGCTTTTATTTCGTTTACCAAAAAAGAAAACGAAGAACAACACTTTTGGCAATACAATAAAAACTTGTTCATCAATTTATTTTTAACGGCCGTTTTTACTGGGGTTTTAACCAGCGGAGTAGAATTAGCAATATTAGCAATTCAAGAGTTGTTTAATTTCAACTTTGAAGGTAAAATCTACCTTGAAACCTATGCTGCCTTAGCTATTTTTGGAAGCAGTTTCATCTTCTTACTTTTTAATGAATCGGGATTGGAATACCTTGAAAAAGAAGGGTCGTATCCGGTGGTTTTAAAATTCTTCACCCAATTTATCTTAATTCCGCTATTGATCATTTATGTGGTAATCTTATATTTCTATTGCTTAAAAATTACCATTAATTGGGAGTTACCAAGAGGTTGGGTTTCCTATTTAGTTCTTGCCTACTCTATTGTTGGAATTTTTGCACTTTTATTGGTGCATCCGTTACATAAAGAAAAAGCAAAATCATGGATAATCTTATTCAACAAAATATTTTATTACACCTTAATTCCGCTAATTGTACTTCTGTTTGTGGCTATTTTCTCCAGAGTATTGCAATACGGATATACCGAAGCAAGGTACTTTGTATTATTAATTTCGGTATGGCTTACATCGGTGGTATTGTATTTTATCTTTTTCAAAAAAGCAACCATTAAATTCATTCCGATTTCCTTATTTGTATTTGGAGTTTTTGCTTTGATATTCCCTTATTTTAATGCATTTTCTGTATCTAAAAGAAGTCAAGAAAATGAATTAAAGCAATTGCTATCCGAAAATAAATTATTGGTAAACGGTTTAATTGATTTTAAAGCTCCAATTGCCGATTCGGTTAAAACGGATGTTGAAGATAAATTTGAATACTTAACTGAACGAAAGGATAACGAATTCATTAAATCTTTTTTAGATGCCAAAACCAAAAAATTAGTTGATAAAGACAACTATTGGTATAATGGTTTATTTAAAAATGTGAAATTCACTGCGGTCAATTTGGATAATTATATTCGAATATTCACTAACAAAAACACCTATGATATTAATAACTACAACTATTATATTAAAAGTGAAAATCGAGGTGATATCGAAACTACTATTGGAAAAGATGTTATTGAAATAACAAACACCTACAATTTTAAAAATCCAACTTATGAAATCAAAATCAATGAGGAAGTAAAAGACATTATGCCTCAAATAAAAGCCTTTTGCAATAATTATAAATCGGCTTCGAAAGATGTTCAAGTAGATGATTTATCGTTTACATTTGACATTCAAAACTATCAAATAAAAATTCTTTTCGATTCCATAAATTGGTATAAAAAAGATGGAAATTTAACCTTTGAAGGAGCAACCTATTTAGTAAAATCAAAATAAAACCCCAAATTCATGAAATTTTTAAAATTAGCACTCTTAGTATTTGTATTTCAAACCCAAGCGCAACAAGGCGGCATGTGGATTCCTTCTTTATTGAAAGGAATGAACGAAACCGAAATGAAATCGTTGGGAATGAAAATTTCTGCCAAAGATATTTATGATGTCAACCAATCGAGTCTTAAAGATGCCGTTCCGCAATTTGATGGCGGTTGTACTGCCGAAGTGATTTCGGATAAAGGATTGATTTTAACCAACCACCATTGCGGATTTGATGCCATTCAAAACCATTCAACGGTAGAGCACGATTACCTTCGTGATGGCTTTTGGGCATATAAAATGGAAGACGAATTAACCAATCCCAACATGACGGTTATGTTTGTAATTCGCATTGAAGATGTTACTACTAAAGTACTGGAAGGCGTTGCAACGCTTGCTACAGAAGCCGAAAAGCAAAAGAAAATTCAGGAGAATATTTCTACATTAAGTAATACACTTCCAAAAGAATCATGGCAAGAAAACAAAATCAGAACTTTTTATGATGGAAATCAATATTTATTATTTGTAACCGAAACATTTAAAGACATTCGTTTTGTGGGAGCACCACCTAGCTCCATCGGAAAATTTGGTTCGGATACCGATAACTGGGTTTGGCCAAGACACACCGGAGATTTCTCTTTGTTTAGAATTTATGCCGATAAAAACAACCATCCAGCTGCCTATTCAAAAGACAATGTTCCTTATAAACCTAAAAAGTTCTTCCCAATTTCTATTTCAGGAGTAAAAGAAAACGACTTTACTATGGTGATGGGTTACCCAGGAAGAACACAAGAATACTTGCCATCGGTGGCCGTAAATCAAATTGTAGAAACATTAAATCCTGCTAAAATTGAAGTTCGTGATGCAGCACTAAAAGTGCAAGATCGCTTTATGCGTAAAGACCAAGCGATCAAAATTCAATATGCTTCAAAATATGCTGGTGTTGCCAATTATTGGAAAAAATGGATGGGTGAAACCAAAGGTTTGAAAAAAGCGAATGCAGTTGCAGCAAAACAAAAATTTGAAAAAGAATTCCAAGAAAAAGTAATTCAATTGGGCAAAAAAGCAGAATACGGAAATTTACTTTCTGATTTTGAAAAAAATTATACCGAAATTAAAGACTATGCTTTGGCTCGAGATTTCTTTACCGAAGTAGCTTTACGAAATACAGAAATATTATCGGTTGGATACAAATTATATCAATTAGAACAATTGCTTGCTTCAAAAGGAGAACAATCATTTACCGATAGAAAAAACACACTTTCAACCGGAATTGATGAATTCTATAAAGATTACAATGCCGAAGTAGACAAAAATGTTTTTGAGCAATTAATTCATTTGTATGCGACAAAATCACCAAAGCAATTCCTTCCAGAAAGTTTGATGAATGCGGATGCCACCAAGTTAACTGAGTCAATTTTCAGTAATTCGAAATTAACCTCTTTAAAATCGTTTAGAGAATTACTAGAAGGCGATTCTAAAACCGTTATAGAAAAACTAAATAACGATATTGGATATCAATTAATAAAAGCAATGGCCGAGGCTTATTCTAAAAAAGTAGCGCCAACCTATGACGCACTTAATTTAAAAAATATCGCTACACAAAGAACGTATATGAAAGCCATCTTGGAGTTGTTTCCAAAACAAAGAAACTTCCCAGATGCCAATAGTACGCTACGAGTTACCTATGGCAAAGTGAAAGGATATGAACCAAATGATGCGGTTTATTATGAGCCGTTTACTACATTAGATGGTGTTATGGAAAAATACATTCCGGGGGATTATGAATTTGATGTTCCAAAAAAACTAGTCGATTTATATCAAGCTAAAGATTATGGAAACTATGGTGTTAAAGGCAAAATGCCGGTGTGTTTTATCGCAACCAATCATACCACAGGAGGGAATTCGGGGAGTCCTGCTTTGGATGCCAACGGAAATTTAATTGGCTTGAATTTTGATAGAGTATGGGAAGGAACCATGAGTGATATTTTCTACTCACCAGAAATTTGTAGAAACATTATGGTAGATGCCCGTTATGTACTATTTATTATTGATAAATATGCTGGTGCTCAGAATCTTATAAACGAATTGAAGATCATCCAAACTACCTTAAAGAAATAAATTTTAACTTTTCTTTAAGTTTGGCATGAATATTGATAATAAAAAAGCGGAATTCAAGGAGAAAATTTTAAAAAAGTGAAATAAAAGTTTTTTCAATAAAAAAAAATTATATCTTTGCTCCGAATTAATAATTAACCTTTTATATTAAATTAA
>Ga0078894_10003466_pt1 | contig 11975 bp, 13 predicted proteins | sample LauGreSu1BDMLBSD_2_FD_67506 | JGI IMG/M metagenome (GOLD analysis project Ga0078894, IMG submission 67506) | Freshwater lake microbial communities from Lake Michigan, USA - Su13.BD.MLB.SD (version 4) (version 4) | ecosystem: Environmental > Aquatic > Freshwater > Lake | place: Lake Michigan... | reverse complement strand
AAGGTCAGGCTGCCGCAGACGCTGCCCAGGTGAAACCTGCGTTGCCGGACCCTGCCATGGCGATCAGGTCCCAACCCTGACGACTGAACTGCTCACCGGAGGGCAGCCGGGCCATCAGCAGCAACAAACAGATGCCAAAGAGATAAAGAATCGACCAGCGGAACAGTGCCCGGGCCCGCTGCACATCGTCGGGATCCTGATGCAGGCGCGCGGCCATCTGGATCAAACGGGCATTGAAGGGGAGCAGCAGCAGCCCATAGAGCAGGCCACCGCCTGGGAGCGCCCAAATCCCAAGCAGGCTGAGCAGGACGGTGGCAGCGGCATAAAGGTTGATCCCCCGCGCCGTGGCAGCGGTGCCCTTCACCACGGGCAACATCGGAATACCGACGGCGCGGTAGTCCTCCTTGAGCAGCAACGCCAGGGCCCAGAAGTGGGCAGGGGTCCACACCATCACCAGGGCAAACAACCACCAACTACTCAGCCCCAGATGCCCAGTTGCCGCGGCCGCTCCCACCAGGGGCGGAATCGCCCCCGCAACGCCACCGATCACGATGTTTTGCGTGGTGCGTGGCTTGAGCAGCACGGTGTAGAGCAGGACGTAACTGCACAGGCCGAGCAACGCCAGGCTGGCGGCCAAGCAATTCACCCCACCCACCAGAAGCGTGGCGGCGGTGAAGGCCAAGGCCACAGCGATGGCAAAGGCCGTACCCATCGACAGTCGGCCGGAAGGCAAGGCACGGGAGCTGGTCCGCTGCATCCGGCCATCGAGCTCCTGTTCCCAAAGGCAATTGAGCACTCCGGCAGCGGCCGCCGCCAGAGCTCCGCCACCAAGGGTGCAGGCCAGGCGCAAGGGGGGCAGAGGCCAGCCTTCCGAAAGGGCCATCCCCCCAAGGGTGGTGGCCAGCAACAAGGGAATCAGGCGCGGTTTGGCCACTTCAAGCCAAGGCGGCAACTTGACGCGCGCCCTGGAGGGCACCACCTGCTCACGGCTGAGGACTGAGGCTGTTGCTGCTGCACTAACCATGGCTGAACTCCTGCGAAAAAGGCTGAAGAAGACTTCGGCTGAACAGCGCCGCCAAAACCGCCACCAAGAGCGCTGCAACCAACTGATGGGCCACGGTCACCAGCGGCACCGCCAGGGTCAAGCGCAGGCTGATCACCCCTAGAGCGATCTGGGCAAGAACAGACACGCAGGCGAAGGCACTGAGACTGCGGTCTTGTGGACGTCGCCAGGCGACCAGTAGCGCCGCACCAATCACCGCGAGGGCCACAGGCCGGGCCCCAAGGCGATGCGCCAGCAACCAGCCGCACGCCTGACCATCGCTGAGGCAGCGGCCCGCCGCCCACTGCGTCGCCATCAGACCGCCGAGCAGACACTGGCCGATGGCCAACCCAGCAACGGCGCCGATCACCCATGGCCAAACGACATTGAACCAACCACGGCTCTGGGAAGGAGTCGTGTGAGATGGGGATGGTTCAAGCAGGAGCTGGGTACAGGCACTCAGCAGTGCAACCAACATCAAAGCGGTGACTAGATGCGCGGTCACCACAGGAAATGGCAACAGCAACGTGACGGTGAGCGCACCAAGGCCTCCCTGCACGGCGACCAACAGGAGCGATCCAGCAGAAAGCAACGGCACCCATCGCGGCAGTTCACGCCGCCACCACCAGGTGCCGCCCGCCTGCACCATCAGGCCGACACCCACCACAAATGCATCGAGACGGTGAAACCACTCCAGAAAAACCTGGAGATTCATCTGGCGCCCTGGTAACAACGAGCCGTAGCAGAGCGGCCAATCGGGACAGGCCAGACCGGCCTGCATCACACGGGTTGCACCACCAATGCCCACCAAAGCAATCAGGGCCACAAGCAGATGAGCACTGAGAGCTCCCAGGGCAAGGCGACGACTGGCCAAAGATTGGGTCGCGGCGGCAGTCATCCAGTTGCACAAACTGATGCTGCGCTGACGCTAACGATGGCAACAGCGGCGCACACGATTGCATCAATGCTCGTTGCACTCGGTGTGCAATCCCTCACTCGATCAGAGGAGATTGCTGCGAACATCAACAGCACAACCACCGGAGCATCAATCCTCCATAGGGTTGAACCAATCAAGCCGCAGCCATGCGGATCCCAGCCTCCATTCTCAGCCTTCTGGCCGGCATGGCCCTGGTTCTATCAGGGCTTTGGATCGGTCAGAACGTGGATCTTCTGCCAGCGCAGGCCAGTGCAAATGCACCGGTTTACGACGAACTCTTTAAGGTTCTTTTCAGCATTGGCGCCATTCTTTTCCTCGGAATTATCGGCCTAATCGTTTACAGCCTCGCCAGATTCCGACGTCGAGCAGGGGAAACAGGTGATGGCGCAGCGATCGAGGGGAACTTGCCTCTAGAAATCCTATGGACGGCGATCCCTGCCGTGGTTGTGCTGTTCGTAGGTATTTACAGCTACGACATTTACGACCGCATGGGCGGGATGACACCGCTGAATGACCACAGCATGCATGGCATGGCGAGCCAGGACGAAAGAACCTGGGGAGGAATCAGCCCGGTTTCACTGGGGGGGGACCCTGCGATCGCGCCCCTACCCGTCGATGTGACAGCGATGCAGTTCGCTTTCATCTTTCACTACCCCGAAACCGACATCACCTCGGGTGAACTGCACGTGCCCGTTGGCCAGCCGGTTGCCCTGCAGATGAAGGCCCTCGACGTGATCCATGCCTTCTGGGTTCCTCAGTTTCGTCTTAAGCAAGACGTGATTCCAGGGCAACCAACCCTGCTCAGCTTCACGCCGACCCGCCCTGGCCAGTACCCGATTGTCTGCGCCGAGCTCTGCGGCCCATATCACGGGGGCATGCGCTCAACCGTGATCGTCGAAGAGCCCGAAAGTTTTGCCGCTTGGGTTGCGAAAAACAGTCCGGCAGCGTCTGCCACCACCCCCAGCCCGTTGCAGTCATGACCATCAGCTTGATGCCTGAAACCAGCGGGGGTTCGCTTCAACCCCAGGGCTGGCTGCGCTACCTGAGCTTCAGCACTGATCACAAGGTGATCGGTCTGCAGTACATGGTGTGTGGCTTCATCTTCTATCTCATCGGTGGCGCACTGGCAGGCGCGATTCGCACAGAACTCCTCACACCCATTTCAGACTTCTTACCAAGAGAAACCTATAACGAAGTTCTCACATTGCACGGCACTGTGATGATCTTCCTGTGGATTGTGCCGGTGGTGAACGGCGCCTTTGGCAACTACCTGATCCCCTTCTATGTTGGCGCTCGGGACATGGCATTTCCCCGACTCAATGCCGTGGCCTTCTGGCTCATCCCGCCTGCAGGAATCCTACTGATCAGCAGCTATTTCTTTGCAAGTGCGGCCCAATCTGGATGGACCGCCTATCCGCCCCTCAGCACCACCACACCTGCCACTGGTCAGATCATCTGGATTCTGAGCGTGCTCCTCTTGGGTGGAAGTTCCATCTTCGGCGGCATCAATTTCATCGCCACAATCCTCAAGCTGCGGCGCCCAGGGCTGAAATTGATGCAACTTCCCATGTATTGCTGGGCCATGCTTGGCACCAGCATTTTGGTAGTGCTCTCAACACCTGTTCTGGCTGGCACCTTGGTGTTGCTCAGCTTTGACATCATTGCCCATACCGGCTTCTTCAATCCAGCCATGGGTGGAAACGCGGTGGTGTATCAACACCTCTTCTGGTTCTATTCTCACCCTGCGGTTTACATCATGGTGCTGCCGGCCTTCGGCCTGGTGAGCGAGATCCTGCCAGTGCATGCCCGCAAGCCGCTGTTCGGTTACACAACGATGGTGTACTCGATCCTTGCAATCGTATTTCTGGGCTTGATCGTATGGGCCCATCACATGTTCACAAGCGGCACGCCACCGTGGATGCGCCTGTTCTTCACCATCGCCACGGCCTTCATCGCCGTACCCACAGGCATCAAATTCTTTAACTGGCTGGCCACTCTCTGGGGCGGAAAACTCTCCCTGAACACGGCGATGCTGTTCTGTTGTGGCTTCATCGTGAACTTTGTGTTCGGAGGCATCACAGGGGTTGCGCTAGCCCAGGTTCCTTTCGACATCCATGTGCACGACACCTACTTCGTGGTAGGGCATTTCCACTACATCGTGTATGGCGGCACGGTTTTCGTGATCTTTGCTTCCATCTATCACTGGTACCCCAAAGTGACGGGCAGACTGCTCAATGAACCGCTGGGCCAACTGCATTTCTGGCTCACGTTCGTAGGCTTCAACCTCTGCTTTGCTCCCCAGCACTGGCTTGGCCTGAATGGCATGCCACGACGGGTGGCCGAATACGACCCCCAGTTCACACTGATCAATCAGTTGAGCAGTGCCGGCGCCCTCCTGATGGCCCTGAGCACATTGCCATTCCTGATCAACGTTGTGATGAGCGCCTTCAATGGCGCCCCAGCCGGAGACAACCCCTGGAACGCTCTCACGCCCGAATGGCTCACCAGTTCCCCACCGCCGGTTGAAAACTGGAAGGGCGAACCACCGCTGGTGCATGAGCCCTACGGCTATGGCGTGGCCCCTGGTCAGCTGAGCCTCAACGCCTCCAGCGGCCGCGACCTCTGGACCCTTGGCCAATCCGTGGAGGAACCATGAGCAATCTCAGCAGCACCGGGGCACCCAGTCTTGAGACCGAAGCAGGGCCTTTGGTTCACGACACCCCTGATCACAGCCATTCGGATCACAGGATGTTTGGGCTGGCCACCTTTCTGGTGGCTGATGGCATGACCTTCGCCGGTTTTTTTGCCGCCTACCTCACCTTCCGAGCGGTGAATCCCCTGCCTGCGGGCCACAACTACGAACTCGAGCTCGTCCTACCCACCATCAATACGCTGCTCTTGCTGGTGAGCAGCTACACCTTCCACCGAGCCGGCTCTGCCCTGCGCCGCGGCGACCAACCGCTCTGCCAACGCTGGTTGCTGATCACCGCCCTGTTGGGCTTCAGCTTCCTGGCAGGTCAGATGAAGGAGTACTTCTCCTTACCGTTTGGCCTGACGGACAACCTTTTCGCCAGCACCTTCTACGCCATCACCGGCTTTCACGGCCTCCATGTCACCCTTGGCGGTCTGATGATCCTGATCGTTTGGTGGCAGAGCCGCGAGGGAGGCCGAATCAGCATCAACAATCAGTTCCCACTGGAGGCTGCCGAGCTGTACTGGCACTTCGTGGACGGCATCTGGGTGATCCTCTATGGCCTGCTCTATCTGCTTTAACCATTTTCTTGCAGGTTGCCCTTGCGGGTGATTGACGTTGATCGGCACAATTAGTGCATCAGTGCCCAACCCAGCCGGTGTTCGTTGAAGAGAAAGTGAACTCACCAGTGCAGATGCTGGAAGGCAAGGCACTGCTTGATCGGGCACGATCCCTGAGTAATCGTCCTGAAGACCAGATCGCTCGAGCCTGCGGCTATGTGGGCCCTAGCGGCCGCGTGCTCAAGAAAAGTTTTTACCGCGCACTGGTGGAGGCCAAGGGCTACAAGTTGCCGAGCCAAAGCAGCGGATCAGGGAGCAGCAGCGGCAGCCGCGGTCGCCAGGCTGAGTTCCGCACCCGCGTGCATGGCAATGGGAACCTACTGATCGGCCATGCCTATACCCGCCGGATGGGACTGGAGCCCGGCCAGGAATTCAGGATTGAAATTCACCATGAAACGGGATCCATCTGGTTGCTGCCGATGCAGGAGACCGATGGATCCGGCCAGTTTGATCAAGAGCTCTGAGCAGACCCACCGCGATCGTGGGGACTGTGGAAAGCGGCGCTGAACACCAACAGATCGATGCCGCTGAACAGGAAGCTGATTCCGACGAGGATCCCAAGCACACTCAGAAGACCGGCGGCCTTCATCGAAACGATGATCAGGCCCAGCACAAACGTGACCACCCCATTCGCCAGACCCCAGCCCCAACCGGCCATCTGCCGGTGTGACAGCGCCACGATCCCAGCCACAACGCCTTCCACCAGAAAGACCACCCCGATGGCGAACGCCAGCGCGGCAACCTGAGTTGCGGCGGGAATGATGCCAGCGCTGAACTGCTGAATGATCCAGGCCCCCGTCACCAGAAACAGGGTGGAGACCACCAACCGCCAGAAACAGTGCCAGCGGCTGAGGCGCCTGGAGCGGTTCAAGCTGTTGATCCAGCCAAAGATGCCGCCGATCAGGAAGGCCAAGGCCAGGATCACCGTGACCCAGGCGGAAGCCATCACGGGGAACAACAAGGCCAGGATCCCCAACACCAGTAGCACGATGCCTTCGGCGATGGTGAAACTGCGCAGGGAGCTCAGCTCCAGCTGCGGTTGATCGGAAGCCATGACCTGTTCAGGGGGAACATCCACGATCGGACGGTAGACAGACCCCCAGCCATCGTCAGCCCCAGCCGTGCTCGGTGAGCCACTCGCGGCTGATCTGCATCGACGGCTCCGGAGCGGAGACATGACTGGTGCGGAATGCCAGCAGACGCTCGGTGTACTTGGCCAGCAAATCCGCCTCGAGGTTTACGGCATCACCAGGGCGCAGGTTCTGCAGGGTGGTGGAGCTCCAGGTGTGCGGAATCACGGCGATCCAGAACTCCGCCCCATCGACGCTGCAGTCAGCCACCGTGAGGCTGATGCCATCCACGGCCACGCTGGCTTTCTCGCAGACATAACGTCCATAAGCGGGGTCCTGCCATCGCAGAACCAGACGCCAGGACCCCGGTTGCGGCTCCACCGCCACAACCCTGCCCAGTCCGTCCACATGGCCGCTCACCAGATGGCCACCAAGACGATCCGCCAGGCGTAGGGCCGGTTCAAGATTCACCCAGCCACGACGATCCGCCTTGGCCGCCAGGGTGGTGCGGGACAGGGTCTCCTCACTGACATCGGCGCTGAAGCCTGTGGCGGAGCGCTGGGTCACCGTGAGACACACCCCATCAACCGCCACGCTGTCGCCGAGCTGCAAGGCGATCGGATCGAGGCTTGAACCCGCAGGGATAAGCAGCTCAACGCCACCACTGCGTCGCTGCAACTGACCCACGGCCTGCACCAGCCCGGTGAACATGCGGTGCCCTGATCAACCCTGGCCATAATCGGGCAAAGGCGACGGCAGGCAAACGATGGTTGAGATGCGCGTGGCTGGCATCGCCCTCGATGCCGCCAGCCGCAGCCCGATCGTGCTGCTCCGCGACCCCTCCGGCCGCCGCCAGGTCCCGATCTGGATCGACCAGTCCCAGGCCCAGAACATCATGGCGGGCCTCAAAGGTGAAACCCCGGCCCGCCCCCTCAGTCACGACCTGATGGCCCAGTTGCTGCAGGTCGGCGGGCTGGAGTTGCGACGGGTGATCATTCACGCCATTGAGGACAGCACCTTCCGGGCCGTGCTCAAGCTGATCGGCTCCAATGGCGAGAAGCATGAACTCGATGCCCGCCCCAGCGACGCCATTGCCCTGGCCCTGAGGACTGGGAGCACGATTTGGATGCTGGAGGAGGTGGTCGCCGATGCCTCCATTCCGGTGGATGCCGAGGCCGATGCAGAAGACGCGGCCGATTTCCGCCGGTTCCTCGATGCCGTAAGCCCCGCCGAGTTGGTGCGCCACATCAATCAGGCCCAGAGCGATCTCAACAAGGAGCCCAAGGAGGAGAGCGATGGCGACGCCACAGACAGCGACAGCGCCCCAGATTGAACAGCGAGCCTTCGGGCATGGGCCGGCGGTTTCGCCCTTCACCCTGGGCACCATGCGAGCCACGGCCAGTGCCAAACACATGGCCGCCGTCCTGGATGCAGCCCTGGCCGCCGGCATCAACCATCTCGAAACAGCCCCGGCCTACGGCCCCGCAGAGCGCTACCTAGGGCAGGCCCTGCGCGCCAAAGCAGAAGCGGAGCCTGATGTGTGCGGCCAGCTGGTGATCACGAGCAAGCTGCTCCCCGGGGTGGACCTGAATGAGGGCCAACAGCAACTACGGGGCATCCTGAAGCGGCTGGGCTTAAGCCAACTGCACAACCTGGCCGTGCATGGGCTCAACCGAGCCGAGCACCTGCGCTGGGCCTGCGAGGGAGCTGGATCCGAGCTGCTGGCCTGGGCCCTGGGCGAGGGGCTGGTGGGGCAGCTGGGCTTCTCCAGCCATGGCAGCAACGCCTTGATCGAGCAGGCGCTGGCCAGCAATCGGTTCAGCTTTTGCAGCCTGCATGTGCACCTGTTCGACCAGACCCGCCTACCCCTGGCACGCTCGGCACTGGCGGCGGGTATTGGCGTTCTGGCGATCTCGCCCGCCGACAAGGGCGGCCGCCTCTATGCACCCTCTCCGCAACTGCTAAGCGACTGCGCACCCTTCCATCCACTTGAGCTCGCTTACCGCTTCCTGCTGGATCAGGGCATTTCAACCCTGAGCTTGGGGGCAGAACAAGCCTCTGATCTCACCCTGGCCATGCAGCTGGGAGCAGCCAGCCCATGGCTGGACGCCGAGCACCGCGCGGCCCTGGCACGGTTGGCAGCAGCCGGCCGTGCCAGGCTCGGCCTTGACGCCTGCGGCCAGTGCCGCGCCTGCCTGCCCTGCCCCCAGGAGGTGCCGATTCCTGAGTTGCTGCGACTGCGCAACCTGGCCGTGGGTCATGGCATGACGGCCTTCGCCCAGGAGCGCTACAACCTGATTGGGCGAGCCGGCCATTGGTGGGAGGAGCGCAATGCCAGCGCCTGCCAGCGCTGCGGCGACTGTCTGGCTCGCTGTCCCCATCAGCTGCCAATCCCCGATCTGCTGGCCGACACCCACACGCGCCTGGCGGCGGCACCGCGGCGAAGGCTTTGGGACTGAACGCCTAGGCGCTCATGGCCTGATCCCAGAGCTGCTGCCAACGCTCGCGCAAGGCGGGGGTGAGGGGGGGCAGGCTCGCGCAGCGGGCTAGGACCGCCGGTGGAGGAAGCAGCAGGGGGCGCAGCCGCTCCGGCCAGCGCGCCAGGGCGCGTTGCAGCTGTTGCTCGGGCAAGGGCGGCACCCAGCCCGCCGCCAGAAGTCGATCCAATAACGGTTGGCTGAACGCATCGCGTAGCCACTCGAGCGGCAGTGGCGGCTGGGGTTGCCCAGCTTGTGAGGGCTCCAGCCGGAGCAACAACTGCCACCAGAGCGGCGAGCCCGACGCCGGCAGTACCGCCGTCAAGCGAGGGTCACGCTGCAGCAGGGGCACGGCCCGCTGACTGGTGACCACGGCTGCGTCCGCCGCGCCGGACAGAAGAAAATTGAGTCCGTTGGGGTCATCCAGCGTCAGCGCCTGAGCGTGCAGACGCCGGAGCTGCTCCGGTAGGCGCGGATCGTCGACAGCGTTGACATCAAGGCTGGAGAGATCCAACTGGCGCATCGCCAGATCGATCAGCAGCCGGGGGCTCGCGGGCAGAACAAGACGCTGGTGCAGGCTGGGATCCAGGAGCAGCTGCCAACCCTCGGCGCGACGCCGCTGCAGGTCGGGACGATGGCGCAACAGGATCACCCAGGTGCCAAAGGCCCAGGGGAACGCCAGCGCCGGTGTCTGCGGTGGAGCAAACAGACGGCTGGGAGCCTCAGCAAGCGGGTTCAACAGCTGCAGCAGGGCCGGTGCATCCAGGGGCTGCAGCCGGCTGGACGGGACCTGCGGAGCCCAGCCATCGCTGAGGCTCACCAACAGCGCATGATCTCGGGGCTGGCGCAAGGCCTGGAGTACCGCCTCGGGGGTCTCGAGCTGCTCGGAACGCCAGCCGGATGGCAACCCCTTCGACCAGGCGGCGGGCAGCTCTCCCTTGGCACTGAGCACCCGACCAACGGCTCCGCCAGAACGGCACCCTTGCAGGGAGCCAGCGGCAACGAGCGCTCCACCCAGACTGGCCAGCTGCAACAGGTGGCGGCGCGAAAAGGAGGGGGCTAGGGCCATGGCCAGACCCTAAGAGGCCAGGGTTAACCCCGCCCTCAGAGCAACTGCGCGCAGGCCTGATCACAGGCCTCAGCGAGATCATCAAGGCTGCGGCCGCTCAGCTGCCACAGGGCCGCCAGGCCGCCAGCTCCCACCCCCTCTTTCACGTAACCCTGTTCGAAGGCCAGCAACTCCGCTGAGCGGCAACGGCTGAAGCGCAGGCCCGCAGCAAAGGCCAGGGGCTCAACGCACCAGCGCCGGCCCAGGTTTTCGAGCAGGACCGTGAGGTTGCTGCTGGGCTCCGCCGCCACCCAGGCCGTGGTGGCCAGGGCGGCATGGGCCGTGAGGCGAGCGCGATCCTGCGCAGCTGTGAGCTCCAGGGCCAGGGCCAACACGGCCGCCATCTGACTCCCACCCGCCAGCAACACCGGTAGCCCATCCAGCGCGGCGGCCTGCACCAGGCCAGCGGCCAAGGGTTGCATCGGATCACCCAGCGCCGCCAACACCGCCTCAGCGCTAGCCGGACTGGGCAACTGTGCAGCCGCCAGGCCACGAGCCACCAGGGCTGCCTTGAGTGCATGGGCGGGTTCACGCAGGCTGCCGCTCACCAGACCTGCGGCCTCAACCCCCAGACCCTGGAGCACCGCCTGGGCGGTGCTGGTGCCCCCTGGCACACATTCCGCTACCAACAAAGGTTGCCGAAGCCTGGCAAGCTGACGGCCCCAACGGCGACCAAGGGCCAGAAGCCTCCGGACCCGTTGGAGCTCCATGGCATCACCACCACTGAGGCAGCGCGCCGGGCCCTGGCCGAGCTGCAGGTGTGGAACGGCCGGAGGCACCGCCGCCCCGGCATCCACCACCAGGGGATCGAGGCCCAGCTGCTCCACCACCACCCGAGCGATCAGGGCAGGACTCACCCCCGCCGGCAGGGGAGGCAGAGCGTGGGGCCGCTTTTGGGCAGGCCCCAGAAGGAGCAGTTCCGCATCGGCCGCAGCGGTGAGACGGCGACTCTCCGGTGTGGCACCAGCCGCCGAGATGCCTGGCACTGCAGCGGTGGCCGTACCCGCGAGCAGCAGCAACACCCGGGTCGCCTCCGCCGCCTCCGCAAGCTGGTGGCACCAGCGCTCCGCCTGCAACGGATCACCGCTGAGGCGTTGCAGCATCAAAGCGGGTCGAGGCTGAGGAGGGGCCGAAGCAGGGGCGGGGGCGGCGGGATCGGGTTGCGCAGCCGCGGAAAGATCCACAGGGCCACCGCATGCAGGGCCAAGACGTAGATCAAATTCTGGAGGAGCACCAAGCCGACGGCCAGACACTGCACCTGCAACAGATCGGGACCACCCCCCAGTTGCAGCAGGGCGCTGAGGCGCTCGAGCAACTGGGCTGCAGCTGTTGTGAGCACCACCCAGAGGTTCTCACCGAGCAGCAGCGAGAGCACCGCCAACCGCACCAGAAAGCCGGCGGCGCCGATCAGCAATCCCACCGCCCAGCTCAGCCACCAGCTGAACCTCTTCCGCCAGCACCAGCCCAGCCAAAGGGCGAGCAAGCCGTAGGGGAACAACACCAGCGGTCCACGGATCGGGCCCATCAGAGCCACCAACAGCAGGGCTGTGACCGTGACGCCCTCCACTGCACAACGGCCGTTGTGACGCAGCTGCAACAGAGCCAGCGGCAAGGGCAGAGCGAGGCGGAAAAGGGCACCGCCCACTGGCAGGTAGTAGAGACCGACCCACAGCAGGGCCGTGGCCGCGGCCAGATAGGCGGTGTCGGTGAGCTGATGAGCCTGACGGCGGCTGAGGCTCATCGGGCGGGAGGTGCCGGTGTGCGCACGGGTGCAGGGGGTCCTTCTGAACCGACGGGCACCCTCTCGATCGTTTCCACTTCAAACGCCACGCCGGCCTGACGCAGGGCATCGGTCACCGCCTCAGCGGGGGAGGAGGGATCCGCGGCGGGCAGCTTGAGGGTGACCCGATAGGGAGCTGGCGTAGGCGGAACCAGGGTTGCTTTGGGCTGCTTGACAAGCACTGGTTCCTGCTTGGCTGGCGCTGGCTTGGTGGGTTGTTGCTTCGGCGCTTGCGCCGCAGGTTTCGCC
>Ga0078894_10003465_pt1 | contig 11975 bp, 8 predicted proteins | sample LauGreSu1BDMLBSD_2_FD_67506 | JGI IMG/M metagenome (GOLD analysis project Ga0078894, IMG submission 67506) | Freshwater lake microbial communities from Lake Michigan, USA - Su13.BD.MLB.SD (version 4) (version 4) | ecosystem: Environmental > Aquatic > Freshwater > Lake | place: Lake Michigan, USA... | reverse complement strand
GTCTGCGCGAACGCGATCCCATCGGTGCCCGCCCGCGCGCATCGCCGAGGACCTCTGGCGCGCGCGGACGCGCCTCGAGCGCGGCGACGCCGCCCTCGCGCAGCCGCTCATCGACCGCCACTGGGACCGCTACCGCGACGCGTCCGGACCGACGGCCGCGCTCGTCGCCGAGGGCCGCCTCCGCTGCGCCCTCGCGCGCGGCGACATCGCGGGCGCGGTCGAGCCGTGGCTCGCCTGCCTGCGGCACCGCGAGGCAGGCATCCCCACGAGGTTTCCGAAGCTCGCGCCCGCGCTCGACGCCGACACGGGTCTCCTGCCGGTGCTCTCGCCGTTCGCTCCATCGGAGCAGCGCGCCGTCGTGATCGCGGCGTTCGAGGCGGCGGGGACGCGCGCCGAGTCGGCGGAGATCTCGCGGCTCCTGCTGGCGCTCGCCCGTGGCGGTGCCTCGGCCTCGTCCGGCGAGCCCCGCCGCCCGAGCACGGCATCCGCGGGCACGGTGCGCGCGCTCGAGCTCCTGGCGCAGATTGCCGGCGCCTCGGAGCCGGCCGCGCTCGATCGCGCGGTCGGCGCGTTCGACGCGCTGGCCAAGGACTCCGCGGAGCCCGCGGGTCCGCTGCCGGCCTGGCGACTCGCCGCGATCGGCACGGGCCGGGCGCGGATCGCGCGCGGCGTGGCCGATCCGGCGCGGCGGGCCACCGAGATGTCCCGCGCGGCGCTCGACCTTCTTGCCGTCCCGGCCTCCGGACTCGACCGGACCGGCCTCGTCGATGCGTATGCACTCGAGATGGCCGCCTTGCTGATGAGGGAGTCGGGCGAGCCATCGAGCGCCGCCCAGCTCGAGGCGCTCGCGCGAAGCGGCGCGAGGGCGACACCGTGAGAGGAAACCCATGACCAGCATGCTCACCACCATCCTGCTCCAGTCCGGCGACGCTTCAAGCGGAGGCGGCTCGCTGCTCAAGTTCATCACCGGCGGCGGCATCATCGGCTACATCATCGTGGTCCTCTCCGTCGTCGCGGTGGCGTTCGTCGTCATCCACTTCGTGCAGATCCGCCGCAGTGCGCTGCTTCCGCCGGACAAGGTCCGCGGCGTGCGCGAGATGGTCGAGCGCGGCGACCTCGAGGGGGCGCTCGAGTACGCGACGCTCCCGGCGAACGACTGCTACTACCTGCGCGTCATCGGCGCGGGGCTGAAGCGCTTCCTGCGCTCGCCGTTCGGCGCGTTCGAGATCAAGAGCACGATGGAGGAGGCCGGCGCCGAGGAGACGGCGCGGCTCTACCGGACCATGGATGTGATCGCGACGATCGGCTCGGTCGCGCCGCTGCTCGGGCTGCTCGGCACCGTGCAGGGCATGATCGGCGCGTTCGACACGGTGGCGTCCGGCGCCGCGAACAACGCGAGCTACTACGAGGAGCTTGCGTCGAACATCGCGATCGCGCTCATCACGACCTTCCAGGGCCTCGTCGTCGCGATCCCGTGCGTGTCGATCTACGGATACCTCCGCAACCGCGTCGACGCGCTCGCAGGCGAGTGCGCGGCGAGCGCCGAGGAGATCGTCACGCTCGTCGAGAAGAGCGGACGGAAGAGCGCCAGGTAACCGGCCGGAACCAGCGAGCACCCCGTGCAATTCAGGAACTCCCGCAGCCCGAACCGCTCCGTCGCCGTCGACATGACGCCGATGATCGACATCGTGTTTCAGCTGCTCATCTTCTTCCTCGTGACCGCGCAGATGGCCCAGCAGACGCGCGCGCAGCTCGACCTGCCGAAGGAGCGCGGCGAGGAGGAGAAGGAGCGCGAGCTCGCGGGGCTCACGATCAACCTGCTCGGCGACGGGAGCATCGTCGTCGACGGGAAGACCGTGGCGCCCGAGGCGCTCGACCGGCTCGTCGACGAGGCCGTGGCGCGGGTCGGCGGACTCGAGTCGCTGAAGCCGCTCATCCGCGCCGACCGGGCCTGCGACTCCGCGCGGCTGAACGACCTCTTCAACCGCCTGAGCGCGCGCGGACTCTCCGCGATCCGCCTCGCCACCGAGAGGAGCCGCTGACATGCGCTTCCGCCGCAAGGCCGCCGACCGGAAGCCCGAGCTGAACCTCGCGTCGATGATCGACGCGACCTTCCTCCTGCTCGCGTACTTCATCTTCACATCCGGCGCGGGCGTGAACGAGTCGAAGCTCTCGCCGAACCTGCGCGTGCAGCAGGGGACCGACGCGAAGGACGACCTCGAGCCGCAGGTGGTCGAGGTGCTGCGGGGCGAGTCGGGCGCGGTCGTGTTCCGCCTCGGCTCGGTCGACCATCCCGACCGCCGTTCGCTCGAGGCGGCCCTCAGGGGACTGTCGGTCGACCGCGGGCTCTTCGTGCGGGTCCACAAGGGCGTGGATGTGGGGTCGGCGGCGGCGGTGATCCAGGTCGGGCGAGACACGGGCTTCGAGGCGGTGACCTATGTTCCGGCGAACTAGCGCGCACATCCTCCTCGCCTGCGCCGCGCTGCTCGCGCCGGCGTCGCGCGCCTCCGCGGACGAGCTCCTCGACTTCCTCGAGGCGCGCGGGCTCGACGCGATGGCCACGGTGCACCTCGAGCGGCTCGCCGACGCGGCCACCGGGGACGAGAAGTCGCAGCTGCTCGAGCGGCTCGCCGACACCTTCTCCAGGCTGCTCGACGCGACCGACGAGAGCGACGAGCTCGCGCGGCTGCTCGGCCGAGCCGACCGCCTCGCGGAGAAGCTCGAGAAGAGCCCGAAGTCGGACAACCTGCGCGTGTCCGCCGCGCGCGCGCGCTACCGCACCGCGGCCCGCGTCGCCGAGGCCGTGCGCGCCGGCCTTCCCGGCGACGCGGTGGGGGCCGCCGAGCTTCTCACCCAGCAGGTCGAGATCCTGCTCGAGGTGAGCGAGCGCGCCGAGAAGCGCGCCAACGACATCGACCGCCGGATCGATCCCGAGCGCGCGATGCTCGCCGAGCGCCGGCGCGTCGAGCGCGACGCGCAGTCCGGGCTTGCCGGCGTCGCGCGCTACCTCGCTGCATGGAGCCTCGTCTACCGCGGGTTCCTCCGCGACGAGCCCCGCGACTCCGCGCGCGCGGCGTCGATCTTCCTGCCCCTCCTCGGCGCGCGCGACCAGCGCCTGCTGCCGGCCGAGGTCTCCGAGCCGCTGCGCGCGGACGAGATGTTCGCGAGCGCGATCCTCGGGCTCGCGCTCGCGAAGGCGCCGAACACGGGATTCGGCGAGGCGGAGCGCTGGATCGCCCTGCTCGACCACGAGGACACGCATCCGTCCGTGCGCGACGCGCGCCTCGGATGGGCGATGATCGCGGCGCTCGAGGCGCGCGCGTTCGGCGCGGCCCGCGAGTACCTCGCGAAGATCGCGCCGCGCGACGACGCGGCGAACTGGGCCCGCGTGGCCGCCTCGCGCGCGGTCGAGAAGGGCAAGGGCGACGCCGACGCCGCGGCGCTGCTCCGGGAGGCGATCGCGCTCCTCGCGGCGCGGCGCGAGCTGCTCGCGGTTCGCGACCTCGTGAAGCGCTACTCGGAGGACATCCTCGGCGACGAGGGCGCGGCGTTCCTGCGCGCCTATGTGCGCGGCGTGCAGCAGTTCGACGCGGCGCAGGCGGCCATCGCGCGCGCGGGGGCCGACCGCGCGCAGCTCGAGTCGCCCGCCGTGCGCGTCCCGGCCGCGGACGCCGCGGCGACGCTCGCCGAGGCGCTCAAGGCCGACGACGCGAAGGCCTACCCCGAGGCGATGCGCGAGTGCCAGCTCATGCTCGCATGGAGCCTGCGTGGCGCCGGCCGTTTCGCCGATGCGGCCGATGCGTTCGAGCGATGCGCCGCCGACTCCGTCGGTGACCGGGCGGAGGAGGCCGCGCGGCTCTCGGCGATCTCGCTCGACGACGCGCGTCGCGAGGCGACCGATCCGGCCGAGCAGGCGCGGCTCGCGGAGCTGCTCGCGCGGCGCGTCGACGCGTTCCTCGCGCGGTTTCCCTCGAGCGAGGCGGTGCCGGAACTCCTCGTGCGGAAGGTCGCGATCGTCCCGGAGCCCGTCGCCGCCGATGTCGACGCGCTCCTCAAGGTGCCGCCGGAATCGAAGGAGTGGCTCGTCTCGCGCAAGCAGGCCCTCGACGCCCTCTACCGGATGTTCCGTGGGGGCAGGGAGCCCCGCGAGGCGACGGGCCGCCGCTACGCCGCGGTGCTCGCCGAGCTGCCGGTGGACCCGTCCACCGGACTGCCCGCCTCGAGCCCGTCGATCGCCCGGCAGGCGCTCGAGGTGCTCCTGTCGCAGGAGATCCGCGCGGTGCAGACCGCCTCGGGGCTGATCGCCGCGCTCGAGGCGGCGGGCGGATCGGGTGCGTTCGACATCCGCGAGGCGGAGGAGGAGCTCCAGTACCGGCGCCTGCAGGTCGCGATCCTGAGCGACCGCTGGGCCGATGTCGAGGCGATCCTGGCCCCGTTCGAGAAGCCCGAGGCGACGCCGATCTGGGCGGAGGCGGCGCTGCGGCTGGCGATCCGCGGCGCGGAGTCGCGCCGTCGCGCGGTCGCGGAGGGCGCGCCCGAGCGCGACGCGTTCATCGCGACGATCGTGCGCGCGGGCGACGCGATCTTCGAACGCAAGGGCGGATTCGCGCAGTCCCTCGACGCGAAGGCGGCGGACGCCGTTCCGATGTCGCAGATCGCCGGCGTGCTTCTCGACGCGCGGCTCGAGCTCGTGCGCGCGACCGGCGACGCGCGGCAGGGCGGACGCGGGCTCGCGCTCGCCGAAGTGCTCCTCGCGCGCAGGCCGAGCGACGGCGCGCTGCTCGGCGCCGCCGCGACCTTCGCGGAGGCGGCGGGCGAGTACGAGCGCTCTGCCGAGTTCCTGCGCGCGCTCGTCGGCGGCCTTCCTCCGCGCACCGAGCCGTGGTTCGCGGCGAAGGTCCAGCAGCTGCGCGTGCTCGCGAAGCTCTCGCCGGAGCGGGCGCGCACGGTGCTCGCGCAGTACCGAACGCTCTACCCCGACCTCGGGCCGGAGCCGCATCGCAGCCGGATCAAGGAGATCGAGCGCTCGCTCGAGCCGAAGGGGGCGGTGCCATGAGCGGTCACCCGGACGAGGGCGACGGCGGCGTGCCGCCGTGGTTCGCGCTGGCGGCCGCTGGGCAGCGGCCGAGCGACCGCGCGCTGCTCGGCCTGCCCGAGACCGGCGACCTGCGCAGCGAGCAGGTCGAGGGCGCGCTCGTGAGGCGCGGCGAGGACATCGCACGCCACGCGCTCGCCGGGAGCTTCGAGGCGAAGCGCCTCGCGCAGCTGCTCGTTCTCGCGGCCGACAGGCTGCAGGCCGAGATCGCCCGCTCCGGCAGGGGGCCGCTGCATCCGGCAGCCGCCCGCAGGCTCGCCGCGCGCATGCGGGCGAGTGCCTCTCAGGCGGCCCCCGTCGTCCGTCCCGCTGCAGTCGAGAAGACCGCGGGCATCAAGGTCGGCTCGGGGCTCACCGCGGCCGACCTCACCGAATTCGACCGGATGGCGCTCGCGCTCCTGGTCGTGAGCGGCGGATGGAACGGGAAGAGCGCGCGTCGGCTGGCGATGGTCGCCGACGAGCATGGGATCTCCGTGAAGGACCTTGAGCGCATCGTGCTCGGACTGACGGCATTCCTCGCAGAGGGCGAGGGCCTCCGGGCCGCGATGGGCGAGGTCGGCGAGTCGGCGAAGTCGGCGTGGCTCGACGCGCCGCGCGAGAACCGCGCCGACGCGGCCGAGGGCGCGGTGGAGCGCGTCTTCCACCGGATCAACACGGTGCTCCGTGACGAGGTCGCGGGCGACACCCGCGGCTCGCGCCTGCGCCTCATCGGAGTCTTTGCGATCTTCGGCCTGTCCTGGCTGATCGCACTCGGTCTCGTGTTCTTCGGCGGCGGCGAGGACGGCGCCGGCGGCGGGACCAGCAGCGGGGAACTCGCGCCGATCGCGCCGCCGTCCGCCGCGGTGGAGCCGACGAGCCCGGCCGCCGCGAGCGATGTCGATGCGAACGGCAAGCCCGTCGCGCCGATCGCGGCGCTCGCGGCTCCCGCGAAGTTCCCGCGTCCGCCGGGCTTCCGGCCGAGCCCGACGCCCGAGGCGATCCGCTTCGCCGCCAGCGAGGGCGGGCGCTGGGTCAGCGAGCTCGGCGTCGCCGCGCAGGACCTCGGCGCGATGCGCGGGCGCCTCGACGACTCGAGCGCGTCGCGTGCGCTCCTCGCGCGCGTGCAGGACGCGCTCGCGCGGCTTTCGGATGTCTGGCCCGTCGACCGCGAGATCCGCTCGCAGGGGATCGCCGAGTTCAAGGTGCTCGCCCGGGCCGCGCGCGACAAGGAGAGCCTGCGCCGGCTGATGGAGCTCCCTCCCGGCGGGCCGGCAGACCGCGCGCGCGCCGTCGCGGCGGCCGCGCCCGTCTGGCAGCGGCTGTGGCGAAACGCGTTCGGCGCGGGGTGCCTGGCCTCGGTCGCGTGCGATCCGCTCCAGCCGCCCGAGGTCGCGGCGGCCGCGCGCGAGGAGCTGCGCCTCCGCACGATCGCGATCCCGAAGGGCAAGGTCGCCGACGGCTTCGGCGTGGTGGCGTCGGAGATCCTCGCCGCGGAGATGCCGCGCCTCGCCGAGCAGATCGCGCTCGGCACGGTCTCGCTCGACGACATCGCGCGGTGGCACGAGGCCGCGATGGCCGCGAGCCCGAGCCCCGAGATGCGCGCGCGGACGCTCGTCGCGGCGGTCGACGCGATGCTCCGCGCGCCGGGCGCACTCGACAAGCCCGGTCCGTTCGTCGACGCCCTCGCGTTCTTCATCCAGTCGCTCGACTTCAGCGGCCGCGGGATCGAGGCCGAGCCGCTGCGCGAGGCGCTGCCGAAGTGGCTCGTCGACCGCCAGATCCCGCCGACGCGCATCTGGGTCTTCACGAGCCTGCTCGATGCGAATCCCGGCGTGGCGTGGTACGGGCCCGACCTCGTGCTGGCGACGAACGCCGATGCCGCCGCGCGCGCCGCGCTCGCCGAGAAGGTCGGCGCCGCGTTCCCGAGGATCGTGGCGACCGCCGCGGGCGAGGCGCTCCTCGTGGAGAAGGCCGAGCTCGACGCATGGACGGCGCTCGCCGACGAGATCCGGCGCACTTCGCCGGGGATCGCCTCGGAGCGGCTGCGCGACGCTGCGATCGCGATGGCGCTGCTCAAGGTCTACCGCGCGTTCGAGTCGGGCGAGGACAAGGCGATCCGCGATGCGTTCACGCGGCTGCGGCAGCTGCACGCACGCAGCTCGCAGGAGTGGCGCGCGCCCGCGGGCGGCATCGAACGCGGGCTCCGGTCCGGGTCGATGGACGGCATGTTCGTCGAGCAGTGGAAGGCCAGCGCGGACAAGAAGGCGTCCCGGCTCGACGCGGTGCGTGCGCTGCGCTCGCGGCCGGCGAGCGGCGACCTCGATCCGAGCGATGCGCGGCTCGCGGTCACCGAGGCGCTGCGCGCGCGGCGCGACGACGAGCGCGCGGAGCTCGCGGTCGTCCTGATCGAGCAGTACTCGAACGGCCCGACCGTGCTCCAGGCGCTGCTCGACGCGCTGCCTTCCGCGACCGACACCGAGGACGCGCGCGCGTTCGTCGGGGCGATGGCGGGTGCGACGGTCGCCGGCCGCGACTGGATCGCGGAGGCGCGGATCGCGCTGCTGCGGAAGCTCTACCTGCTCGAGGAGAGCGAGGAGGCGGCGATCGACGCGATCTGCGCCGAGATGGCGGCCGACGCGCAGGAGATCGCGGATTCCTACGGCCGGACCTCCGGCGTGCTGCTCGCCTCGCAGCCGGACCGCGCGTTCGCCGCGCTGTCGGATGCGATCCGCGCGGAGGCGGCGACGCGGTACCTCGACGAGCCCTTCCCGGCGACGCTCGAGGAGCTCGAGCGGAGGCGCGCGGGCAGCCGCGCGGTCGCCGAGGGCGTGATGCAGCGGATGGCCGCGGAAACCCGCTCGATGCTCGACCACGCGGCGATCCTCGTGGTCTCGCGGCAGCCGGCGCTCCGGTCGAAGGTCGCGGAGCTGCTCGTCGCGGCGCGGCGCGGGCGCGGTGACGGCCGCGCGGCGAGCGCGCAGATCGAGCTCGACCTCGAGACGCTGGTGGCGATCCTCGCCGAGGGGCTCTCGCCGAAGCCGACGGACCGCGCGACGCGCGGGCAGGACGGAGGTGGTTCATGAGGCGTTCGATCCAGAGGTCCGCGCTCGCCGCCGCGACGGCGGCGCTTCTCGCCGCGGTCGTCTCCTCGGGTCTCGGGGCGAGGTCGGCCGATGGTCCGATCGAGCGGTGGGAGCCGAGGCTCGAGCGCCTCGATCCCGCGCGTCCGGCCGAGTATCTCGAGCTCGGCGAGGAGATCGCGGACGGCGCGAAGTCGGTCGCCGAGCGGGCGCTCGCGCGGCAGCTCTTCGGCTTCGCGGGCGCGCTCGACCCCGCGCGGCTTGGGCAGCATGCGATGCTCGCGATCGCGTCGGTCGAGGATTCCGAAGCGGGCCGCGACGCCGCGCGGCAGAAGGCGTGGCTCCTCGGCGGGAACCGTTCCGCGCGGGCCGCGCTCGTCGAGAGCCCGGCGCAGCTCGAGTCGCTCGCCCGCGCCGTGAGCTTCCACCGGCGGGGCGAGGGGTCGAAGGCGCTGAACGCGCTCCGGCAGGACAACGCCGAGGCGCTGCTCGAGAAGGTCGGCCCGGTGCTCTGCGGCGGCGCGGAGGTCTTCCGGAAGGAGTGCAAGGACCACAGGTCTGGCGACCGCTTCGTCGACGATGTCACGGTGTGGAGCGGCGTCGTGGTCGAGCTCGGGCTTCGCGCGGGCGACTCGCGGTCGCCGGGCGTCGATGTGCGGCTGCTGGGGGACAAGGCGCTTCCCGAGATCGACCTCGAGGATCCCGAGGCGACATGGGGCGTCGATCCCGTGCGCCCGTGGTGGCGGCGCGGACGCTGGACCGAAGCGCAGTAGCGGGGCGCTTCTGTACACTCCGGCCCATGAATTCCGCGCGTGCGACGGCCCCCGTCTTCCACAACATCCTCGAGATGATCGGGAACACCCCGATGCTCGAGATCACGAGGATCGACACCGGTCCGTGCCGGCTCTTCGTGAAGATGGAGTCGATGAATCCGGGAAACTCGATCAAGGACCGGATCGCGGTCACGATGGTCGACGCTGCGGAGAAGTCGGGGAAGCTCAAGAAGGGCGGGCGCATCGTCGAGGCGACCGCGGGCAACACCGGGCTTGCGCTCGCGCTCGTCGCAGGGCAGAAGGGCTACCGGCTCACGGTCGTCGTGCCTGACAAGATGAGCGATGAGAAGATCTCGCACCTGCGCGCGATGGGCGCGGAGGTCGTGCTCACGCGCTCGGATGTCGCGAAGGGCCATCCGGAGTACTACCAGGATGTCGCCGAGAAGATCGCGCGGGACGATCCCGACGCGTTCTATGCGAGCCAGTTCACCAACGAGGCGAACCCGCAGGCCCACTACGAGACGACCGGGCCTGAGATCTGGGAGCAGATGGAGGGACGGATCGACGCGTTCGTCGCGGGCATCGGCTCGGGCGGGACGGTCTCCGGCGTCGGGAAGTACCTCAAGGAGCGGAATCCGAAGTGCGAGATCATCCTCGCGGATCCGGTCGGGTCGATCCTCACTCCGCTCGTGAACGAGGGGAGGCAGGTCGCGCCGGGATCCTGGCTCGTCGAGGGGATCGGCGAGGACTTCGTGCCGTCGATCTGCCACCTCGAGCTCGTGAAGAAGGCGTACGCGATCGCCGACGAGGAGGCGTTCCACACGGCGCGCGAGCTGCTGCGGAAGGAGGGCGTCCTCGCGGGAAGCTCGGTCGGCACGCTGTTCGCCGCGGCGCTGCGGTACTGCCGCGAGCAGACGGAGCCGAAGCGCGTCGTGACGCTCATCTGCGACAACGGCGCGAAGTACCTGTCGAAGATGTTCAACGACTTCTGGATGGTCGACAACGGCTTCATCAAGCGGCCGACCTACGGCGACATCCGCGACCTGATCGCGCGGCGGCACCTCGAGCGCGAGGACTTCTGCCTGACGCCCGACATCCCGGTGGTGCAGGCGATCAAGCGGATGCGGATGTTCTCGATCTCGCAGATGGCGGTCGTGGACGAGAAGGACCGGGTCGTCGGGATCCTCGACGAGACCGATGTGCTCATGGCGCTCGTGCGCGACCGCGACTGCGCGGCGCGGCCGGTGCGCGACTACATGACGAGCCGAGTCGAGACCGTGCGGCCGACGGCGAGCGTGAACGACCTGCTGCCGATCTTCCGGGCCGACCGCGTGGCGGTCGTGGCGGACGACCGGCACTTCTACGGGCTGATCACGAAGATCGACCTCATCAACTACCTGCGGAAGCAGCTCTGACGAACATGGCGAACCATCCCTCCCACCTCGCGACCGACTGCATCCACGGCGGCCAGCACGCGGACCCGACCACCGGCGCCGTGATGCCGCCGATCTACACGAGCTCGACCTTCATCCAGGAGTCGCCGGGCGTCCACAAGGGCTACGAGTACTCCCGCAGCCACAATGCGACGCGGTTCGCGTTCGAGCGGTGCCTTGCGACCCTCGAGCGGTCGGGGCTCGCCGAGGCCGACGAGCGGACTTGCGGCGGATTTGCGTTCGCATCGGGGCTCGCGGCGATCGCGACGGCGCTCGAGCTCATGGATGCGGGCGACACGATTGTCTGCATGGACGATGTGTACGGCGGCACGAACCGCCTGCTGAACCGCGTGCGCCGGCGCAGCGCGGGGTACAAGGTGGTCCATGTCGACCTGAGCGACCTTGCGAAGGCCGAGGCGGCGATCCGCGAGCACCGCCCGAGGATGGTGTGGCTCGAGACGCCGACGAATCCGACGCTGAAGCTCGTCGACATCGCGGCGGTCGCCGCGGTCGCGCGCGCGGCGGGCGCGGTGTCGGTGGTCGACAACACCTTCGCGACGCCGATGCTGACGCGGCCGCTCGAGCTCGGTGCGGACATCGTGATGCACTCGACGACGAAGTATGTCGGCGGGCATTCCGACACGGTCGGTGGCGCGCTGGTGACCGGCTCGCCGGAGCTGGCCGAGAAGCTGCGCTTCATGCAGAACGCGATCGGGAGCGTGATGGGGCCGTTCGATGCGTATCTTGCGCTGCGCGGGCTGAAGACCATGCATGTGCGCATGGAGCGGCACTGCGCGAGCGCGATGGAGATCGCGCGCCGGCTCGAGGCGCATCCGAAGGTCGGGAAGGTCGTCTATCCGGGGCTCGCGAGCCATCCGCAGCACGCGCTGGCGGCGAGGCAGATGCGCCTCGACGGAAGGCCCGCGTTCGGAGGGATGATCACGGTGTTCCTCAAGGGAGGGATGGCCGAGAGCCGTCGATTCCTCGAGAATGTCCACCTGTTCGCGCTGGCGGAGAGCCTCGGCGGCGTCGAGAGCCTCATCGAGCATCCCGCGATCATGACGCACGCAAGCGTTCCCGAGGCGATGCGCGCGGAGCTCGGGATCAGCGATTCGCTCGTGCGGCTGTCGGTCGGGGTCGAGCATGTCGACGATCTCTGGCGCGACCTCGAGCACGGGCTGTCGAAGGCGTGAGCCTGCCGGAGGCGCCTCCCGGATTTGTGCTCGCGCGCGTGGACGCGGACGGGGCTTCGCCTCCCTTCCTCGAGCTTCGCCGCGAGGGCGAGCGGCCCGGGAAGGGCGTGCGGTGCGATCTCGCGGCGTTCTCGCTGCGCGGCGGGCTCTCGGAGGCGCGGGCGATGCCGGTGGTGCGCGCGATGGGGAGCGCGCGCACCGTCGTGGATGCGACGGCAGGGCTGCTCGGGGATGCCTTTCTTCTCGCGGCTGCTGGACTCGAGGTGACCGCCATCGAGCGGTCGGCCGCGGTCCACGCGCTCGCTGCGGACGGACTTGCGCGCGCGTTGTGCGATGCGCGGATCGCGGCGCTGATCGGCGGGAGGATCGAGTTGCTTCACGCGGATGCCCGGGAGTGGCTCGCGGCGCGGATCGGAACGGCG
>Ga0078894_10003464_pt1 | contig 11976 bp, 12 predicted proteins | sample LauGreSu1BDMLBSD_2_FD_67506 | JGI IMG/M metagenome (GOLD analysis project Ga0078894, IMG submission 67506) | Freshwater lake microbial communities from Lake Michigan, USA - Su13.BD.MLB.SD (version 4) (version 4) | ecosystem: Environmental > Aquatic > Freshwater > Lake | place: Lake Michigan... | reverse complement strand
AAAACAATTATGACTAGGTGTATTCATTGTACAAGATGTATAAGGTTTGTTAATGAAATTGTTGGTATGCCCGATTTTGGAACTGTTGGTAGAGCTAATTCTTTGAGCATTAGCTTTTATACTGATAAGTTATTTGTTTCAGAACTTTCTGGTAATGTTGTTGATTTATGTCCTGTTGGAGCCTTGACTTCAAAGCCCTATGCATTTTTATATAGACCTTGGGAGTTAAAAAATGTAGAATCTGTCGATATTTTTGATAGTATTCATTCAAATATTAAGATAGAAGTTAAAGGTTATGAAATAATACGTATTTTGCCACGTTTAAACGAGCTTATAAATGATGAATGGATTTCTGATAAAGCCAGATATGCTTTTGATGGATTTTTTTCTCTCAGATTAGTTAATCCTATTTTAAAAAATCATCAGGGAGTTTTTGAACCTGTCTCTTGGAAGGTTGCTCTCGGTATTGTGCATCAGAAGATTGATTTTTCTTTATGTCAAAAATTCATAAATATAAATGTAGGGTTCGTTGCTGGATCCTCTTGCGATTTTCAATCACTTGTGTTTTTGAAAAAATTGAGTTATCTGTTTAATGTTAACATAATGAATAATGATTGTTATTTTTGGTTAAATTCTGATTTTCATGATCTGTTCAGACTCAACACATCTTTCAATAATATGCAAAAAAGTAATCTTTGTTTGATCTTAGGTTTGAATCCAAAAACTGATGGAGTTTTGCTGAATTATCATTTAAGAAAAAGGTATTTGCAAGGTAAGTTCAAAGTAGCCTATTTTGGTTCTCATATGAATTTAATGTTTCCTTCTATTCATTTAGGTTGTTCTATAAATAAGCTTGTTTCTTTATTGGAGGGGAGTCACTATTTTTGTCAGTATCTTCGTAAGTCTCTAAACCCTATTATTATCGTAGGAAAAATGTTTTTAAACAAGTTAAAATATTTGAATTCTAATGTATTTCTTAATATTTTATTATCCAATTTAAATTTATTAAACCATTCATGGAATGTATTTAACTTTTTTAATTTAAATTCTAAAGATTATTGTTATAATGATTTATGTATGAACTATAATTATAGTTTAATTAGTAACAAACTAGATATCTTATTTATTGTAGAAGAATTTAAATCTTTGAGTATTTTTGCTTATTCTGAATTTACTGTTTTTTTAGGTCATCATGGTTGTTTTAATGCTCAAAAGTCTGATCTTATTTTACCTACAACATCTCATGTAGAAAAAAATGCGTTGTACGGTAATTGCCAAGGAAGATATCAATATAGTAGGGCTGCTTTATTGCCTTTTGGCTATTCTAAAGATTCTTCAATCTTACTTTTTGATTTCATGCTCGGTATAAATGAGTCTGTTTTTTATTTAACTGATTTAGTATTATATATTTGGAATACAGATAAAAGATCACCTTCGTTTGTAGAAACTTTTAATAGTTATTTGAATTTTTTGCTTCCTTCTTTCCACTATTCTCTATATTTAGTTTTTCAATCTTTTTTTAGTTATCCGCCTTCTTTAGATGGTTTTGTCTTTTTAAGTAATTCTTACATTTCGTCAAGTCCATTTGATAACTTCTATCAGACAGATATTGTTTGTCAATCATCTTTAAATATGCTTAAAAGTTCTGTAGAGCTTTTAGATAAGGTTCCGTTTAAACTTTGATCTTTTTTATGTAATAAACAAACATATCTATTTTATTTAAAAATCGTTGCAAAGATAATTGACAGTATATTCATAACTAATTTTGTACGTAGTGAATAGCTTTGTCAACAGGTTCTTTTTTTCGACAAATCATAAAGATATTGGTACTCTTTATATCATTTTCGGTATATTTTCAGGTATGATAGGAACTACTCTTTCAGTGTTTATTCGAATGGAACTAGCTAGTCCGGGTGTTCAGGTTCTTTCAGGAAACAATCAACTATATAATGTTTTAATTACAGGACATGCTTTTATTATGAGTACGCCGTTGTGTATTAAGTTTTGGTTAACCCAATCCAATTCGTAAGTTGTGGTTCATAAAAATAAATAGCTATGTAAAAACTATCTAGTTGATGTAATCAAATTGCTTAAAAAAACTTAAACAACTAAGTTTGATAGAAAGAAAGCGATTAAAATTAATATACTGATTTGAGTTTTTGTTTTTGATTAAATCTGTATGACGCTTAGGTTTACGAATTTGTTTTGCTTACATTTGTGTTCAAAGAATTTTTTATTTCAAGTATAGATGAAGTAACTATGTTGATTTACTTTGTACTTATCATAAGATTCAAAGCTGTTTTCAATAAAATCACAAGATCCCTCATAAAAGAGAAGTTAACGTGTAAAAAACCTAGTACAGAGAACCCACTTAATAAACTGCGATATTATCTTTTATGTGTTCCTGTATATTAAAAATTTCGTAACTAAAGTAAAATGGTTTAAGTGGTAATGGAGCTATAATAAATTATTTTGTTATAACATATTTAACAATTGATTAGTATAGCAGTTTTAAGTGCTTATGAAGTTAGATTTTTATATGCCATGCAACAGAAAGCCGTATGACGAAAGATTGTCATGTACGGTTTGGAGGGCAGTAGATATTTACACAAGTACTAGACTGACCCTACTATTCTTTATGGTTATGCCTGTACTTCTTGGAGGTTATGGTAATTGGTTTATACCTATAATGATAGGAGCACCAGATATGGCATTTCCTAGAATGAATAACATAAGCTTTTGGCTTTTGCCCCCTTCTTTAATACTGTTATTGACTTCAACTTTAGTTGAAATAGGCGTTGGTACTGGTTGGACTGTATACCCTCCTTTAAGTAGCATAGGCCATCCTGGAGGAGCCGTAGATTTAGGTATTTTTAGTCTACATGTAGCTGGTGTGTCTAGTATATTAGGTTCTATTAATTTCATAACAACTATTTTTAATATGAGAAGTCCTGGTATGAGTTTGCATAGAATTCCTTTGTATGTATGGGCTGTCCTTATTACTGCTTTTCTTCTTGTATTATCGTTGCCTGTTTTTGCTGGTGCAATAACAATGTTGTTAACAGATAGAAATTTTAACACTAGTTTCTTTGATGCTGCTGGTGGAGGTGACCCTGTTTTATATCAGCATTTATTTTGGTTTTTTGGTCATCCTGAAGTTTACATTTTAATACTGCCTGCGTTTGGTATTATAAGTCATGTAATATCTACATTTGCTCGAAGACCCGTATTTGGTTATATTGGAATGATATATGCTATGCTAAGTATAGGCTTATTGGGATTTTTAGTTTGGGCACATCACATGTATACTGTTGGAATGGATATAGATACCCGAGCATACTTTACTGCCGCTACTATGATCATTGCTATACCAACAGGTATCAAAATTTTTAGTTGGATTGCTACGCTTTGGGGTGGATCTATATATCTTAAAACTCCTATGGTTTTTGCTATCGGATTTATTAACCTTTTTACTATAGGTGGTCTTTCAGGAATTATCTTGTCAAATGGTGCTTTAGATATTGCATTTCATGACAGTTATTATGTTATAGCTCATTTTCATTTTGTTTTGTCTATGGGAGCTGTTTTTGGCATGTTCGCTGGTTTTTATTTTTGGATTGGAAAAATTACCGGTTTCGTTTATCCTGAAAATCTAGGTCTCGTTCATTTTTGGATTACTTTTGTAGGTGTTAATTTAACATTTTTTCCTTTGCATTTTTTAGGCCTTTCTGGAATGCCTAGACGAATACCTGATTATCCTATTGCATATGCAGGTTGGAATTTTATATCATCTTTTGGAAGTTACGTTTCAGTTTTTAGTATTTTTGTATTCTTTTTGGTTATTTACGAAACTTTAACAAATATGAATACTTGTCCTATTAATCCTTGGATTTTTTCAAACTCTGTCAACCTTTCAAAATATTCTTACACTTTAGAATGGATTGTAGGTTCCCCTCCGGCTTTTCATACATTTGAAGAATTACCTCTTATAAAAGATACTGTTTTTATTATGGTAAAATAAATATTTAATAATCTTATTACTTATATTTTGAATATAGTTATTTGTATTACTTTGATAGTAGGTAGCTTATAATAATAATATTAGGTTTCTTGAATTTATATATGTTTGATTCTTGTAAACGAGCAAATTCTAACAAATCAAAAAAAAAATCACCTGCTTTGAAAGGGAATCCTCAAAAAAAAGGTGTTTGTCTTTTAGTTTACACTAAAACGCCTAAAAAACCTAATTCAGCTTTGCGAAAAGTTGCTAGGGTTCGTTTAACCAATGGGTTTGATATTATAGCATATATTCCAGGCGAAGGACACAATTTGCAAGAACATTCTGTTGTTTTGGTCCGTGGTGGCAGAGTTAAAGATTTGCCTGGTGTTAAATATCATCTAGTTAGAGGTGTTTATGATTTGCAAAATATACCTTTAAGAAAAACTAGTAGGTCTAAGTATGGTACTAAGAAATAATTAAAAAGTATAAAAGATGAACAAATATAAGATTATTTCATTAGTTAAAATATTGCAAAAGAAAGGTAAGAAAGAATTTTCTGAATTAACCGTTTTTAATGTTTTTCGTCTTGTTAAGAAAACCAACTTGCTATGCCCTTTTATGTTTTTTGTAGAAAGTTTAAATAAAGCTAAACCACATGTGGAGATAAGATTAATTAAAATATCTGGAACAAATTATAAAGTGCCTGTTGAAATAAATTCTAAACGACAAAAAAATCTGGTTTTAAAATGGTTTGTAGTAAATGCTTTCAAAAATGAAGATTTTCGTATAGAATTAAATTTAATGAAAGAAATATTAAACACATATAACTTAACAAGTAATACTATTAAACAACTTAATGACATTCATAAAATAGCTGAGTTAAATAGAATTTATATGCAATATAGATATTAGATTTGTAATGATAAGATCAATATGGAAGCCTCCTCTTGCCGATGTTAGCGTATTTCAAGCAATGTTTTGTAACAACAAAAACTTGGCCATTGTCTTGTTTTGTAATAGTTTAATTTTTCCTTCTTTTGTAAAAAATACTTTTTTGGTTTATAACGGTAAAAGATTTGTTAATTTGTTGATTTTAGAACATATGGTTGGTTTTAAGTTTAGTCGATTCGTAAAAAATTAAAAGTGTTTAGCTATTTTTGCTTTACATGTTAAGATACTATCATATTTTTATACTTAAATAAAATCCTCTCAAAACACAAAGTTGTTTGTTGACGTGTTTACGGAATGTAACGTAGCTTGGTTTATCGTATCTGTTTTGGGTACAGAAATTCGTAGGTTCAAATCCTTCCATTCCGAACTGATTTAACCTCTTCTGCTAATAATGGTATTGAGTAGTTTTCATAAATATTCCGATAAAAATGTCGTAGATTTAAAAGAATCTTTAGGTTGTTTTAATTGGTTTAAACATCGGATCATAGAAAGTGTTGTTTTGCGGTATAATAATTTTTTTATTGTCTACTTTGGTTATAAATATATAATAAAAGCACTAGAAATTTCACTTAATAGCAATTATTTTTACATCAATGATATTAAATCTAATAGTTTATTTAACGATATTTACATTGGCTTTATTTTGATAAAACAAAATTTTATCCGTTATAACAAGCTGTTTTTTTTAAGAAAAACATTTCAATATAGTTGTTTTGTAATAGGGAGGTTTTTAAATACTTTTTATAATGGTTACTGTATAGGTGTTTTTGGATTCGTTGGTTTTATTTTTAAAGAGAGTTTAGTTCATCTAAAACATAAGACAACCTCTATTTTTGTCATTAGTAAGATTAGTCTCTTTCCTAAAAAAATACTTCTCTCTCAAAAACTAATAAAAAAATTATCTTACAGAGTTTTATTTAAGTTGTCTTCTTTAATAGTTTATATTTCTAAAAATTAGTTTATTGCGGCGAATATTTCTTAGTGGTTATAGAATTAGATTGTGATTCTAAAAGTCATGAGTTCAAATCTCATTGTTCGCCAATTGTTAAACATTTCAGTAGGTATAAGAATTATGCTCCAGAGAAAAAAGTTTAGATTGCTAAAAATTTATCTTAAACTAATTAGATTGAATAATTTATTAGAGCACAATTTTTCTTTAAACTTTCATTGTATTCAATATTTTGATTCGTTAAAATATATTGCTTTGAAGAACATTCTTTGTTCTTTAGGTTTGTTGTTAACTCATTGTAATAGTATCTTGTTTAAAAAGAAAATTTGCTTGTCTAACAGTTTGACTGTTGATCAGAATAAGTTTCTATCTGGTAATATTTTAGCAATTTATTCCAAAAATAGGTTATTTTTTTCTAACAAAGATAGATTTATTAATTTTATTTTAGATAGGACGGTAGCTTTGCCTTTGTTTTTTTATTTGTCAGGAAAATTTTTTTATGTTAAGTCTTCTGTAAAATTTAGAGGTAATTTGTTGGAAGATTTAATATTTATGTTACAGCTCAGTAATAGCTCTATGAAGTCCTATGTTAATGCATTGACAAAAAGTATCCTTTATTTTTTATGAAGTGTTTAAAAAAAAAGAACGTTTTTGTTCAATTGAGTGATGGCTCCTGCACACATATTTTTTGCTATAATGTAACTAGGAATATTTTTTTTGAATATGACATTAGATTCAATCTTAAAGTTTTTTTGGAAAATTTACAGTCTTTTGATTGGAATAAAATTAAAAAGAGAAAAGTTAGTCTTTATATGTTTTAAACAACAAATATATAAGTAATTTGCGAAATAGAGTAAACAGGTTAACTCTTTAGGCTCATAACCTATAAATTACAAGTTCAAATCTTGTTTTCGCTAATTGTAGTGTTTTAGTAGTCTTTCTTTAAACTTATTTCATAAAGATAGTAATCGGTTCTAAGTATTTGTTATATACTTGTTTGGTGAAATGGTAAACACGAAAGACTTAAAATCTTTTTTCTTTGCAGATCTATTGGTTCAAGTCCAATAACAAGTAGGTCCCCTGTGGTTGTGCTTATTGAGTTTTTATTATGGCTAAGAGACTTCAATCTAAATATAGTGTATGTAAAAAATTGAATTGTGTTTATAAAAATTTATGGGGTTTACAGTCAAAAGATTATATTAGATCTGTTTTTGCTAAAAAGAGAAAAACTGTAACTTCCGTAGGAGATATTTTATGTATAAAGCAAACTCTAAGATCATTTTACTATAATCTAAAAGAACGTGCTTTAGCACAATATGTAAAGATTGGTGTTGTTTCTAATTCTATGACAATAAATAAGATTGTTTGTATGCTTGAAAGTAGATTAGATTCAGTCTTGTTTCGAAGTTGTTTTGTTACTTCTTTTAATCAAGCTAGACAACTGATAAGTCATAATTTTGTTAAAGTTAACGGATTGAAGGTTAATTTCTACAGTAGAAAACTCAAAAAAGGTGATTTTATAGTTCTAAACACTAAGTGTTTAGAACCAAATACTTTTTTAAATACAATTTGCTCTCGTTCATTGCCAAACCACTTAGAGCTAGATTTGTATAACTTTAATATAATTTTTTTATGGGATATCAAACTAAAAAGTGTATATTACCCTATCAATATTAATTATTCAAACTTGATTAGATTTTTTAAATAACGTTTTTACTGCTTTTGCTCTTTTCAAAATAATTTATTAAATGAATCAAATAATATTACAAAGTGCGAAACAAATAGGCGCTGGATTAGCCACTATCGGTCTTGCCGGTGTTGGAGCAGGTATTGGTATAGTTTTCGGTTCTTTAGTTAATTCTTTTGCTCGTAATCCTTCATTGAGACAACAACTGTTTGGTTTTACTATCCTTGGTTTTGCCTTAACAGAAGCTATAGGCCTTTTTGCTTTAATGATGGCATTTTTGATTTTATTTGGTTGACATATTTGATATCTTAACTAATTGTTTAGTTTTTTCTTTGTAGAAAAGATAGCTAAGTGGTTAAAAGCGATAGATTGTAAATTTATTGATTCTTCTCTTCGTAGGTTCAAATCCTGCTCTTTTCAAGAAAATTTTTGCGAATATGATGAAATGGTATACATTCTAGACTTAGAATCTAGTGGGTTTGTCCTTTAGTGGTTCGACTCCACTTATTCGTAATGACCGAATTATTTTAATTGGAGTAGCTTTTGTACGCTAGTTTTTTAAATTTTATATTGTTGTTCCTTTTGAATGTTGCTTTGTTTTAATTTTATCTATCAAAATATTGTTTGTTTTTTCTATAGAATACCTCCATTTGTGAAAAAGTTAGATGATGTATTTAGTGCTTGTTTTTTCTCCTTTATTAAGTTTTATTATTTCTTTATGTTTTGGAAAATACTTAACATCTAAGGGTGTTGCATTTGTTGCTAATTTGTGTATCTTCTTCTCTTTATTTGCGTCTTCTTTAGCTTTTTATGAAGTAGGCTTTTGCAGATCTCCAGTTTATATTAAATTTTCTTTTTGGATAGACTGTGAATTGTTAGATGTTTCTTGGGGTTTTCTTTTCGATAGTTTATCCGTTGTTATGTGCGTATTGGTTACTTGCATTTCATTGTTGGTTCATTTATATTCTACCAGTTATATGAATCATGATCCTCACCAGCCTAGATTTATATCTTATTTGTCTTTATTTACTTTTTTTATGCTTATGCTAATTAGTTCTGATAATTTTTTACAACTTTTTTTTGGTTGGGAAGGTGTTGGTTTATGCTCTTATTTGTTAATTAATTTTTGGTTTACCAGATTGCAAGCAAATAAGTCTGCTATTAAAGCCATGATTGTAAACAGAATAGGAGATTTAAGTCTTACCTTAGGAATTCTATCTATTTTCGTCATATTTAGAACGTTAGATTTTGTTATAGTATTTGGTTTATTACCTTACACTCCAGATTTTAGTTTTTCTTTTCTTAATATAAATATTGATGCTGTTGTTTTAATAAGTCTTTTTTTGTTTATAGGTGCTATGGGTAAATCAGCTCAGCTAGGTCTTCATACTTGGTTGCCTGATGCAATGGAAGGCCCTACTCCTGTTTCAGCTCTTATTCATGCTGCTACAATGGTCACTGCTGGTATTTTTATGATTGTACGTTGTTCGCCTTTATATGAACGAGCTTTTGCTGTATTATTTTACATTGCTGTTATTGGCGTGTTAACTGCCTTTTTCGCCGGTACTACAAGTGTCTTTCAAAATGATTTAAAAAAAATAATCGCTTATTCAACTTGTAGTCAGTTAGGGTATATGGTTTTTGCTTGCGGTTTGTCTAACTACTCTGTTAGTATTTTTCATGTATTGAACCATGCCTATTTTAAAGCATTGCTTTTTTTAAGCGCTGGTTCTGTTATACACTCATTATCTGACGAGCAGGATATACGGAGAATGGGTGGCCTTCAACAAATACTACCTATTACCTATTTAATGATTGTTATAGGTTCATTAGCCTTAGCGGGTTTTCCCTTTTTAACTGGATTCTACTCAAAAGATGTTATTTTAGAGGTATGTTATGCTCGATATAATCTCGTAGGAGGGTTTTCTTACTGGCTTGGTGTTACTTCAACGAGTATTACAGCTTTTTATTCATTAAAGCTAATTTACTTGACTTTTATATCAAATCCTAATGGGTTTAAGACTTCAATTCAGTTGGTTTATGAACCTCATTTGTCTATGATTTTACCTTTAATTTTATTGTCTTTTTGCAGTGTTTTTTTAGGTTTTTTCACCAAAGATCTTTTTATAGGTTTCGGCACACCTTTTTGGAATAATGCTGTTTTTGTATCACCTATAAACTCTAATATTTTAGATGCAGATTTTATACCGGTCTACGTAAAGTATATACCTTTTTTTATAAGTATTTTTGGAAGTATTTTGTCAATTGCCACTTATTGTTTGTTGCCTAAGTTTTTTTTCAAATTATATTTGAATAAAAAAATTTTTAATTTATCGTATATTTTTTTTAATAAGAAGTGGTTTTTTGATAAACTTCAAAATGAATTGATTGTTTCTCTATTGCTAAAAATAGGTTTTGGTGTTACTTATAAAATTGTAGACAAAGGATTTTTTGAATTTTTTGGACCTACTAATTTGTCCAAATATGCTTTGTTAGTAGGTAAATTAGTTAGCAACTTAAATTCTGGTAAAGTAAACCAATATGCTTTTCTAATTTTTATGTTTTTGATATTGTTTATTAGCTTAAGCGTGATTTTTTCTTTTTTCTTTGTTTTTATTGATCTTCAAATATACTTTGCATACTTTTCATGTATTTTTATCAAAAATTTGAAGCTAATAATCAAATAGCATTGTGCCACTCATCTAATATGTATCTGTATTGGTCAAACGTTGTAGATTGTTTAAAAGATTTTATCTTTAAAATTGTTTAGACCTCATAAAATATAAGTGGTTTTCACCTTGGGTGCACAAGTTACAAATACATTTTCATTTTTCGTTTTTTTGTTAGAAGATTAAATTTGTAGAACTGTAACTCAGCGGTCAGAGTATGTGCCTGATAAGTGCAAAGTCGTTAGTTCAATCCTAACTAGTTCTAAATACTTGGCTTTGGGGTGTAGCTAAATAGTTTAAAGCATTGGTTTTTGATATCAATATAAGAAGGTTCGATTCCTTCCACCCTGAATTTTTTTTTTAGACTTTAGCTTTATAGGTATTTGGTTTTCTGCGTCAAAGTTTGGAATATTTTTAACTGGTATTTGTTGAAATTAAATATTACTGTTATGAAAAGAAATTTTTATGATATGAATATGATTTTTAAGTAGTTATCTCAATGGCAGAGTATTTCTCTTACAAAGAAAATGTTGTTGGTTCAAATCCAATACTACTTATCTAAAACTATGAGTTTATGTGGTATTTTATTTTTATAGAGAGTGTAATTTAATAATGTAAAATAGTAATCTGTCGCATTACTTATTGTGGGTTCAAATCCCATCACTCTCGTGACATGTTTTAGCGATTAAGTTCTGTTTGGTTGAACAGTAAATTCATGATTTACATGTCGTGAGTTCAAATCTCACTTTCGCTAAGGTATTAATAAATGTAAGTTTCATTGAATCATTAGTTTTAATGTATTTATCTCAATATGTATCTGTGTCTATATTTTTTTTCATTTGTTTTGTTCTCTCAATAAGTTTTTTTCTTATTTCTCTTGTTCTAAGTATGCAAAAAGTAGATACTGAAAAATTATCCCCTTATGAATGTGGTTTTGATCCTTTTGATGACGCTCGTAGTAAATTTGATATACGATTTTACCTTGTAGCAATTTTATTTGTTATTTTTGATTTGGAAGTTAGCTTTCTGTTTCCTTGGTGTATAAATTTAGGACGTTTGCCTTTGTTTGCTTTTTGGTCTATGCTTGTTTTTGTATTTCTTCTTACAGTAGGTTTTGTTTATGAATGGAAAAAAGGTGCTTTAGAATGGGAATAAACAAAAGTAAACTTTACTTCTTAAAAAAATTCACTTCAAGTGATTTTATCTTAATTCATGGTTTTTGGGGTTATGAAAAAAATAAATTTAATGATATATTAAATGCTCACATATTAGGTCTAATAAATAATTACACTGTTTTTAAATCCGATCTCTTTTTGGAACATTTGAACCGTTGTTGTGTTCTTTGTTCAGATATAATTGAGAGCAAAGGAAATACTGTTTTTTTAGTCCCTTCTATGTATAATAATGATATTATTAACCAAGGTATAAAAGAACTTGTAGTTTACTTCTGTCTAAGGTCTTTGCAGCCTTTTTGTTTTAGTAAAAGGATTAACTATCGATCTATTGATTATGTAAATTCAAAAAAGTCCTATGTTGTTATAATACCTTACATCATTAAAGGAATCCTTTCTTTAAGAAGATTTTTGTCAAATTTGATACCTTTTATTTATATTGAAGACAGTAATTTTTGTTTTAATAGAGGTGCATATTTCATTACAGGTAACAACAATTCAATATACTTCGTGTTTTTTTGTTATAAAATTCTCTCTTATTCCATCTT
>Ga0078894_10003463_pt1 | contig 11980 bp, 10 predicted proteins | sample LauGreSu1BDMLBSD_2_FD_67506 | JGI IMG/M metagenome (GOLD analysis project Ga0078894, IMG submission 67506) | Freshwater lake microbial communities from Lake Michigan, USA - Su13.BD.MLB.SD (version 4) (version 4) | ecosystem: Environmental > Aquatic > Freshwater > Lake | place: Lake Michigan... | reverse complement strand
GGGGTATGACAATCAATGGAACGAAAAGTTACGTTAAGGAAAATTTTCATTATCTAACTCTCTCAGTTTCCCATCTCGTACAGACTCAGGCAGTACGAAAGAATATTTACCTAGGATGTTAATATGCTTACTAAGTAAAGGAGAAAGTTTTGCAACATCTTCTTCATTAATTATCTCTCCACGCGCTCTTAATAATTTTATTGCTTCCTGAATATACACTGTATTCCAAACTACAATATCATTTGTAACTAAACTTAAAGAGTTAAGTTGGTCTTCTTGATCTTCTTTATAATGTTTGTAAACCTCACCTTTTTTACCATGATAAATGGCCCTAAACACACTATGTCGAGATTCTCCTTTATTGAGTTGCCCTAATATGTGCCTTCGATATTCATTATCATCAATAAATCTTAATATGTAAATAGTTTTTCTAATCCGTCCAATATTTATAATAGCCTTAGCAAGGCTAGATGGTCTATTGTTCTTAAACAGCGACTTAATTAATTCAGAGGCTCCAATGTGTCCAAGTTTTAAAGAAGCAGTTATACGCAAAACATCATCCCAATGTTTTATTGTTAATTTTAAGCTAGCTTTAGATTTTGCGATATCATCAAGGACACCATAATCAGCTTTTGGATCAATCCTCCATAATCTTGTTGAACCAATATCTGCAAGTCTAGGACTGAGTTGATATCCAAGCAACCAGAAGAGCGCAAATATTATGTCACTGGTACCAGCTGTATCGACCATAACTTCATGTGGGATCAGCTTTGTTTGTTGTTGAGTTACTACATCTAGTAAATGTAGAGAGTCTTTTAAAGTGCCAGGAACACATAAGCCATTTAGTCCAGTAAATTGATTAGAGGTTAAGTTGTAATAAGTAAGTCCTCGTTGGTTAAAATATTTTTTATTTGGTCCTGAATTAATTGATTTTACTGCACAAGCAAATCTAATCCCATCTCCAGATATAATGTCACCACTGCCTATTTTTTGTGCTAATGGAAGATCGGTATGATAGTCAACAAGTCTTGCATTTGATTTTGCTATATTTTCTGAACTAAAATAGTTTTGTTGAACCCAGCTCAATCTGTCCCTAGAGAGTGCAGGCTCATCACTTCTAATTAAAGGTTCATGTCCTATATTGCAAGCCTCGGCCATGAGTACAGCACAAATGCTCATATCTAAATTCTTCATCTTAGATTCAGATTCGCTAATATGTGTAAATTCGGAAGCAAAGCCAGTCCAGCTATTTACTTCCATCAAGAGCTCTGGTAATCCTATCTTTGGTAGTAAATTTGATATTTGATCACGTAAGGATATTAAGCTTTTTGGATCTTCGACTTTTTCTAATTTGGAAAGTTTTATTCTTTTCTTTCCATTGTTTTTTTCAATGATTTCAAGGTTGTCATTTGCATTAAAATTAGCTAATGTTGTAGTGTATGCAATGTTAAGATCATTGCTCAATAAAAAAGCAGCATCAAGAGCTTCTATCGGTAATCCCAGCAATTTACAAACAGGTGTTCTTTGTGTTAACCACTTATCTCCAGAAAGAAGTTTGGTTCTAGGATCACGCCACTTTTCGCTATCTTCAACAAATAAATCCTTGCTCCTCATATTAGATTGTAAGTTATCAAGTACACATAGTGTATATCCAGCTCGATCAATGGTGTTAGTTGTTTTGTTGATCACTAAATGGCGCCAGCTCTCACTAATAATTTCTTTTGGTGCATTGTTAATGGTTGATTTTTTCTTGCCTTCAATAGAATGTAAAAATTTTATTGCATCATAAACGTTTTGCCCAGATTCAGTTGGCTTGAAATTTATGGTTTTGAATACAGCTGGTAAAAATCTTCTGATTCTTATAAATTGCTCCAACATTTCTTCGTAATATTTATCATGTTTTTTTCTAGTTAAACTTTTTATAGTTGTAATAGCATTGGTTATTTGCTGCTTTGGTATAGTTTCATAAATAAGCTGTGCCAAATTACTTTTAGATTCATTATCTAAAAATAATTGTGCAAAGCTTGCTAATTCAGAGGATGATTTATCCAAATCTCTTAAGCTTCTTAATCTATTTTTTTCGCCATTTCTCTTCGCCAAAGAAATAACATCAGTTATAAGCATATCCAATAAATTTAATATATCATCTAATGCTTGAATCTCATAAATGTAGGTAAATGAAACTAACATAGCAATCTTTTTGGATTCGGGCATCCTAGCAATAGAGGGAGCCCAAGACGTTGCGGTATATCTAGCAAAATCTCTAATTTTTATAATTGGTATGTTTGAAAAATCTAGCTCACGAATACCAATAAATTTTATTTTTTTGTATCGATTAATAGCATCGATTAAAGCAGGTCCACTTACTCGGGTTGGAGCTTTTTTTAGCTGGTCTAATTCACTATACCCATCTTTCTTTGTAGTTTTTAAAAGAGACTTTAAGGACTCAGCTTGTTCCTCTGAAGGTAATTGAGACAACATACGCCATAAACGAGAATTGCATCTAATTTTTACTCGTGAGATTAATCTAGTAAGAGTGGTTATTCCAGGAAGTAAAAGTTTTTTTTCTGACAACCATGAGACCGTGCGGTCAAATAAAATACTAGGACGCTCAACTCCATACCAACATTGAGCATATAACCAACGAGATAATGTAAAAAACCATAGATCGTTTAATTCGCAATATCCAAACTTCTTTTTAATTGCATTTACATGTTCGTGCTTAGTTACTTTTCGCAAAAGATACTTGTTCAAATTATCAAAATTTACAATACCAAGTTGATTGGCAAGATAAGCTTTGGCAACTTCCGGCACATCTAATGGGTTAGCAAGAAATGCTCCTATAAACCTCACTGTTGTAAGTTGTAAAGCACAACCCAATTTATTATGATCTCTTCTACAAGTTTGAATAAGAGATTTATCGAAGTCATCTAAGTGAAAATATTTATGCAAAATTTCTGTTCCAAGTTCCTCGGGAAATTTGCCATAAGTTTCCTTTTGTTTATTTGTTAAAAAATCAACAGGCATACTATCTTAAAAAACGGAGGTTTGTTGAGATGAAAATTTTTGTTTAAAAATATATCTAAATCATATATCATATGACCATCTCATAATTCAAAGTTTAATATTACCATAGTATATCATAGTAAATGAGAATGAATAGAAAAATCGGATACGCTAGAGTTAGTAAGTATGATCAGAATTTACAATTACAAATTGATGCACTTTTAAACTTTGGATGTAAAATAGATGATATTTTTACTGATCACATATCAGGTGCTAAATCTGAAAGGCCAGGTTTAACTCAATGTCTACAAACACTACAACAAGGTGATATCTTGACCGTCTGGAGGTTAGATCGTTTAGGTCGGTCAATGGTCCATCTCGTCTCTTTGATTGAGGATTTGAAAAAAAGGGAGATTAGCTTTAAATCCCTATGTGATGGTGCTATCGACACAACTACCGCTTCTGGTGAGCTTATATTTAACATATTTTCGTCACTTGCTCAATTTGAAAGAAAGCTAATACAAGAAAGAACAAAAGCTGGTCTTAAAGCTGCTAGAGAAAGAGGAAAAAAGGGTGGGAGAAAAAAAACGCTTGCTTCAGATCCAAAAGTTTTAACTGCAAAGAAAATGTATCAAAATCATAAAATGAACATCAATAATATATGTAATATTCTAAAAATTTCCAGAGCTACTTTTTATAGATATATTGCAATACCCGACAAAGATATTTCCTTAGCGTAACTTTTCGTTCCGTTGATTGTCATACCCCTATTAGCAAAAACTAGTATTTGATTAGCTGTTAAATATTCTTTCCCAGCACTCTTCCTTTCTACTGAATTTTCTGCACTTTGTGTATTTCCAGTATTTTTAAACTGAGCATTAAACTCCTCCCAAGCTTTTTCAACATATGCTTTGCTGCTTAATATATCATACTTAACATTATTTTTATCATATGCAAAACTATTAATTCCTAAATGATCGCTTACAGTTATATAATCCCTATATAATTTCGTAGTACGTTCTACATCTCTATCATTACTATTCCCGCCATGATTATTATGCGCCTTATCCTCTCCCGGATCTTTGCTATAAGCACCTCTCTTATAATCATTATTTGCATCATTATTAGAAAATGAGCTCCCTACATCACCGAATGAATCAAAATCATAAGTCACACCTCGTATAGTTATGGTCACACGTAATCCACCACTATGTCTTTCAAATTGTGATTTCATAATACGTGCTGCTCCTCTATCATCGCTATTCCCGCCATGATTATTATGTGCATGATCCTCTCCTTGATCTCTACTATAGCCACCTCTCTGATTATCACTATCAGTGCCTCCAGAAATACTAGTTCTTACACCTCCTGCCGCTTCTGCAAAAAAAACAGTGAGTGGGAAAGGATCGTGCTCTTTAATAAAGTCATTAATAGTGAAAAATCCATAAGCTAAATTCTCACCTATCATTTCTAAAGACTCTTGTAAAAACCCTACTGAAGAATCATAATATGAATCTTGCATAACTATATCTTAAGTTGATAAACTAAATATCTACATCCTAAAATTTTATCCGACCTAAATCAAACTCTTTTTTTAACTAATTTTAGAATTTTAATAGCTGTAATCACTTCTTATTACTCCTTTTAATATTATTAATATCCCCATCGCCCTTTGACTTTTTTATATCATTCATAGCGCCACTTTTTTTAACTATTCCTTCCAACATATTTTTTAACTCTTCTTGCTTGTACATAACCTTTCCAACCTCTTTATCTATCCAATATATATCCCTCTTGACACCTTCAGTCCATCCATAAATTAACCATCCTAAAATAGCCCCTCCCACTATACATATTGCCAATGTAGCGCCAACTAATATCTTACTATACTTCCTCACATCATCTATACTTTTGCTCACATTTCTCTCCTGTCTCTCTAGTACCTTCTTATTCTCCTCTGTTAACTCAACCATCCTCTCACCAGAATGCTTCTGTAACGCATATAGTTCATCTATGTATCTTTCTATTTTTTGCTCATCCATTATTTTCAATCCCCCATTTCTTACATTTCCATTTCGAAATCTCTTCCCTTACTTCTTTGCATCTGCATCTGCATTTCCTGTTGCTTATTCTTTTCTATTTCTTTGTATCTCTCTTTATCCATTACTGCTATTATTTCATTTTTATCTCCCTTATATTGCTCTATTTTCATATATCCACCTTTCTTTAAATCAAAGCCTTCTGCAAAATCCCCTCTATCTACCAACTTCACTTCATCATGTTGATGCATTACCCCATATCTCTTCCCTTCAAACTCTATTTCTCCTCCATACTTTCCTCTATCTCCTATATCTGCTCCAAAGCTCACCTCCTTCCCAAACGCCTCACTCAATTGATCAACCTTCCTATCCCATAATGCTTCTTGGGATGGAGTTCCTGCGGGTCTACCGTCCATAGCTTTAAATATACTTACCTCCTCATCTTGCCTAATACCCAAGCATCTACTCCTCTCCATCATCCTATATTCTCCATCTCCTGTTTTAAATATCGCATAACTTTTCTCTCCTATCTTCTGGTCCCGTAAAAACCTCACACGATCACCAACTTCTAACTCCTTCTCCAATCCCTTCCCATAAAATTGCTTCGCTTCTGCTAAATCCTTATTGTAAACCCTTCTATTCTCTAACCTCTCCATTACATTGTCATATCTTCCTTTATTAACCTCTCCGTTAAATCTTGCCTCTATCTCATCTTGATTATACAATTTGTCCCCTCTTACCTCCACATCCTTATATGTATTTCCTATACCCCTCTCTTCTGCAAACTCTCTAGCTCCACCTATATAATCCATTGCGTTATCTTTCCTAGCTTCTCTGCTAAATTGATTCTTTAAATCATCAAAGCTACTAAATTCATCTTTTGACCAATATATATTTACTTCTCCTATATGCCTGCTCATTGCTACATATGCTATGTGCTGATTATAACCCTTGGATGCCATTACATACGCTCTATCCACAGTTATACCTTGTGCTTTATGCACCGTCGATGCATATCCATGATCAATATGATTATAATTCTCTATGTTAAAGGATACTTTTTTATCTTTTTCTCCTCCTTTTATATTTACCTCTATATCTCCTCTTTTATTTATTGATACTACCTCTCCTAATGTTCCATTTTTTACTCCTAGAGCATTGTCATTCCTTAAGAAGTATATTTGATCCTTTTTACTAAACTCTCTGTTACCATTTGATGCTGCAAATTCATACCCACCATTTAACATTCCTTCTTTTTTTAAGTCTCTTCTGGCCTCTTCATTCAATTTTCTTACATCCTCTCTTTTATATGCTAACATTACTTGCGATTTCTCAGGATCTGATATCCTATCACTTCCCCATTTACTAACCATATCCTTAATTAACCATTCCTTCGTACTATACTGATGTACTCTCCCACATTTTTCATATTGCTCCAATGCCTTACCCGCTTCCCCCATTGCAAACATCTTTGTTGCCTCTCTCTGCCAACTAACTTCTTGCCTCTTTATATCGTTCATCTCCAAATATCCTGTCCTTTCTGCTATCCCTCTAAATGAAGCTCCCGCCTCTATCGCTTGTAACTGCTGTGGATCTCCTATCATTACTAACTTTGCTCCCTTAGCCTCTACCTCCCCTACTATCCTAGCCACATCTTTTGTGCCTAACATTCCCGCCTCATCTATTACTAATATATCTTTTTTACCTAAAACATCTCTTCCATTCTCCCAATCTATTAACCTCCTTGCAACAGTCCTACTATCAATACCCGCACCTCTCTCTAATCCCTCTGCAGCTATTCCCGATAGCGTTGCTCCCTTTACATTGTAACCACTACTTTCCCATATTTCTCTTGCTGCTCCTAACATATGCGTTTTCCCAGTCCCTGCATAACCTACTATTGAACTAATTCCCTTTTCTTGCGTTATATATTCCACCGCTGCTTTTTGCTCTATACTCAACTCATGATAAATTGCAGCCTTTTCTACCAAATCTTCCCTTATTCCGAAACTAGTATCCTTACTCTTATTAGCCACTCCCTCATACATTTGCCTTTCTATTCTTAACATCTCCTTAGTCGTGTATCTATCAACTCCTTTCTCACTTGTTAACTTCACTAAGTCCTCATGCCCTTTTATCTTCCCCATAACCACATCATATTGCTCCCTATCCACCGTCCTACTATTTACATACCTAGCTATGTCCCTTTCTGTAAATGTTGATTGCCTGTTTGTAATTGCATGTAGCGCTATTTCTGGATTTTCCTTTAACCTCTCTCCATTCTCCCTCATTATTTCCAACTGACGCTCTCTCTGTCCTGTTAGCCTATCCTTCGCATCACTTGGTAATTCCACATTCTGCGGAACTAAATCTATTCCTTGCTCCTTTAAGCTCCTATGATCTATCTGCTGGTCTATTCCATTTAATGCTAAATGCTTATTGCTAAGTTCCGCCCAGCTTTCTCTCCACTCTTGCAATAACTCTCTATTGTTCCACCCAATATTCTTCTTCCCAAATCCATTCTCATCTATATCCCTCATTGTAAGTAATACATGTGCATGTGGATTATAACTATCTCCTTTCATTCCATAATGCATACACAAATCTACTACCATCCCTTTATCTACAAACTCTCTTTTTACATACTCTTTTGCCAAAGCTATATTTTGATCAACTGTAAATTCTCTTGGTAATGATATCTCTACTTCTCTTGCCAATTGCGAATCTTTTCTTTTTTCTCCCCTCTCTACCTCATTCCACAATCTCTCTCTATCCTTTACCCACTCTGGAGATTTCTCTGGCGCCATTATCTCCTTGTGCATCACATCCATTGCTTTCCCAGAATAATAGAAAGTCTTATCTAATTGCTGCTCGTGTAATTTTTCCCCACTCCTATATGCTGCACTATTTACGACATTACTTCCACCACTCCTTCCTATCGTCTTAACACTACAGTGGTACATTGCCATTACTTTATCTCCACTAAGTCTTCTTTGATTAATTCTCTAAACTCTTCACTACATCTACTTGGGTCTATTACATCTACTTTTATTGTTATATCTGAATCCTCTAAGTCCCACTTTAGATTTATTAAGTCATTTCCTTCCATCTTTGCCATAGAGTAGATATCTAAATCCGAATACCTCCTGGCTTTGCCTTTAACTCTCGACCCATACGCATAAAATTTATATGGGTATTTCTCAAGCACATTCTTTAATATTTTATAGTCCTCTACTTCTATTTCTATTTCTATTGCTTTGTGTATGGCTTTATTTGTATCCATATTTATTTCTACTTTATTATTCTTATATGATAATTTCTTTTATCTATTTTATTAAATATAACTATCCTACTTCACTCTATTTTCTAATTCTTTTATCAACTTACTAAGCTCATCTTTAAATTTAGGCATTATTTCCATTATTTCTTTCAATACTAACTCATTATAAGTATGGACTGTTAAATTTCTTTTATTTACAAATTCTATCCATAACTTTACATCATCTATTATTTTTGCATTACATGCCTCTCTTATTACTTGCTTAGGAGTACTTACTTCTAAGCCTTCGCTATTTAATACTTTTTTCATTATTTTCCATGATAATTCATAGCAGTATTCAAATGACTGTATTATCCCTGCTTGTTCTTGTTCTGTCTTATCATTCTTCATAAACTTCTCTAATACGCTATCTGCTTTTTTTAACACTTCTATATTTATATTATTTGTCATTCAATATTACCATTATGTTATCTTTAATTACTAATTTATCTAATCTCTTCTCTTCTCTTCTCTTTATAACTTTCATATTTAATATTAACTATTGCTATAATACCACAAACTTATGTTGCTTGCAACATATAAGCGTGCACTCTCACTTGCCGAGTGCGGCTTTGTTCTTTCTTGTATTATTTGCTTTCGCTTACTTTATTTTAAGTGTTGTTACTAATACTTTACTTGCTTTTAACTGCTTTTTATAGTAGCATCAGAAGATAATTATATTTTTAGAATGACAATTCTTTATGGCTCCATCATCAGATTTAGATTCTCTAAAAAAGAAGCGTAATATTATTAATGCTCGTATTAGATTAATGCAAAATAGAGAGCAATCTAAAGAACGTAAAGACAATACCAGACGTAAGATTTTAATTGGTAGTTATTATTTAGAACAGGCTAATAAAAATAACTCTTTTGATAGTGTCGTTAAGTTAATGGATAGTTATTTAACTCGTGATTCTGATCGTATGCTTTTTGATTTATTACCCATAAAAAAACAGTGATTTGTTTTTTACCCTCTCGATAATTTTTTATACGATTTTTGCATAAGCAATTATCATCAGCCCTAAGTTTCAATCATCACATTTTTTCATTTATTTTTTTTGCAAGGAAATTTTTTTATTTACTAATTTTCATATTTCAGGTAGATTTAAAATTAAGTTCGTTCGCAAGAATTGCTCAACACACAGATTAATCAAAAAAATCAATACATGCGCCTCAATCAGGCTTCTACAACAAGAACGTATTTAAAGGGTATTTTTACGCTCATACAGAGCTTTTGTGTAATTTGCAGTAATGCACTTTATATTATAAGCAGTATGCAGCTCTATGCTTTTAAAAGCCGTGTTTAAATCGATTTAAATTGTGGAGTTAGATTGCTTTTTTTATTTATTTGGATTGATTGAATTATTTAATTTTTTTTGGGAAGCCTATGTGACTAGTCATGTGGAAGAACACCCAAAAATGTTGATTTGATTTTAAAAACCCGTGTTAAAAACAGGTGTTAAGCTACGTGTGCTGAGGGGCCACTTTAATTCAAAAAGCTGAGTTCCTAAAAAAATTATGTTGTAACTTTGAAATATTTTAGTAATAAAATATAGGGTGTGCAGAGCTATTTATCGCACTTTACCTTAAAATTACTACCGACACCAGCAATTCTAGGAACTTCTAAAATTGAAGATTTTTTAAGCGATTTTCTGAATGCGGAAATGAACTTTTGCCACTTTCAACACTTTTGTTTTGCCCAAGAGACACTGTATAAGGGGTTTTAAGATGAGGGTGGCCCCTGAACGCAGCTAGCTTAACACTTGTCCGTTAAGCTACGTGTGCTGAGGGACCCACCCTATTTCAAAAGACAGGTCGCCAGTTTTTTATGAATTCCTCCGATTGTAGGAAGCCCTTACCGCGCTGGTTTTAACTTTATTCTGTTTCAGAAATATCGTATTTTTTGACTATTTGTTCCCATGTCTTTTCTAAAAAGGGAACATAGCTTTTGACCCTTTCATATATCTCTTTGGCCGCCTTTTCACTATAGGTATGCGAACTTCTGTTCCTATCTTCCACTACCATCAGCCATTTCTTTTCATCGTCTATTAATCCCACCTGATAGCTCTCTTTTAACACTGCTCTTGGTGTATTCGCATCTATTTTTTCATATTCCAGAATTTTCTTCAGGCTCTTCCAAAATAACTCAACTGTGAATTCAAATCTCTGTATCGTTGCATCTCGGTAGATTTCCATTTCTTCATTCTGCTTTTCTGCCTTATCACACGCTTCTCTCAGCTTTTTTAACGCTCTTCCTAGCAAAATACACGATAATTCCAAGTTTTTTCTCTTCATTGCTCTGATTCCTTCTTGTAGATCGTTTTGCCTTCTAGCAAGATGTTTCTTTTTAACAAATCTCCTTCGTCTAATTTATCAAATCTGACACAATCAATCTTCAGCAACGTATCAGCTTCTTCTACTAACTCAACAACCTCAACCCAATCCAAATCCGTTGCACCAGAACAATCGACCGCTAGATCAATATCTGATCTCTCCCTATTGTCTCCTCTCCCCCTTGAACCGTAGAGTATGACCCTTTTTACAAAGGGCAGTTTTTCTATTTTATCGATAAAACGGTAGCTTTCTAGGTCTTGAGCCATTACTCGCCTCCTCCTTCTTTTGTTAAAACTCCCTCTTTTTCTAGCCTAGGCACTAGAATTTCCTTGGCGTAGTATTCCTTCCAATAGAAGTTTTTTACCACTGAATGCCCTGTTTTTGCTTCTTTGGGCAGATTTTCTTCTATTACCAATGTCTCTTCCTTGCTTAGATTTTCTTTCCACCCCTCATATTCAACCTCAACTAATTCGTTTATAACCTCCTCTCTCTCCTTCTTTTTCTGCTTTTTTAGCAATAGCAATTGTTTCAATGACCTGTCTTTTTCTGAGATGTAACTTGCCTCAAACCACCCTTTACCCTTGCATAAACGTCCTACAAATACCCCTATCGGATCTTCGTATTTTTCTTTTTTAGTTTCCAGTGCATAGGCAAAATGGTAGATTGATTCTTGTACTACCTCCCAATCCAACAGGTTAAAATCCATTATATCCTCAATATGCCGCATGTTTAATCCATGTTGTTTTAACGGAGCTATGTTTATCCGCTCCCAAGTTTTATTTTTTTCCTTAACTTCTTCTTTTATTTCTTCTCTTTTTTTATTTAATAATAGTAGTTTATTATTACTATTACTAATAGGGGAAGAAAAATTTTCTGTTTTTTCACTAGTTTTTAAGAAGTTTTTATAAAAATCTTTATCAATTTGATACTGTGCCGATCCTTTTCTGCCATCTATGATTTTAATGGTTTTTATAATGCTAGACCTCTTCATTCTTTTTAAAACCTGCTTCACAGAATCTGGCTTATGACCTATCTTATCAGCCATAACAAAAGAATTAATATAATCAGTTACTAAAGGATTTTTACTTGCTAAAGTATTAAGTAAATGCTCCATTACAAGTCTCGATATCCCGTCTACTTTTGTCCCTACTTTTGTCCCTACTTTTGTCCCTACTTTTGTCCCTACTTTTTTATCAACTGTCCCTACTTTTGTCCCTACTTTTTTATCAACTGTCCCTACTTTTGTCCCTACTTTTTTATCAACTGTCCCTACTTTTGTCCC
>Ga0078894_10003462_pt1 | contig 11980 bp, 7 predicted proteins | sample LauGreSu1BDMLBSD_2_FD_67506 | JGI IMG/M metagenome (GOLD analysis project Ga0078894, IMG submission 67506) | Freshwater lake microbial communities from Lake Michigan, USA - Su13.BD.MLB.SD (version 4) (version 4) | ecosystem: Environmental > Aquatic > Freshwater > Lake | place: Lake Michigan, USA... | reverse complement strand
TTGTATCTGTATTTTGTTATGAATGATGAATCCTATTATCTACACGAATGACGTAGTTGTATATTTAGGATCATAGGATATCATACACATATCCACGCCAGTTTCCAACCATATATATCCATCCAATCCCCAATCCGTCCCCCAACTATTACGCACAATCCAATATCCTTCATCCGTGTTTACTCCAACCGCTTGGACGCAATGGTCGACATCCGTATCACATGAGGTAATTATGCCCGAAACATAAGAAGACCAGGTAGATGCGGCAACACAAACCGATAATGGGCCCGTGGATAAAGTATAAGCGATCATATCATCCTCATCTTTTAATGAATAATATTCATTGACCGTAACCACATATTTCGTTGTATCCGCACTACATTCACCAGTGAAATCATAATATGATGTATAAGGATAATCACTATCAGTCTCAATGCCACCTGCATTCATGACATATTCGAAAGCAGTATCCGTGTTTCCACCTTCACAACCATAATCTACATTATCACACTGTACGATTTGTTCGGGAGATAATACGTCATCAACTGTCAATAATCCTATGCGGATACTATCACTTTCAATTTGTTCGGTTGCTGAAAACGCCCAACATGAACCACAATATCCTTGGTCTTTTACGGCGGTGGTATATATATTCGCCCAATTTACAACTGTACGATTTACAGAGTCGGCATCAACCTCTTTCAAAATAGCATTTGTGTTATAGGTGGGTCTATAACCTAAAAACCCTTTTTTGAATTCGTCTTCGGTTAAATCGGCGAATTTGGTAATTCCATGGAGCGATTTTCCGCTGCCATATTTAAATTCGTCTTCATTGCGTTTATCAATAATGGTTAAAAAATTCTTGAAATTAGTATATCGTAAAGTTTCTTCATCATCAGTTTCATACGAACGGGAAAAATTGGCTTTATATTGTTTAAATAGATCAATGGTAGAATATTCATCTAAATCGCCATATTTTATAGGTGTTTTCAAATAACTTTCATATAATTCACTATTCACTACTGGATTTTTATTCAAATAATTCGTACTATACGCAAATAAACCCAATGCCGCTAAGGAAGAACAAATAAAAAGAGCGTACCGGTTTTTATATAAAAAAGAATCTTTTTCGCGAAAAATAGGTGAATTTATAACATTATTTGATTCGTCTTTTTGATAATACATTTATCTTTACTTATATAATACAGATAAATAACTTTAAGTCCTTTTATTTTTTCTTGTTCTACTAAATGGCTTGGCTTTCTTTCCTGCAACCATTAAACGAGTTGAATTATGATTAAAATTATTAAATATTGTATTTCTTAAAGGTGATTGCTGTTTTTTTGTTGTTTTATTTTCATTCGATTTTTTATTGTTTTCTTTTTTTTTTAAATTATTTTCATCATTAGAATCTGTTAATAGCAACTTTGTGAATACATTTTTATTTATATTTGAAGGCGTTAATTGCTTTTTAATATTCGATTCATTAAATTTATCTATTAAATCGCCTACTTTTAATATGCGTTGTTTATGCATTTCCAATATTTGTTTAATAATATCGATTGGTTGATTATTTAAAAATTGTTTAATGATTTCATTATCATTCTCGTTTTCATTACTTATATCTGTTGCGCCTCCTGCGATTGTTCTAGAATTTAATGAAAGAACATATCGTCCAAGATCAATATTGTTAGCTGTTAAAAATTCTCTTATTCTGATATTTTTCTGTTGTAATAATGCAACTATTTCGTCGTAAGTATGACCGGTTATAGTTCCAGCGGCAGGTTCAGTTCTAAATGTTCGATCTAATCTTGCAAATTCAGCATTTTGTGCAGATTCAGCATTTTGATTATAGTGTTTTGTCAACTCTTTTGCTCTTCCAAAATCGATTAAAATAACTCTCCCTGGGAAATTTGGTATATAATTGTATGTAGGATTTATCATATAATTTCCTGGATTTAAATCTTCTTGTATAAATCCTACTCTAGCTAATCTCTTAAATTCAAATTTTGCTAAAGCGTTCGATATATTAAGTTTTCTTGCATCATTTTCTGGAATTGGCAAATACCCATCCATCAGTTCCATAATGATGATGGATATTCCTATATTAGGTTCATTCATAAAAAACGTATCACGAATTTCAGCCATGTCTCCGTCTTTAGTTGAGTTAACCCCACCACGCCACTTTCCTTCTCTTGGAACTAATCTCTCTCGGATATAATCTAACATTTTTTCTACTGTATGTTGGTTAGGTTGATCAACAACTGCTCTATTTTTTGGAATATATTTCAGAGATATTATAGAAGGACATACAGGATCACACGTATGACTTTGAGTATTAAATGTGCTGCAATATATTTGATGTTGCATTTTTGCCTCGTCTTGTACTGTGGTGATGTTGTTAATTTCAATTTGGCCTATTTGTCCCCATCCATTAGACGGTCCACCTGATCGTCCATTATTAACTCTCTTCATTTCAACTCTTTTATTTACATCGGTAGAATGCCATGTAGGTAAACATTTTAAAAATAATTGTCTTACTGGGTGATTAAATAATCCAGATCGAACATGAACGAATGGGCTTTCGAATTCAGGTTTCAAAGTACATCTAAATGTAATTGCAGAAATAGTAGAATTACTTAATATTTGCATCGTACAATTATTTAAAAAATAGTGACATGCATGACGATCATCATGAAAATAATTTCCATTTGGTTCTCGTATATTTACAGATTTTCTAACGACTCCTCCTTTCATATATATATATATGTATATTTTAAATAATATATTTTTCTCTAAATTCGGAAGGTATCATGATTGGTATATTATGTTCGGTAGCATATTTGGTTTTATTTGATACATCATCATGAGTTTTCACAATCAACACAAATGTATCTTTTTTTATATTGTCTTCTAACGTGGCACCTACTTTTGCCAAATGTTCTATGATTTCTTTATCTCTTACTTTTGTCATCACTATTTTTTTGCCAAATAGAGGATTAGATGTATCTATCTTTGGTTGTTCTTCTGCTCTAATAGTTTCATGGGCAGAAGACACGTTCGTCATATTTAATTTTCCTTCTAACTCGCATTCTTTTAAGAAAGCCATAAAAGCAGGAATATTACTCACAAAACTTTTGGCGTTTTCTGGTCCAATGCCTTCAATTTCTTTTAACATTTTTATTTTGGTTTCATCAGTTTCTTCGCGAATTAATATATCAGGGTATTTCTCTAATATTGGTTTTAATTTACGTTGTCCCAAGCCACGCCCTAATAAATTAGATGCTACCATAATGTCTAATAAAGTTGCCTTTCCTACTTTTTCATGAATGCCATTGAATACCTTTTCAATCATTTTCTCTTTAAATCCTTCTACGGTTTTAAAATCGGTCTTTGTCATTTTTAATATCTTTGCTATGGTATCAAATCCAGCAGTCATGATTCGTTTTACATTTCCACTGGATAAACCGTCGACTTCTAACTCGACAAAGAAAGCAGTTATATTTTTTTCGCGAACGGTGATATCATCACCCACATTTTCTAATATAATATCTACTCGGGTACTCGTCCATTTATATGGGACCAATGGCATTTTTGGTTGTTCGGCTGGCATAGTAACCGATTTTATATGTGGTATGACATCTCCACTACGAATAATTTGGATAAGCGCTCCCACACCGATTTTATTATCTTCTATAAATTTACCATTGAAACCAGTAGCATATTCAATGGTTACCCCGCCTAATTTTATAGGTTCAATACGTACTCGGGGTTTTAAATATCCATCTTTACTTGCCGACCAGATAACATCTACGACTTTGGCTTCCGCCATTTGTTCGGATAATACCATTTTAAATGCAAACGCATGGTCGGGATTTCCCGACTGTCGGGGATAAATATTATCGTCGCTTACTATGATGCCGTCAATTTCGTATTCATAATTACCTCGCCATTCAACCAAAATGGAAGATAATGTGTCATTCGAAATTTCAGGTATCGTTTTATTTCTAACTACCTCATGTTTTAATTCTACTAACTTTGCCATTTGGTCACTTGGTTTCAACACTGGTCGGATGACTTCATAAGTTACAAAATGTAAATCTTTGGATTTATTATCAATTGTTTTCGCATTCACAATACCCGATACTAAATTTCGTGGGTTCGCAAAATCATTTTTATATTTTTCATCGAATACTTTTTTGGGTATAATAAATTCGCCTCTTACGACAATCCCTGATTCTTTTGGTAAATCAAGTACCTTTAATAAATGGCTTACATCTTGCCCCACTGTACCATCTCCGCGGGTATATAATTTGGGGCTTTCTCCTTCGGTTGTATATAATCCACTTACCCCGTCTAATTTACAGGATATTACATAAGGACCTTTATATTTTTTCATCCAACCAACCACTGCATTTGTATCCGGTTTTATTTTATCCATGGATGCCATTTCATAGGGTAATTTTACTTTATTTTTTATAATGGGCGCACCAATCGCTTCTAATACGGCATTTTTAGGGTATTTCCTTTCCAAATATTCTTTTACGATATCGTATTCATTATCGGTTAATAAAGAGGTCTTGGTATTATAATAATAATCATTGGCGACTTTTACCATATCCGCTAATTGTTTTTCGGTTAAGGATTCCAAATAAGCAAATCCCTTTGTCTTAAATTCTTCAAATGGTTTTTTCTCATCCGTTGATGATAGTTCTGTTTTCATGGGGTTATTCTCTATTATTATCTCTTTATTTTTAGATTGTTTTTCTGTTTTGTTTTTTTTCTCTTTGGGTAGTTTTGGTTCTTTTGGCTCTTTAGGTTCTCGTATTTTACGGGTCTTTGGCTCCTTTTGAGCTTTGGGTATTTTTTCTTTCTTTTCTTTGGGTGGTTTTGGTTCTTTGGGTGCTCGTATTTTACGTGTCTTTGGTTCCTTTGGTTCTTTTACCTTCTTTTCGTTAGGTTCTTTAGGTACATTAGGTTCTCGTTTCTTTTTTGTTTTTTGATTTTCAAATTGTGGAATTTCAGAAATAGGTACCATTGAAACAACCGCTCTTCCATCAATTCTTTCATTGGGTTCTTTGTATTCTAATTTCAAAAAATCAAAAATATCTTTTTCATTTTGAAAATTCATTTTGATTGGAGAACCTGCCACTGAAGTACGTGCAATTCTATGTTCGTTTAATGTATACCCCATTTTCAATGCATGTCCTCTCATGACTGTATTAAACGCTTTACTTCCTGTAAAATACAAAACCGAAAAAGGGTATTCTTCTGGCGATGTATATAAAAAATCCACGCGTCGGGCATATTTACTGTTCTCTATTTTGGTAATAACTAAACATTTGGATTTTCCACGAGAGAGAACCTCTACGATAATTTTTTCTTGAATTAATACATCAATAAATCGTTTAAATACATCAGGATTATTAGAAGTGATAATGACATCTATGTCGCCAGATGTTTTTGCACCTCTTCTATAACTACCTACAATTTCATATTGAGAACCTGGTTCGGCTACTTTTTTGAAAGTATTATCAAATATATCATTATATTCATCTATTTCGCTACGAGGTATTCTTTCCAAAATATCTTCAAAATATTTTAATCCAACTTTTTGTATGTCATTGAGAACCTCGTTCTGTTGTTCTCGTAATTTTTCAATGGTTGTAATTCCTTTGTCTACTAATTCTTTGGCTTTTTTGGGTCCAATGCCGTAGACTTCGGTTAATATATTGACTGGGTTAGCCTTTTCTCTTTCTAGTAATTCTAGGGTCCCGGTTCTCAAATATTCTTTCATTTTTTCCATAATTGTAACTCCAATACCCGGTTTTCCCTTCAATTGTGATAAATCGGTGATTTCTTCATTTAAACCTAATAAAGTTTCTTCGGCTTTTTGGTATGCCCTTGCTTTCATAGGTTCTCCTGTTTTATTCATAATAATTGCCAATTTATTCATAAGATTTGCCAAATCGGCGGTATCTATTTTTGTATTTGTTTCTTCTAAATTCATATAACTTACTATATTATATGAATTTATATTTTTATGATCTAAAATCCAGGTTCTCCGGTAAATACTTGGGTGGCGGCGGTATTCAAAGTTTTGGTTTCGGTAATTATATTAAAAAAATCGGTGATCGTATTATCCATATGAAAGGTAAAATAACCTACGAATATAGAACACATCATGACAATCATTCCATCCCGAACCATAAATTTCAAGGGTTTCATATCTTTTTCTAAATATTTCATTTCTATAAATTTCGCCACGCAAAATAAAAAGGTAATCAGAATAGAAAGTAAAAATACTTTTTCCATTGTATACAAAATAATACAATAATTAAAATAAAATAGTAACGAATTACACCTTATAATGAATCTAAAACTTCTATATCATCTAACACAAAGTCCTGAGTTACATAATTCGATTTATCATTGTCTAATACATCAAAACCAGTCAAATCGATTGTATCTGTATGTATTCTAATACGGTCTTCATCATCGTCATCATCTTCCATTTCTTCTAATTTGCGCTGTAATGCACGGGATGTACTAATTTCTTCCAATCTATCAATGGTCTTTGGTGCGCTAACTTTATTTATATTATTATGTTCGTCCATTACAGCATCCATATCATTAAATGTCAAACGAGTCACCACTTGTTCGTTATCTATATTTTGTATAGCAGGAACGACGGAAGGTATATCTTCTTCCTTTCTGATTGGATCGGTAAAAGACGTGGCATTCTCTTCTTCATCGTACTGAGTAGTTGATTTATCTTGAGCTTCCGCTGGTTCTTCTATTTTTTCTATAATTACCTCTTCCTCCTGCTCTACTGTTTCATCCATATAGGCACGAATAATCGCTTCGGTTGGTATACTTTCACGAATCGCATTTAAAATACATTCTTGTACGATGGTTTCTAATTCACGATTATTTTTTTGCATTTGTAATGGTGTAATATGTGTTTCAAACAAATAAACATTTGTATAGGCTTTACGAGCAACATTGATATATACTTTATGTATAAAATGGTCTAATTTTGGAATAGAAATATCAATCTTTTTCTGCTTGTTGCCTACCCGAATACAGGTTAATACTTTTAATTGAATAATATGTACACAGGTAATTAAATCTTCCAAATAATTACATCCACTTCTTTCCAAAATACGTTTGCGTTCTTCTTCAATAATCACGGAATTCCATTTTGGTATTCTGGCTAATAAATTTTGAAATGTCATTAAATATTTATTTGCTTCGTCATTTTCTAAACATAATTTCCATGACTCATTAAAAATAGAACGGATACCTTCTATTACTAATGGTGTCATTATACTCACTAATCGAGCACACCATTCATTGCGAGATTCATGTAAATTGGAAATTACAAAATCGTCCATTGTAATACAAAATAATATGGATATTATTTTATATTATTTTTATAGTAATCTATTTATTTATACCTTTGAAATTGTCAAACGCGAAATATGGAAACTTATAAAAATTCCGTAGTTAAATAAATAATTTTAACAAAACGAAAATGTTGAATTATTGTATTCGTCGCGCCATCTATTTGCAAAAACTTCTCCCCTTTGTGCTTCTGCTCTTTGTGCGGCTTCTGCTCTTTGTGCTTCTGCTCTTTGCCTTTCTACTTCTGCTGTTTGCCTTTCTACTTCTGCTCTTTGTGCTTCTCTTTGCCTTTTTTCTTCTGCTTCTGCTGCTTTTTTTTGCGCTGCTTCTGCTGCTTTTTTTTGCGCTGCTTCTTCTGCTTTTTTTTGCGCTGCTTCTTCTGCTTCTCTTCGCATTTTTTCTATTGTTGCCAGTTCTTTTTTCAAAGCTTGAAAAACAGGATGAAATCCCTCTTCTTCTCTACGTAATTCTTCTCCTTGATTAATTAATTCACCTGTATTCATATTTGGCGAAGTACCAGAATTTTGATTTCTAATTAATTGTAACTGTAATAGTGCTTCTTTTAATTGCCTTCTCTTTTTGGGATCAGTAATATTATGTGTTATTGGCTTTACTATAGTTGATATATTATTATCAAAAGAAAGTTCACATTCCGTATCCAATAACGCGTCATCTTTAAAATGTACTTTTTTTAAATGAGAAACCTTATTATTTGGCTCAGTAAAAATAATATCAAATAACCCTTCTCTTTTTCCTTTAATCCATTTGCCTTTGTATTTATCTCCATTATCATACGTCCTTTCACCTTTTCCATGTCTCTTATCATCTTCCCATTCGCCTTCATATTTGCCACCGGTTTTGTAATTCAGAGTACCTATGCCATTAGGTTTATCATCTTTCCATTCACCATCATATGTATCACCGTTTTCGAAAGTGTATATACCTTTGCCATTAATTTTATCATCTTTCCAATTTCCATCATATTTTGCACCGTTTGCAAAAATCATAGTACCTTCCCCTTCTCTATTACCATCTTTCCAATGGCCTTTATATTCATCATATTTATCACCCTTAACAAGAACCATAGTGCCTTCACCATTCGCTTTATTATTTACCCAATTGCCATTATATGTATTACCATTGGAATACGTCCGTATACCTTGCCCTTCTCTATTACCATTTTTCCATTCGCCTACATATTTGCCACCGTTAGCAAGAACCATAGTGCCTTTTCCATTTATTTTATCATCTAGCCATTGGCCGTTATATTCATCACCATTGGAATACGTCCGTATACCTTGCCCTTCTCTATTACCATTTTTCCAATCGCCTTCATATTTGCCACCATTATTATTGTAAATAATAGTACCTTTACCATTCACTTTATCATCTTTCCATTCGCCATCATATATATTGTCGTTGGCAAGAACCAATTTACCTTTTCCATTTCTTTTATCATCCGTCCATTCGCCATCATATTTATCACCGTTGTTGTAAGTGATATTCCCACTACCATCTCTTTTATTTTCCTTCCAATCTCCTTCATATACATCACCATTAGGATATTTCATTTTGCCTTTGCCAGTTCGCTCGTTATTATTCCATTCACCATTGTATGTTCTGCCATCGTTATATTTGATTTCACCATTACCTTCTCGCCTGCCTTTCTTAAACATACCGTCGTATTCATTTTGTTTATTGTCTTTAAATTTACCTTTTCCATGATAACTATCCAACACCCAGTTGCCATCATATACATCACCATTAGGATATGTCATTTTGCCATTGCCATGTCGTTCATCATATACCCATGTGCCTTCATATACAGCTTTATCTTTATATACATTTGCGCCATTACCATTACGCTTGCCATTTACGATTTCACCATAATAATCACCGATATCATCTGTCATGGTTGGAACAGGTAATTTTTTTGACTTGTCAACCTCACTTTTAGACGCAGAACGTTCGAGACTTTTATTCGGCGCATTTTTTGTTGCTTCGTTTTGATTTTCATAATATTTGTGTAATTCGTCTTTGTCATATGTTTTTCCGTCGACGGTTACCTTTCCATCTTTCCATTCTTGTTTCTCAATTATAGGTTTTAATCCTTTAATATTTACTGTAAATTCTCCATTGCCATTTGGTAAACCCTCTTTTAATGGGCCTACCCATTTATCTCCATTCGCATAAGTCATTTGGCTTGGATTTGCCTTGTTATCATGTCCGTCAATTGTATTATTATGATATGGTCCTTCATATTTATTTCTATTGGCATAAGTTATTACAATGTGTCTTTTTGGTAAGTCAACATCTCCTTTCATCCAGGTTCCTTCATATACATCATCATTAGGGTAGATTCTTTTGCCTCTTCCTACCGAACCCCAATCGTCCCATTTATTGCTTGTTTGTGTATATTTTAGCTTATCATTTTTAAATGCCTTACATGTTATTTCGCTATTATCTTTACCTTCAAAATTTCCGGCATGCAAATTACTAATTACTGAAAAAATACCGGCATATTCATATTTTATATTGCCATTCTTGTACGTAATTGTTCCATTACCTTCTGGGATTTCATTAGAGTTTCTATCCCCTTTATAATATATTTCTATAGTTTCTGTTGTTTCTGTTGGTTCAAAATCAACTTTTACACCGCCTACTAATTTATTTATATTTTTAAGATATCGTTTATTACGAGTCTTTGTATTATGTATTTTTTTGGACATATAATATATAATATATATTATATATTATTATTTATTCTCTAAATATTTTTGTATGCTTTGTCTTTCTACTTTTTCGTTTATGTTTACGATGTTGTCTTCTATTCTTCGTTTTGTTCGTTTACCTCCTCTTGATGGTAGTGAATCTCTGATATTTTGTGGATGTCTTCTTGTCGTTTGTATTCGGGAGTTTTGTTGTATATTTTGTGGATTTGTAAGAAGTGTAACTCTTTCATTTATTCTTGCTTCTTGGCGTCATCTTTCTTCTTCTTGCAAATCATGTCTATCATTATAATTGAATGGCATTATATATATAACAACATATTAAAAATATATAGAAATAATAATTTTTCGCATCTATATTCGGATTTTACTTTGTCAAAAGCCAATAATATTTCGGATTTTTTAATACCATTTATGGAATCAGTGTCCTCAACCCATTTTATTAAATCCAAACAAGATAACCCCGTTTCGTAAAAATCAACGGCTAAATCCACCATTTTTATATGATTTAATTTTTCATTATTTGATAAAAAGGGCAATAAATTATTATTTATATACGTATGGTTCTCCATATCTATCGTATCTCTAAAATTCATATGTTTTTTCATATTCAATTGATGTAAATTCACGATTTTACCATCTATAATATGCTCGGGAACATATATTTCACAAAACCGCGATAAAATGGGATTCAATAATTTTTCTTTGTTCTCTACTATAATGAAGAAACGAGTATTTGAACTGAATAATTCTATACACCTACGCAAAGCACTCTGTGCGTCTATGGTTAAATTATCCGCATTTAATAATACGATCGTTTTAAATAGTACCCCACTATTGGATTGTATATTGGTTTTCGCAAAAAATTTCAATTCTTCACGTATAAACTTAATCCCTTTGCCATGGGCGCAATTGACGATCATGACATTCGTTTTAATCATTCTATTATCATTTTGATAAATTTTCTTTAAAAAATTATCTACTATGGTTCTCTTACCTGTTCCATAAGAACCATGAAATATAATATTCGGTATTTTATTCTTTTCATAGAAATAATTTAATTTTTTATATATATTTTCATGAATTGTATTATCCATGTTGAGAACCTTGGTTTTAATATTAATTAATAATATATTTTTATATATTTTTATAGCATTATACAAAATTGAATTTATAGGACAATAAATATATATAAAAATATAGTAATAAAGTAATTATATCATGGATAATATCATGGACAATATTGAATTAAATAAAATTTATAACGAAGACTGTTTACAGTATTTAAAGAAATTAAATAGTAAAGTAGTAGATACCATCGTACTAGACCCTCCATATTATCAAGTGGTGAATGAAGAATGGGATAAATGTTGGAAGTCATTAGACGAATATTTGAAATGGATGGAAAATGTTGTAATAGAATTAGAACGTGTATCAAAATATTCGTGTTCGGTATGGTTATTTGGATTTCCATATCAATTAGGTTATTTGATACCAATTTTTGAAAAATATGGATTTACCTATAGACAACATATTACGATTAATAAAGGGTTAAGAAGTGTTGCGGGTAGAACAAGTAATAAATTAAAAATGTTTCCAACCGCCACTGAATATGTCATTTATTTCCATAAAGAAGCCAGACATATAATTAAAAAATATTTACAGGACAAACAAGAAGAAAAGAAAATTAAATCTGGCGATATTAATTTGCATTTAGGAAAAGCGATTAATGGAGGCGGCACGTGGTCTACGATTGCTGGTAAAAAACAAAAAAATATCCAATATCCTACCAGAGAAGATTGGAATAAATTAGAAGAATTATTTGGTAATTTTGATATTAAATA
>Ga0078894_10003461_pt1 | contig 11982 bp, 12 predicted proteins | sample LauGreSu1BDMLBSD_2_FD_67506 | JGI IMG/M metagenome (GOLD analysis project Ga0078894, IMG submission 67506) | Freshwater lake microbial communities from Lake Michigan, USA - Su13.BD.MLB.SD (version 4) (version 4) | ecosystem: Environmental > Aquatic > Freshwater > Lake | place: Lake Michigan... | reverse complement strand
GCAGGACCGGTGGGCATGGGCCGCGCGTGCACGGGCACCGCCCCGCCGAGCGACGGCAGGAACTCGCGGGCGCGCCGGTCGGCGACGACATCGATCGCGCTGAACGACGCCTCGGCGCGCGCCGCGAGCGCACGCACGAACTCCGCGTAGTGGCCGCTCGGCCCCCGGAGCGTGGGCTCGATGACGCAGAGCGGGGAGTTCGGCGAGGCGCCGGGCACGGGCGGTGAGGATACAGTGCCTCCCCTGTGACGATTCGCCGCACGCCCGAGGATTTCCGCGTCGAGGAGCTCGTGACGAGCGCGTTCCGCGCGTCGCTCCTGCCCGAGTGGCTGCCATCGCATCCGTTCGCGGCCTACACGCTCGAGAAGGAGTCGCTTGCGACGCCCGACGCGATCGGCTTCATCGCCCGCGAGATGCGGGTGCCGCGCACGGCCGTGAGCGCGGCGGGCCTCAAGGACCGCCACGCGGTCACGCGCCAGACGGTCACCGTCGACACCGCGGCGCTGCGCGGCCGCCCGCCGCGGACCGTCGTGGGCGAGAACTGGCGGATGACCGGCCTTGGCTTCGTGCCTCGCGCGGCCGACAGCGACATCATCGAGGCGAACCGCTTCACGCTCGTGGTCCGGTCGCTCGACAAGCGCGCGGCCGACGAGATGGTGCGGCGCGCGTCGGTGCTCGCCGATCCCGGAGGCGACGCGACGATCCTGTTCGTGAACTACTTCGGCGACCAGCGCTTCGGGAGCAACCGCCACGGTGGCGGCTGGGCCGCGAGGGCCCTGATCGAGGGCGACTTCGAGACGGCGCTGAAGCTCCTGATCGGAACGCCCGCGCGGAAGGACTCGGGGCCGACGCGCGCGCTCACCCGCGCGCTTGCGAACCACTGGGGCGACTGGAACGCCGCCCTCGCCGAGTTCGGGCGCATGCCCGAGCGGGGCGCGGTCGAGACGCTCGCCCGCGGCGGATCGTTCCAGGACGCCTTTGCCGCCCTTCCGCGTTTCACGCAGGAGATCTGCGTCGAGGCGTACCAGTCGCACCTCTGGAACGCGATCGTGCGCGAGCTCGCCGACGCGGTCGCCGACACCACCGCGCAGAGCGCCTTCACGGCCGACGACAACTACGGTCCGCTGGTCTTCCCGCGCGCGACTGCGTTCACACCGGCCTTCCGCGAGCTCGGGATCCCGCTGCCCTCGCCGCGCGCGGTCATGCCCGAGTGCCTCGCCGAGATCGTCGCGGGCGTCCTCGCCGACGAGGGCGTCGAGCTCGGAACGCTGCGGATCCCGGGCCTCCAGCGCCCCTGGTTCGGCGGAGGCGATCGGCCGTTCGTCGCGAAGGCGCGCGGCTTCTCGCTCTCCCCGCCCATGCCTGACGAGTTCGCCGGCAACAGCCCGCTCAACCTCGCGTGCCGCGCGTCGTTCGAGCTTCCGCGCGGCTCGTATGCGACCGTGCTCCTGCGCGCACTCGGGCAGTGACTCCGCTACGCTCCGCGCATGGCACTCCGCGCCGCCGTCCTGACGCTCGCCACGCTGCTTCTCGCCGCGTGCGGCCACGCCGTGAAGATCCAGGGGACCGCCGACGAGGTCTGGTCCGACACCGTCGCGGTGCTGCGCCTCCAGGGCGTGTATCCCGAGTCGGTCGACCCGGCAAAGGAGCGCCCGCGCGTCGACCGCGCCGCGGGCGAGATCGACATCCTCTACGCGCGCAGCGTGTACTACGGCGACGGCGCGGCGTTCATCCAGGTCGATGTCGAGGAGTCCGGCGAGAACCGCGAGCGAACCGTCCGGATGTGGGTCGACTTCCCGGTCGGAAACCGCGTCGTCCGCTACGGGCGCAGCCTGGACGAGCAGACCACCGAGCAGTTCGTGCGCGAGTTCGACGCCGCGCTCGCCAAGTTCAGGGAGACCAACCCGCCGCGGCCGGCGCCTGTGGAAGGAGAGCCGAAGTGAACAGGAAGATCCTCCTCCTCGGATCCGGCGAACTCGGCAAGGAGTTCGTCATCAGCGCGAAGCGCCTCGGTTGCCGCGTGGTCGCGGTCGACCGCTACGCCGACGCGCCCGCGATGCAGGTCGCCGACGCGCACGAAGTGATCGACATGCTCGACGGCGCCGCGCTCGCGCGCTGCGTGAGGCGACACAAGCCGGACTTCATCGTGCCCGAGATCGAGGCGATCCGGACGAGCGAGCTCCTCCGGCTCGAGAAGGCCGGCCATTCCGTCGTCCCGAGCGCGTTCGCCGCGCACATGACGATGAACCGCGACGCGATCCGCGACCTCGCCGCGAGGGAGCTCGGGCTGCGGACCGCGCGCTACGCGTACGCGACGGGCGCGGAAGAGCTCGCCGACGCCGTGCTCCGCAAGGGCGGGACGGGGCTCCCCTGCGTCGTGAAGCCGACGATGAGCTCCTCCGGCAAGGGTCAGTCGGTCGTGCGCACGAAAGCCGGCATCGCGAAGGCGTGGAAGTACGCGATCGAGAACATGCGCGGCGATCGCAAGGTCGTGATCGTCGAGGAGTTCATCGACTTCGACTACGAGATCACGCTGCTGACGGTCAAGGAGCGCGCCTCGCGCGGCGGTGGAATCAAGTTCGTCGAGCCGATCGGTCACCGCCAGGAGCGCGGCGACTACCAGGAGTCGTGGATGCCCTGCCCGATGAAGCCGAAGGCGAAGCGCGCCGCCGAGCGCATGGCCGCGGCGGTCGTCGCGCGGCTCGCGGGCCCGGAGGGCGCAGGGATCTTCGGCGTCGAGTTCTTCGTGCGTGGCGACGAGGTCATCTTCAGCGAGCTCTCGCCGCGGCCGCACGACACGGGAATGGTCACGCTCCGGTCGCAGGACCTCTCGGAGTTCGACCTCCATCTCCGGGCGATCCTGGGGCTTCCGATTCCCGAGATCCGGTACGCCGGGCCGACCGCGTCGGCGGTCATCCTCGCGAAGGGCGAGTCGGAGCGGACGCCGCGCTTCGCGGGGATCGAGCGCGCGTGCGAGATTCCGTCGGTCGAGGTGCGGATCTTCGGAAAACCGACGACGCGAAAGCACCGCCGCATGGGCGTGGTGCTCGCCCACGGCACGAGCGCCAACGAGGCGCGCCGCGTGGCCACGAAGGCCGCGGCGCTCGTCCGGGTCGTCTGACGCCCAGCTGGTGCTGGCGGCGGATCAGACGCTCTTGCGCCGCGCGTGCGGGGCGCGGTAGGTCTCGCGAAGGACCTCGGGCTTGGTGCCCTTCGGCACCGGCTGGAGCCCTTCCTCCTGCACGGCCTTGCGGAAGATCTCGAAGGTCGTGTCCTCGAGGAGCTTCCGGATCGCGCCCTGCATGGTCCGCAGCCGGTCGTGCATCGCGCATGGCTCGCCGACGCCGCAAACGCCGCCGCCGAAGGGACAGTTGTCGCTCGTGTCCTCGCGCTCGAAGAGGTCGTAGGGCTCGCGGAGCCGGATGAGCCGCGGCGCCCGCGCGAGCGCGTAGCCGCCGCCCGGACCGGGCGAGCCGCTGACGAGCCCGGCCTGCGAGAGCGCAGAGAGGATCTTCGCGACCATCGCGCGCGGGAGCCCGCGCTGGTCCGCGATCTCGACCGCGGAGAGACGGGTCCTTCCCTCGTCCCAGACCTCGGAGAGTCGGCTCAGCGCTGCGATGGCGGTCTCGGTTTGCTTTCCGTACATGGGGATCCCTGCGAATGCTCGGAGTCGTGGCAGTACCTCTGGCGACCATCCCGACGGTCGCCGGAAGCCCGGACGCGCGGAGGCACCTGACGGGGCACCCCGGAATCACGGAACACGGACCAGTGTATCCGTGAATCGTCTGGTTGCAAGCGCAGCGCGCGTCGCGGCACGCGCAGGGCCCTCATCCCGCTCAGAACACCTCGAGCGGGAGATCCGGCAGGGTCGGCTCGCGGATCTCGGCCAGACACACGCCGACGAAGGCATTCGCGGTCACCAGCGAGCCGTTCGACTTCCGTCGCGACTCGGCCGCGGAGAGGATCCCGCGGAACTCGGCAACGAGCTGGCGCACCCTCCGCAGCTCCTCACCGAGAAGCGCCTCTCGGCGAAACGAGGCGAACTCGACCGTCGTGTCGGCGCCCGAAGCCTCGAAGACATGCTCGCGAAGCCGCCCCAGGTGCTCACCTTGGACGCCAGAGCCGCCGAGGATGCCGTTCGGGTCCACGCCGGGCACGCAGTCGTAGCATGCCGCCGCCGGACCCCTTGCGGTCGGCGGAATTCCTGCTGCGCTGGAGCGCTGCGCGCGCACAGCGCCATCGGTCTCTCGGGCGGTCTCTCGGGCGGTCTCCCGGGCGGTCTCCCGGGCGCTCTCCCGGGCGCTCTCCCGGGCGGTCTCCCGGATGAGTCCCGCGTCGACGAGGATCTTGAGGTGGTAGTAGAGTCGGGGCGGACTCGATCCGAGCGCCCGCGCGAGTCCGCGTGCGTCCACGCCGGGCGCGGTGCGGATCGCCTCGAGCAGCTGCAGCCGCACGGTCGAGCGCAGCGCCGATGCAAGCGCCTGGTTTCGAGGCCCCGCACCGCGGCCTCCCAATTGTCCCGAGGCGCCGTTGCGCCCTGGGTTTCGTCCACCGGAGTTCTTTTCTGCCATGTCATGCCCCCATGCGTGATCTGGCCAAAAGGCCGCGCGCAGCATCGTGTCTTTCGTCAACATTTGCAAGTTCCGCCCTGATCAGCCGGATCGCAGCGGCCCTGATAGGCTGCGTTCCTTTCAGAGAGACTCTCGAGGCGACGACATGAGCGGCTTTTACACGCGAAGCGAGATCTACTCCGCCTTCTTCGAGCCATCGGAGGAGATCCGAGGCTCGATCGACCGGCTCGTCCGCAGCCACCTCGGACGGCGCGCGCGCCGCGTGCTCGACCCGGCGTGCGGGCCAGGGCTCTGGCTCAGCCACTTCCACGCCGGGGGCGCCGAGGTCGCCGGCTCCGACCTCGAGGAGAGCGCGATCGCCCTCGCCGCGGCGCGGCTGCCCAAGCGCGGCGCGCGGGTGGCGGTCGGCGACATGCGCCGGCCTCCGGACGAGCTCGGCGCGGACTTCGACTGCGTCATCAACCTCGACAACTCGATTGGCCATCTCGCCGACTACATGGATGTGGCGGAGCACTTCTCGTCGATCCGGGCAAGGCTCGCGCCGCGCGGGATCTACCTCGTCGGACTTGCGCTCCGCGAGGATGGCGACGAGATCGACACCGGCGTCGTCTTCGAGCGCGGACCGGTCGACATCCCCGGCGGCGGGTTCGCCGCGCTGCGGACGGAGAGCCTCGGGCTGCAGCCCCGCACCCGCTGCGAGCGGATCAGGCAGATCACGATCACGGCGAATGTGAAGGACACCCCGGCCGTGATCGCGGAGCAGTACGACCTTCTCACCTTCACCATGGAGATGCTGCGCGACATCCTCGCGGCCTCTGGGGGATTCGAGGTGCTCGGCTGCCACGACGCCACCGACGAGAGCCTTCCACCGAAGGCGTTCCGGAAGCGTGCGGGCGATGTGGTGCTCGTCCTCCGGAGGTCGACGGGCGCCGCGCGCGCGCCGGGCCGGGCGAGGCGCAGGGCCTGACCCATGCTGCGGATCGAGCGGATGCCGATCGACGGCGCCGGGGAGTGCATCGTCTCAGAACTCACGATGCCGGAACCCGAGCTTCTGGCCCGGGACGCGGCGCGGCTCCACGAGGCCGAGCGCGAGCTCGCGAAGTCGTTCAAGGCCCCCGCGCGGCGGGACGCGTTCCTTGCGGGGCGCCTTGCGGTGCATGCCGCGCTCTCCGAGCACCGGGACACGCGCGCGCACCGGATGCCCGTCCTGCGCGACCCGCGCGGCAGGCCGCAGGCGTCGTGGGCCGATGCGCCCGCGCTGTCGATCGCGCACACGCGGATCCGGGCCGTCGCCGCGGTGGCGACCGGCCGCGAGGCGCGCGCCATCGGCATCGATGCCGAGGAGATCGAGCCGCACCGGGCCGAGGCGCTCCGGCGGATGGCGATCTCGCCCGAGGAGCTCGCGCTGCTTGCGGCCGTCGAGGAGCGGCTGCTCGTGACGCCGTTCGCGCTCTGGTGCGCGCGCGAGGCGTGCGTCAAGGCGCACGCGATCGAGGTCGGCTGGTTCGGGAGCGCGCTGCGGGTCCGTTCGATCGCGCCTGCCGCCGCGCGCGCCCCGGATGCGGAGGCGAGCTTCGATGTGGAGGTCGCGTTCGAGTCGCGACCGCCGATGCGCGCGCACGCGTGGCAGGCGAACGGCGCGATGCTCGCCATCGCGGTGCGCGGCGACGGACCGCCCGCCCGCGGCGCTACCTCCTGAACCGCGGCGGCTCGGCGAGCCACCCGGCCTCGATGACGCCGAAGAGCCCGACCATGATCGCCTCGGCCGCATCGTGGCCGAGCGCCGATGCGGCGACGCCCTTCGGCTCGCTCCACGCGACGACCTGCCCCGCCATGCGGATCGCGTGTTCCTTCGCCTCGGCGCCGCTGCGGTGCTCGCGCGGATAGAAGAACCGCGACCGCCACTCGCGCGCCTGGACGACCCGCAGATGGATGCCCCGGTGCGCCGCGGCGCGCTGCCAGACCTCCGCGAGCTCGCCGCCTCCCTCGAGGATCACGCCGTGCACATGCGGGATCTCGTCGAGGATCGCGCCGGCCGCCGCTCGGAGCGCGTCGCGCGACTGGAAGTGCCGCGAGCGCACGGACTCGAGGCGCCCGTCTCGGTTGTAGACGGCGATCCCCGTCGCGAGGCCGAGGTCGATCCCAAGAAAGCGCGACTTCTCGCCGAGGATGCGCACCGGCGGCGCGCGCAGCGCCTCGGCGGACTTCGAGACTCCCGCCTTCCGGCGCGCCTCCGACGCCTCGAGCGCCTCGGCCGCGGCGGCGCGCTCGGACTTCGGCGGGGTCCGCTTCCCCCACTTCGGCTGCTCGTCGCGGTCGCGTCGGCCCATGCGCGGAGCGTAGCCGATTGGAGCGTCCGCCCCGGTTCCCCTACATTGCGCCGCATGGCCCTTCCCCAACTGACCGACGAGGAGACCCGCACCTGGACGCCCGAGCAGAAGGACCGCTGGTGGCTTGAGAACGTCTTCCGCGGCGACATGCCGCAGCTGACGATCCGCGCGGCGCTCACCGGCTTCCTTCTCGGCGGCGTGCTTTCGGCGACGAACCTCTACATCGGCGCAAAGACAGGCTGGACGCTCGGCGTCGGCGTGACGAGCGTGATCCTCTCGTTCGTGATCTTCCGCGCGCTCTCGAAGGCGCAGCTCTCGAAGGACATGACGATCCTCGAGAACAACGCGGTGCAGTCGATCGCGACCGCCGCCGGATACATGACCGGCCCGCTGATCTCGGCGCTCATGGCGTACATGTTCGTGACGAACACCGTCATGGAGTGGCACAAGATGCTCGTCTGGAACATCGTCGCGAGCATCCTCGGCGTGCTCGTCGCGTTCCCGATGAAGCGGCGGTTCATCAACGACGAGCAGCAGCCCTTCCCCGAGGGGCGGGCGTGCGCGGTCGTGCTCGACTCGCTCTACCCGGACGCTCCCGCGGGCGGCACCAGGAACATGGTGAACGGCAGCCCGGTCGCACGCGCGCAGGGCGCGGACTCGGCCGGCGTCGACGCTGGAGTCTTCAAGGCGAAGGCGCTGGCGGTCGCGGCGTTCATCGGCGCGGGGCTCCAGTTCCTCGTCGTCTCGGGCTACCTCGCGATCCTGCAGATCCTCGTGCTCGGCACGGCGAAGACGAAGGACGCGATCTACAAGATCCCCGAGCACCTCGACGCGTGGTACTACGACCTCGCGGCGAAGAACTCCTACTGGGTCCCGGCGGCGGCGGGCGTGAAGTTCAAGGACCTCGGCGTGTCGCTCGCGTTCGACCTGTCGATGATCGGCGCGGGCGGACTGATGGGCATGCGCATCGCGACGAGCGTCATGCTCGGGATGGTCGCGAACTTCCTGGTGATCGCCCCGCTCATGATCGGCTACGGCGAGATCGTGCCGAGGAACTTCGCGGCGATCGCGCGGCCGGACGGCACCTACGACATGGCGCAGGCGGTGTTCAACCGGCCGCACCTCGTGAACTCGTGGTGCCTCTGGTGGGGCGTGTCGATGATGGTCACCGCGTCGATGGTGGGCCTCTTCGCGAAGCCGAAGGTGCTCCTGAGCGCCTTCCGCGGCCTCTTCGGCGGCAAGGCCAAGTCGGAGGACTGCCTGCGCGACATCGAGTTCCCGCTGAAGTGGAGCCTGATCGGCATCCCGATCGCCTCCGCCGCGATCATCTGGCTCAACCACGAGTGGTTCGGCGTCAGCTGGTGGCTGGGCGCGCTCTCGATCCCGCTCATCATCGTGCTCACGCTGATCGCCGCGAACGCGACGGCGCTCACCTCGACGACGCCGACCGGCTCGCTCTCGAAGATCACGCAGTTCACCTTCGGCGCGATCCAGCCGACGAATCCGGGAACCAACCTGATGACCGCGGGCGTGACCACCGAGGTCGCGTCGAACGCATCGAACCTGCTGATGGACATCAAGCCCGGCTACATGCTCGGCGCGAAGCCGCGGCAGCAGGCGATCGGCCACTGCATCGGCATCGTGGCCGGCGCGCTCGCATCGACCCCGCTCTTCTACATCCTCTTCCTCGCCAACCGCGCGGAGGACGCGACGGTGAAGGACCATGTGACGAACGCATGGCCGGTCCCGGGCGCGCTCCAGTGGGCCGCGATCTCGGATGTGATCAAGGGCATGGGCGAGTCGGGCGTCGAGCTCGTGCAGCGGGGCGCCGACGGCGTCGCCAAGCTGTGGGGCGTGCTGCCGGTGTCCGCGGCGTGGGCCATGCTGATCGCGGCGATCGTCGCGATCGCGTTCGAGGTGCTGCGGACGACGACGAAGGGCAAGTTCCCGCTCAGCGCGGTCGGCATCGGACTCGGCGCGGTGCTTCCGCCCGAGTCGACGATCATGATGTTCACCGGCGCATGCGTCTTCAGCTTCTTCGAGAACAAGTACCACCGGTCGGTCGGCACCTTCGGCTGGCGCCTGTGGGTCGACTCGAAGGAGGCCGTCTGCGCAGGCCTGATCGCGGGCTGGGCGCTGCTCGGCGTCGGCGACGGCATCATCGCCGCATTCGGCGAGAAGTTCGGCCTCTACGAGGACGAGGAGGCGATGCAGAAGGCGCTGCAGAAGCAGGACGCCGCGAAGCAGTCGGCCGCGCTGACGCCGGCCGAGCTCGACGCGGAGCGCGCGCTGCGGAGCTGACGGCGCGGGTCACTTGCGCCGGGTGAGGCGGAAGTCGGCGGTATGACCCGGCTTTCCGTCGGCGACGGACTGCCAGACGGACCGCACCGTGCCGTCGGCGTTGAAGGTGAACGACGCGGCGTTCATGTGCATCGCCTTCGGATCGCCGAGGTTCGTGATGTCGAACATGGCGAACGCGATCGAGTCCTTCTCGACCCGCGTCGCCTTGAGCCGCGGCTGGTTTCCAGCCGCGCAGTAGTGCGTGCACATGAGCTCGGCGCCGTTCATGTGGTAGACGGTCACCATCTCGTGCTCGGTGCCTGCGAACAGCGTCTCCGCGACGGCGCTGCCGGCGCCGACGATCCGGTACTCGACGGTGGCGTCCGACTTCCCGTCGCCATCGATGTCGGCGTCCCAGGTGCCCTTCATCGCCTTGAAGCGGTCGAGCGGCGATGGCGGCGGCGCGACGGGTGCCGCGGAAGCGGGCGTCGACTGCGGTGCGAGCGCAATGGCGATCAGGAGTGCGGTGAGCATGGCCGGGAGGCTATGGCATCCCGGCCATGCCCGAGCCGTCTTGCTCCCGCGGCAAACACCCCAAACCCCGTGCTGTGCTGATGAGTCCGGGCGCTCCGGCCGATTTTCCCCTTGACAGCACCGCACGCGTGCCTATCGTCTGCGCCTCGATGACCGTTCGGTTCGCCATCACGCGCCACGCCACGCACCTGTGCATGCACAAGCACATGTCGTCCGCGGCGCCGTTGGCGTGCTGAGCAGTCGAATCCCGTACCGCTCACCCCCCCGACCGACGCCGCGACCCCGGCGTCGGTTGTCGTTTCAGCCGAGCCGGGGACCAGCGGAATCAGCCATGAAAGGCGCCCAGCCGTGACCGCACTCCTCTCCGATCGATCCCTCCTCCCCGCCTCCTCCTTCCGCGACATCGCCCGGCCGCTGGCCGCGCGCATCGCATCGCGCATCGCCTGCTCGGTGGAGGAGATCGCGGTGTTTCCGACAGCCGCATGCGCGCTCGACGCGCTTGCCACCCAGGTCTTCGCCGGGCGCCGCGTGGCGATCGCAGGGCCCGCGGGCGAGCCGATCGCGTCTCGGGCGTGGGCAGCTGCACGCAGCGCGACCGAGGTTGCGGCGCAGCCGTTCGACGGGCTCGTGTCCGCCTCGCGCGACGCCGATGCGGTCGTCCTCACGAGCCCCACACCGGGGACGGGAAGCGCGACGATCTCGCCCCGCGACCTGCTGCTCCTGCGCTCGCGCGCGCCACGGCCGATCCTCGTGCTCGACCTCCTCGAGGAGGAATGCGCGCGCACACCGCTCACGCAGCCGGGACTGCTCCTGCCCGGGACGATGCTGCTGCGCGGGTTCGGGCGACTCTGGTGCGATGCGGGCGCGACCCGGCTCGCGGACATCGCGTTCATCGCTGGACCGGCGGACCTCGTGGCGCCGCTCGACTCCCTCGTGATTTCCGGGACTTCCGTCGCGGACGAGCGCTCGGTCGCCGAGGCGTGCCTCGAGCTCGACCGGCCCGACATCGAGCGCCGCGTGCAGGAGCTCGCGACGATCGAGCGCCGCGCGTCCGCCGCGGGTATATAGACCGTATGCACAGTCCCTCCCGACCGCTGATCGCGCCGCAGAAGCAGATGACGGGGATGCTCGGCCATCCGGTCGAGGAGAACCCGATCGACCGGATGTTCGACGCGGTGTACGCACACCACGGGCTGAACTGGCAGTTCTGGAAGAACGACATCGCGAACGAGGCGGATCTCGCGCTCGCGGTGAAGGCGCTGCGTCCGCTCGGATATCGAGGCATGGCGGTCACCGTGCCGTGGAAGGTCGCTGTGATCCCGCTCCTCGACGAGGTCGACGACGATGTCCGCGCGATCGGCGCCGCGAACTACATGACGATCCGCGAGGGACGCCTGATCGGACACAACAACGACGGCAAGGGCGTGGTGAAGGCGATCGCGAAGCTCGCACCGCTGAAGGGCCAGCGCGTGGTGATGCTCGGCGCGGGCGGCGCAGGCCGAGCGATGGCGGTCGAGATCGCCTGGGCCGGCGCCGCGCACATGACGCTCGTCACGCGGCGCGAGGAGCAAGGGCGCGAGGTCGCCGAGCGCGTGCGCGCCGCATCGGGCGTGCCCTGCGAGTGGATGCCGTGGCAGTCGCCGGTGCGCCTGCCCGCGGGAACCACCATGCTCATGAACGCGACGCATCTCGGCTGCGCCCCGCACCTCGAGCCGGTGCCGGTCGACTGGAGCACGGTCGACCGGGCCTGCCTCGCGGTCGATGTGATCACGAACCCGCGGATCACGCCCTTTCTCGAGGCCGCGAAGGGGCACGGCTGCCCCGTCGTCGACGGCGTCGAGATGCTGGTGCAGCTCGCGATGCAGATCTTCGAGCAGTGGACGGGGATCCGGCCCGAGGAACGGGTGTTCCAGCGGTCGGTGGCGGCGGCGCTGGGCGAGGTCGCATGACGCGGGGTGCGCGCTATACTGGCGCTCCTTCGCGGGTGTAGCTCAGTTGGTAGAGCGTCAGCTTCCCAAGCTGAATGTCGCGGGTTCGAGTCCCGTCTCCCGCTGTTCGGTTCGGCAAGAGCAAGGGGTCGGTGCGCTTCGCGCACCGACCCCTTGCTCTTGCCTCACCTCTGCAGCGGGAGACGCGTCCGCGATGCTGGGCATCGCGTCCGCGGATTCGTGCGCGAGGCGCACGAATCCGGGACATCGGACTCCGCCGCACGCGGCGGAGTTTCGAGTCCTGGACCACGCGGTACGGGGTGCGATTCGCGCGCCGGG
>Ga0078894_10003460_pt1 | contig 11984 bp, 9 predicted proteins | sample LauGreSu1BDMLBSD_2_FD_67506 | JGI IMG/M metagenome (GOLD analysis project Ga0078894, IMG submission 67506) | Freshwater lake microbial communities from Lake Michigan, USA - Su13.BD.MLB.SD (version 4) (version 4) | ecosystem: Environmental > Aquatic > Freshwater > Lake | place: Lake Michigan, USA... | reverse complement strand
TGCAGCTTGTTTTGTTTCACCATCTTTGCCCAACCATTCCATTTCAGTGGTTTTGTTATAATCTGCCAATTTATTACCAACAGCTTTCCAACCCATGACATCTACAAAATCAGATACCTTATACTTTGTTTCTTTTAATGATGATCCCTTGCCTGAACGAACTACCAATACAGGACTCTCTTCAGAAGTAACTGCCACTAAATAATTGCCTTTCCCTTCTTTTATAAAAAAGAATTTACTGTTCAGTGTGGATGTTTCAATCTTGAATCTTTTTACATTGAATTGTAATTTCTCTTTGTCAAAGTATACAGCAGAGATAGTCTGACCAGCAATATATTTTCCGATTTTTAATAGCTTATCGGTATCAATACGTTGGTTTAAATCAGTTGTAACTATTTCATAATTGCCATCCGTATAGAAGAGAAGCAAGTTATCATCAGGCTGGAAGCTACCAAGAAAAACACCCTTCTGATCAGCGTTTATTCTACCAAATTTCGAGTCGTACCAAAGCTCACGCCCTCCCAAAGTTGACTTTCCAGCTTCTAGTATCTTAACAGATTTTATGGGATACTTTGTAACCTGATTGCCTATTGATGATCGGCCTTTGATATCAAGTGTTTCAAAATAAAATTCAATGTTTTTATTTCTTGCAGAGCAGTTGGGACTTAATGTTATGGCAACACTTTCAGCTTCACCATTTGGATTTACACTGAAATAATTAACCTTGGACTTATCAGCGCCTTTGGTTAAGTCGTATTCTTTATCACGGGTAACGCCAGTAACATTGAAGCGTTTAGCAAATGCAATGCCTGTTTTACCATCAGTATAAATCATATTATACGTTAAACGGTCATCACTCTTTTGAAATACAGCTGCATGAACAATATCCTTACCGATGTATACCTTATCATCAACTTTCACAACTTTCATGATCCCTCTTTTTGTGAAAACAATGATATCATCTAAGCTTGAACATTCTGTAACAAACTCATCTTTTTTCAGTCCCAATCCAATAAAACCCTCTTCACGATTCATGTAGAGACGTTCATTTGCTATTGCAACCTGCCTAGCTTGAATGACATCGAACGCCTTGATCTCGGTTTTTCGATCACGACCCTTGCCATACTTAGTTAACAATCCTTGATAATATTCAATTGTAAATTCCGTAAGGTTATTTAGATCTGATTTGGTCTGTTTGATATCCCCTTCAATGCCTTTGATCTGCATATTCAATTCATCAATATCCAGTTTGTATATTCTTCTGACAGGCTTCTCAGTTAACTTTATAACGTCTTCTCTAGTAACAGGTCTTTTGAAAATTTTCTTAAAAGGCAAAAATGCATCCTGTATTGCAACCAGTACTTTTTCCCAATCAGCATGCTTTTTTTCAAGCTCTTTGTATATTTTTTCTTCGAAGAAGATTTTTTCCAAAGAAGTATAATGCCATTTTTCTTCAAGCTCGGAAAGTTTTATTTCCAGTTCCATGCCCAGCAATTTCCTGGTATTTTCTACTGAAATTTTTAACAATTCGAAGGCAGAAAGAAACAAGGGTTTGTTCTCAACGATCACACAAGCATTCGGTGCAATACTAACTTCACAATCTGTAAATGCATATAGTGCATCAATGGTAATATCAGATGAAATTCCAGTGGCGAGTTCAATGATGATCTCAACATCTGCGGCAGTATTATCTGTTACTTTTTTTATCTTGATCTTTCCCTGATCATTTGCTTTTACAATCGAATCCATCAACTGAGATGTAGTTACACCGTATGGAACATCTTTAATTACGAGGGACTTTTTGTCAATTTCTTCAATGTGAGCCCTGCACCTGATCCTTCCACCACGCTTTCCATCATTGTAATTACTCACATCAATCATACCACCGGTTTGGAAGTCGGGATACAGTTCAACTTTTTTCCCCCTCAATACCTTTATTGATGCTTCGATAAGTTCATTAAAATTATGAGGCAATATTTTTGTTGAAAGTCCTACTGCAATACCTTCTGCGCCTTGAGCGAGAAGCAATGGAAATTTCATGGGTAAATTAACGGGCTCTTTTTTCCTGCCATCATAACTCAATTGCCATTGGGTTGTCTTGGCATTAAATGCAACTTCCAACGCAAATTTACTCAACCGAGCTTCGATGTAACGAGGTGCTGCTGCATCATCGCCAGTCCTGATATCGCCCCAGTTTCCCTGTGTTTCAATCAATAAGTCTTTTTGTCCAAGATTAACCAATGCGTCTTGTATACTGGCATCACCATGTGGGTGATATTGCATGGTTTGACCGATGATATTAGCAGCCTTGTTCAATCTTCCGTCATCCATTTCCTTCATGGCATGCAGGATCCTTCTATTAACGGGCTTTACACCATCCTCTATTGCAGGAACTGCACGCTCAAGAATAACATACGATGCATAATCAAGAAACCAGTTCTTGTATTGTCCGGAAACACCCGACTCACTTTCAGTTTCTATATTGAATTTCAACTTGGACATGACATTATTTTTATTCAGCAACTTTTTGTGCTGTTGCTTTTCTTAACTCTAACTGACTCATTGACTTTGCTGACCCTTGTACCTCAAGAAGGCCTGATGATACAAACGAGTTTAATCTCCAAAGCAAAAAGGCGTCACCGGTTGTTTCTTTGCTTTTTAGCAGAAACTGATTGATGATTTTTGATGCCTTCTGATAATCGCCTGTAACATATTTTAAGAGTTCGTTGTCGTAGTACTCAATTGCTTTTGGCAATAATTTCTTTCCACCTTCTAACAGTCTTATGCCATTTGCATCCCTGCATATCTTACTCCATTCATCTGCATCAACTTCAAATTCACTTGGCGTAATTGGCCTTGCTAATTTTTTTGCCTTAATGAATTCACGTGGAGGAATTTGGCTAAGCCAATCAGGATAAAATATATTTCCCTTTTCATTGATGAATGGCAGGTTGTTAAGATAAAGTATCATCACCCTTCCCTGAAATTCAGCAAGCTGAGCCATCAACCAAAAATAACCAGAAACATCATGTTTGTTTTGTGCTGCCCAGATCCAAATTTCTTCGTTTGCATCGTTTTGTAAAGCTTCCTTGATTTTTTCAAGTACCAACTGATCATTAACAACACCTTCATCCACCAAATGCTGATGATCATTTGCCTCTAACACCACTTTCCACCATTCTTTTCTATTATCAATCCCTTCAGGTGTATATATATTTTCAAGTGGACCAACTGCATAGTCGTCACGCACAATTACAATTTCTCCAGTAAGAGTTTCATCTAATTCGAATGCTTTGGAGATCACCTCTATATCAGGTTCATTAAAAACAATATGTATCATGATGGTTCATTTAATTTTGATTCTTCAACGGTATCCAATTCTACCCTTAAGTTAGAGACAATAAAATCCTGTCGCTCTTGGGTATTCTTACCCATGAAATATTCTAACAGTTGTTGAATATGGATTTGACTTTCTAGAATGACAGGGGTTTTGCGCATATCAATGCCAATAAAATTCTTGAATTCATCAGGTGAGATCTCTCCCAAGCCCTTAAACCTTGTTATTTCAGCTTTACCACCAATTTTTTTCACCGCTTCTTGCTTTTCAGTTTCGCTGTAACAATAAATGGTCTCTTGCTTATTTCTAACCCTGAACAAAGGCGTTTCAAGAATATATACATGACCATCCCTTACAAGATCAGGAAAGAACTGCAAGAAGAAGGTCATTAATAAAAGTCGAATATGCATTCCATCAACATCAGCATCTGTTGCAATGATGATATTATTGTATCGAAGATCATCGTTACCAGCTTCGATATTTAAAGCATGTTGAAGCAGGTTGAACTCTTCATTTTCATAAACCACTTTTTTTGTTAGGCCAAATGAGTTTAAAGGCTTTCCCCGAAGACTAAATACAGCCTGCGTTTCAACATCACGGGATTTTGTTATGGACCCAGATGCTGAATCACCTTCAGTAATAAAAATAGTACTCTGTAATTTTTTTGCATTGAATTCCTCTTTAGATTTTGCAGGTGCTTCTTCGTTCAGGTGAATTCTGCAATCGCGTAATTTTTTATTGTGCAGGTTTGCTTTTTTTGCGCGCTCATTAGCCAGTTTTTTTATACCAGCCAATTCCTTACGCTCTCTCTCACTTTGTTCAATTCTCTTTTTCAATGCCTCAGCAACTGCAGCATTTTTATGTAAATAATTATCCAGCTCTTTGCCGAGAAAATCCAACATGAAATTTTTCATGGATGGACCACCTTCAAAAATAGACTGAGAGCCTAGTTTTGTCTTGGTTTGTGATTCAAATACCGGTTCCTGCACTCTTACAGCAATTGCGGCAACAATGCTTTGACGTATATCAGAGGTATCGTAATCTTTCTTATAAAAATCCCTGACTGTTTTTACGATCGCTTCTCGAAACGCAACAACATGGGTCCCACCTTGGGTGGTATATTGGCCATTTACAAAACTATAAATGTCCTCACCATACTCGTTGTTATGTGATAGTGCGATCTCGATATCCTCTCCTTTAAGATGTATTACAGGATAACGCAGTTCATCCTCATTGGCATAGCGATGCAGTAAATCCAATAAACCATTTTTACTTACGAACTTTTTTCCATTATAGTTAATAACCAATCCTGCATTGAGAAAACAATAATTCCAAAGTTGCTTTTCAATATAATCAGGGATATAATGATAATTCCTAAAGATGGTTTCATCTGGAACAAAAGAAACCAAGGTGCCATTTGATTCCTTGCTACTGGTTTCCTTATGATCCTTAGTTAGCTCACCTCTTTTGAATTCGGCTGAACGTTCTTTTCCATCGCGATAAGCGGTCACCTTGAAATATTCACTTAGTGCATTTACGGCCTTGGTACCAACACCATTCAGTCCTACGCTCTTTTGAAAAACCTTGCTATCATATTTCGCACCAGTGTTGATCTTGCTTACAACGTCAACCAATTTTCCCAAAGGAATACCACGTCCATAATCACGAATCGATACTTCTTTACCAGCTAAATTCAACTCAATGGATTTCCCATATCCCATCATATGCTCATCAATACAGTTGTCCATCACTTCCTTCAAAAGGACATATATCCCATCATCCTGGCTGCTTCCATCACCAAGTTTACCAATATACATACCCGGACGCAATCGGATATGCTCTTTCCAATCCAGGCTTTTGATTGATTCTTCATTATACTCGAAAATCGTGCTTTCAGGTTGTTTCGACATGGGTATTTGCTCTTGAAATATTTTTACACAAGGTTTTTTAACTTTTGTGCAGTGTTCAAAGATAAAAAATGGGTAACCCCATTCAGAGGTAGGTTATCAACTAAATGTGTATAAATAATATTACAGGGTATTGAAAGACAAGGATTAATTCATCCTCTTCTTCATAGAACTGACCTGATCTTGTAAATTGGAGACAAGATTTGCAAGCTGTCCAACATCCCAACGCTGTTGAGGGGTAACTTTTGTTATTACCGTTTGTGCCTGCCAAAGCTCAAGGATCTCTTCAACATTCATATCGTATGGCTGGTACAACTGGTTATCACTTGAAAGGGTGACTTTAATTTTTGAACGACTGTTACGCGACAATCTCTTATACACGATGCCCTCACTCCTACTTACAACAATATAGGCAGCATTCTGCTTCACGTCATCAAGTCCATTTATTTTTTGTCCAACAATAATTGATCCACTTGGTGTAGGCAACATGCTATCGCCAATGATCTCAAAAGCCCTGAACTGACCACTTCCCATCATTGGCAGGGTAAATGTGTTCAATTCATCGATAAATTCCTCATCGGCATAGCCTGCCAAATAACCAGCTGCAGCTTTCATTGGGACAAAATGGATCAAGTTGGATTCTGAACCAAGCTTTTGAATCCTTCTTTTAGATAGATAATCACCTTTTGTATCACTTAAATCTTTGCGCAGTAGGTCATCAAGACTGATCTTGAAATGATCACTTACAATTTCTAATACATCAATACGAGGTTCAGCACGTTCCTCTTCATAGGCACCAAGTAGTGAACGTTTGATTTGTAGTTTCATTGCGAATTCCTCTTGGGTAAAGCCCTTTAGCTTACGTAAATACTTGAGGTTTTGGCCAGCGAACGACTGTGACATACTAATAATTTTAGGGCAATATACTAAATATTTTAGTTTACAAACTATTTTTTGCTAATTTTTTTTATGATGCATCCCTTCAAACGGAATGGAGAAATTCAATAGGGGAAAATATGTACTACTTTTATATCCAAATTCAGAGGATGAAAAAGGAAGTAAAAGAAAAAAATACAAAACCCGTTATCCTCATCACCAATGATGATGGTATCACAGCACCTGGGATTGCCCATCTTATAGATGCAGTAAAAGATCTTGGAAGAATTGTTGTGGTAGCTCCAGATAAACCACAATCCGGCATGGGACATGCCATTACTATTGGATTTCCATTACGACTACACAAAACACATCATTTTGAAGGAATTGAATCATGGAGCTGTAGTGGCACACCTGTTGATTGTGTAAAATTAGCGGTAGACAAAGTGCTTCACAAAAAACCGGATATATGCCTAAGTGGCATCAATCATGGCGCAAACCATTCAATCAATGTGATCTATTCTGGAACCATGAGTGCTGCTATTGAAGCATCAATAGAGAATATTCCTTCAATTGGTTTTTCATTGTTAGACCACAACCTGGAAGCAGATTTTTCAGGTGCAAAAACATATGCAAGAAAAATAGTAGAAGAAATTCTTTCAAAAAAAGCAGATAAACATTTATGCCTGAATGTGAACATCCCCTCTGTTGATACAAGTTTGATAAAGGGCATCAAAGTATGCAGACAAGCCTATGCCAAATATGATGAAGAATTTCAGGAAAGAAAAGACCCTTCGTCCAAAAAATATTATTGGCTTACAGGTAAATTTTTGAATTTTGACAAGGGGAAAGATACCGATGTATGGGCGCTTGAACATAATTACATAAGTGTTGTACCCATACAATTCGACCTCACCAATCATGAACAAAAACAATCAATTGTAAAAAGATACAAATGGTAATATTCAAAAGGGATCAATATGTATTTGGAGTGCTGCTTGGATTGATAATGCCCATCCTTAGTTTTTTTGGTTACTATTATTGGAAGTTCAGTCTTTTTTCTTTTGAAGATTTCATTCAACTGTTACAATCAAACAAACAGCTTGTAACTGCATTGAGTATACCATGTCTACTGATGAACATTGTGATCTTCACCATTTACATTAATGGTCAACGTGATAAAACCGCAAAAGGAATATTTGTCGTTACACTTATATATTCAATTTCTGCATTGCTCATTAAATTTCTTGGTTAAGTTTTCACAAAATAAATAACCGTATGAGATATTATGTGATTGCGGGTGAAGCGTCTGGAGACCTGCATGCTAGCAGGCTGATAAGGGCAATTAAACAAAATGATGCTAACGCATCAATTCGCGCATGGGGTGGTGATTTGATGGAAAATGAAGGAGTCGCACTGGTAAAACATTATAAGGATCTTGCCTTCATGGGGTTTACAGAGGTTCTATTGAACTTGAGAACCATTCTCTCAAACATGAAGTTCTGTAAAAAAGACATGCTTGAATTCAAGCCTGATGTAGTGATTTTTGTTGACTATCCCGGATTCAATATTCCTATGGCAACTTTTGCAAAAAAGAATGGATTCAAGACTGCTTACTATATATCTCCTCAAATATGGGCATGGAAAGAAAAAAGAGTTCACACCATCAAAAAAGTAGTTGACAAGATGATGGTAATCCTGCCATTTGAAAAGGATTTCTACAAAAAATGGAATTATGATGTTGAATACGTTGGTCATCCGCTCATAGAAATCATTGATGGATTTAGAGATTCATCAAACGTGGAGAAGATAAAAAAAGAGATCGGTCTGATTGAAAATAAAAAAGTTATTGCATTACTACCCGGTTCTAGGATCCAAGAGATCAAGAAAAAACTTCCAGTGATGCTTGAAGCTACAAGAGAATTTCCTGATCTGTTGTTCATCTTAGCACAGGCAACATCGCTTAGCGACGACCTAATAAAACAATATACAAAAGACTATCCCAACGTCCGAGTAATTAAAAATCAAACCTACGAACTGTTATCAATTGCTGATGCTGCCTTGGTTACATCAGGAACGGCAACACTTGAAACGGCTTTGTTTAATGTTCCAGAGGTTGTATGCTACAAGGGCTCTCCCATTTCCTATCAAATTGGAAAAAGATTGATAAAGGTTCCCTTTATTGCACTAGTTAATCTTATTATGGGTAAAAAAGTGGTACAGGAACTCATTCAAGATGAACTTACCAGCATGAATATCAAAAAGGAACTTCAAAAAATTCTATACCAGGGCCCTGAACGAGAATCAATGATCAAAGATTTCAACAATCTTCATTCACTTCTCTCTGCAGGTGGGTCTGCCTCTTATAAAGCGGCTGAAGTAATTAAAGAACTGGTTATAGAGTAAGGATTATTTTTTCAAAAAAATCCGAACAAAAATAACCACTAGTGCAAAGAGAAAAAGCAACAGCGATAGCCTATTTATGCCATGCATGTATTTTACAAAAGAGGAATCAGGTGTATCAGGGTCTTTTTTTCTTAAGTACAGATACGTTGCTATTTGTTTGAGTATTCCCATGGTTGATTATATAAGATAAATATAATACAAATTAGTCTGGGATTGGTTCACTCAAACAACGAGGAGACTGCAGCCTCGAATATCACTGTTATCGAGTCTTCCAACAATTTCAACCTCCCCATCAGCCGTAAATCGACCCAGGTCTTCAGTTGCGATAAAACAAATACTGTCCTTATTCGCCAAGTCAATGATATTTATAACCCCTGTTTGCTTCCTATCGTTATCAGATGACCAAATATCAAACGGATCATCAAGAGACCTTAACAGCACTTTCATATTGGAGGGCATTTTAAAATAGCCATTCCCAAAAGAATAAGCTTGCGAGAGCAATTCGGTCATTCCATATTCTGCATGGACAGCAGTGATACCCAATTGGTTTTTTAAAAATGAATGTAGTTCCTCTCTTGTAATTTCCTTGCGACGTCCTTTCATACCACCCGTCTCTATCACAATTGTATTTTTCAACTGCATCTTGTATTGCTCAGCAAAATCCAACAATGCGAAAGTGACCCCAAATAGAATCGTAGGTTGCCGCTCATCTTCAAGCTTTAACAGCGTTGAAAAAAGACTGTTATGGTCATGCAAAAAAAACCCACTTTGATGATGACCTGACTGCTTGATGAAATGATCGACCATGCATACAAGAGATGAATTGTTTCTCTCCAAATAAGAAGGCAACAAAGCCAATATGCAAAACTTATTTACCTCGCCATAAAATTGATTGAAAATTGATAACGCATTGTCTAGGTAGCCTCCAACGTCTTTAACATGATGCCTGCTGTTCATTGATGAAGTAGTCCCACTGCTTTCAAAAATGGCTTCAGCATTGAAATTGCCACACTTCAATTCATGCGATTTGAAAAATCCTACAGGCAAAAAAGGAATCTGTTCAAGTGATGTAACTGCAAGGGGATCCAATGATAAAAGCCTGATATAATCCCTATACACGGGATTTTGGACAGATTGCAACCTGAAAAGACGTAAAGACTCCTTTAAAAAAAGCGTTTTATCATCTAGGGTTAAATCTTCTTTAAAATCGGGACCTTCAAATAGGTTTTTCAAATTGAATCGGTTAATTTTGAGGAGATCACAAAGTTACATGACAAAAACATTTTCTTATATTTTTTTGATATTGCTGGTATTGGGTTGCAGCAAGGATACTTTTCAGTCAAAACCCCAATTGAGGATCAATAGCCTCAGCTCAACCGTTGTTCCAGCAGGAAGCGATCTGCAAATCAGCATGCGTTTAACAGACAAAGAAGGTGATTTTGTAGATACCATCTGGCTCAAAAAAACAACTACCCGATGCGCTTCCAGTAATTTTATCGATTCATTTCTTTACCGCATACCAACTGAAACCCCTAGAACTAAAAATTTTGATGGAGAAGTGCTTGTCACTTTTACCTATGCTGTTGAGCTTCAACCTAGGTGCAACAAGCCAGATACAGCCATATTTAGTTTTTGGATGAAAGACGCAAAAGGTAACAGAAGTGATACTGCCAAAACACAGGCGATCATTATCAAAAATTAGCATTCACAATTTAATTACCCAACAAGATGGCTAAAAGCAGCAGTGTGAAATCAAAAAAAATCTTATCAGCGCAATCATACTCTTTTCTGAAGGAATATATCAATATGCCTTCTCCAACCGGATTTGAATCAGGCGGACAAAAATTGTGGATCGAATATCTTAGGCCACATGTTCATGAAATTTTCACTGACCCTTATGGATCAGCAGCAGGTATAATAAACCCAAACGAAAAATTCAAGGTAGTCATTGAAGCACATGCAGATGAAATAAGTTGGTTTGTTAACTACATTTCCAATGATGGACTCATTTATCTTAAACGCAATGGAGGTGTAGATCATCAAATTGCTCCAGGGAAACGTGTTTTCATTCATGGAAAGAAAGGTATGGTAAAAGCTGTTTTTGGTTGGCCAGCGATCCATACCCGCATCGGAGGAAATGACAGAAAAGATCCACAACCAAGTCTTGAGAATTTATTCCTTGATTGCGGCGCAAAAAATAAAAAGGAAGTTGAACAATTGGGAATTCACATTGGTGCTGTTGCTACATATGAAGAAGGATATGATGAACTTGCTTACGATTATTTAATTGGAAGGGCAATGGATAACCGTATTGGTGGTTTCATGATCGCCGAAGTAGCCAGACTGATCAAGCAAAACAAAAATAAATTACCGTATAGCTTATACATAGTCAATGCCGTTCAAGAAGAAATTGGACTTAGAGGGGCGGAGATGATCGCAAGAAGAATAAAGCCAGATGTGGCTATCATTACTGATGTAACCCACGATACCACAACCCCAATGGTTAATAAAATCATTGAGGGAGATATCGCATGTGGTAGAGGTCCTTCATTAACATTTGGTCCTGCTGTACACAATAAACTATTGAGTGTTGTAGAAAAAGTGGCAGAAAAAAAGAAGATACCAGTTCAAATGAAAACCGTAAGCAGAAGTACAGGTACTGACACCGACTCATTTGCTTATGCAAATGAAGGATGCCCTTCCGTATTGATCTCCATTCCATTACGCTACATGCACACAACAGTTGAAATGTTGCATAAAGATGATGTTGAAAACACGATCAGACTGATGTACGAAACGTTGCTTGAGATCAGCCCAAAGACCAATTTGAGCTACTTCTAAAGTTTCTTTTTTTCAACATGGTAGGTTATCCCCATTTGATTTTGTGCGATTGAAGTTTGGTAATGAGACCTACTGAAGTAAAAATCAAACTTCAATAATTTCAGGTTTAATCCATAACCAATACCAGTGAGCCCATTTGTAAGTGATGGCAACCTAAGCTCCATACTTCTTAAAAAATTATATCCCCCCATCAACACCAATTTATCTCCAATCAACAATTCAGTACCAAAAATAAAATGGCTGAATACTTTACGAAAAAATCCATTCTCTTTATTTCTACCGAAGTTTGCTATAGTAAAAGTGGTATCGTTATAAAGAAGATCAAATTGATGTATTTTTTGTGCAGTAATTGAAAACCGCAATGGAGATTTCTCTAATTGTTTAGTAAGACCAATTACCATATCAAAAGGAAGGTCCTCACCCACTCCGGAGTATGTCTTCAATTGTGTTCCCATATTTTTTGCAGAAAATCCAAATTGAAGTTTCTTTTCTTTATCAAAATAAGCAAGTCCAATATCTACAACCAACGCACTGCTCCTAAAAGCCCCATAGCTGGAGTGAATAAATTTAAACGCACTACCATAGTGCCATCTGGAACCGTATTTTCTGGATGCAGT
>Ga0078894_10003459_pt1 | contig 11986 bp, 19 predicted proteins | sample LauGreSu1BDMLBSD_2_FD_67506 | JGI IMG/M metagenome (GOLD analysis project Ga0078894, IMG submission 67506) | Freshwater lake microbial communities from Lake Michigan, USA - Su13.BD.MLB.SD (version 4) (version 4) | ecosystem: Environmental > Aquatic > Freshwater > Lake | place: Lake Michigan... | reverse complement strand
GCAGATTATTCTGAAAAATGTAATTATGATAAAATTAAAAATAAATTAAGAGAAAAAAAATTTATTAATTTGTTAGATGGTTTTCAAAATGTTTGGATTAAATAAATTGGCGCAAAAAGTCAATCATACGGTAGTACTGAATGTTGGTGATTTGATTGTTGTCATAATAAAGATTATTGTTCACATAATGAATAACACGGTCGTACCAATATGTATTGGTATAAATGATTTGATATTCTTGAATATAGGGAATGATAATGATATCTTCATTCGTGTCGTAGATGTCATTCATGATGTCCATTGTATTGTAGAGTATTTGATAATAAAATGTTTCAATTTATTTATACTATCGTATAAATAAATCTGTAGATTAAATAGTATGATAGTATATGTTTACTTTTATAAAACGATACGTACCTAATTCGTTGACTCAAAAAGATAAACAAAAACAAAGAAGCATGTTGACCAAATCTAGAAAATTGTACAAACAAAAGAAGTACTATACGCGTAAACCAGTTGCTTCCTACAAACACAAAACATCCAGTCACATTACCAATGCAAAACGAATTTATGGTGTTAACACAGTATATCCTAACAAAGAATTAGCAAAAAAAACGGGATGTTCCGTAAATGCGCTGAGAAAAATTGTAAGAAAAGGAGAAGGTGCTTATTATTCATCCGGCTCGAGACCCAACCAAACACCGCAATCGTGGGGTTTAGCAAGGTTAGCTAGTTCTATCACGGCTGGCAATGCATCTATGGTAGATTACGATATATTGGAATCAGGGTGTAGTTCAAACAGTAAAGCGTTAAAATTGGCAAAAACACGAAAAAAATAACAAAAATTGAAAAATATCTATCTTTTTTTAGTCTAGTACAGTATGTATAAGCAAATCATCAACTGGAAAACCCCATTGTTGTATTGCAATTGCGAGTCTTGTTTTGTAAGTCATGTTGCTCCTTGTCATGTCTATGCTAAATTGAAACGAGGAAATTATGCAAAACATTGTGCTGTCTATGCCATTTTATGGTATACTATCCAATGTTTGTATTCGTTGAATTATTACGTTTATAATAACAGTTGTCCTTCTGAAGAAATACATTATTGTTTACAATTAGAAGAAACCGAATGCGCAGATTATTACATGATGGTGAATTCCGTTGCAACCAAATGTGTCTTTCATACCGATGCAAATCTTTGCACCTATGATGAACAATCCTGTATTCTTCCAAAGGAATACAGACAACTTGATACCATTATATTTTTCACTACCACCATGATGTACACTTGTTTGTGTTTACTGCACTATTCACTTCGAAAAGAAATTCAAATAAAAAAGGAAATACAATACGATGCTACCTGTTGTTTAGCGTCGACCTGTTGCTATACATGTGGTCTTGCTCAAGAATACAGAGAACTCGAATTACAAAACACGAACGATAATTGAATGGGTAACAACACGGTCTGTGTTCAAATGATGTAGATAAAACATTGTTTTTTTTACGTTTCAACATTAACAAACTCTTTCATTTTTTATAATTAGAATGAATGATGATTTAAACATTAGTACTATGTTAGTATATGTCAACCTATTATGATGTATTACAACTTCCGAAAAATGCATCATCGGAACAAATTAAGAAACAATACAGAAAATTGTCACTTGAACACCACCCAGACAGAGCAAATGGAAATGAAGAAATGTTTAAAAAAATATCGGAAGCCTATGAACATTTATCGGATGACAATAACCGACGTGCTTACGACCAAACATTGAATCCTTCCATGAATTTGTTTGACGTTATTTTTGGAAATCCGGACGTTCAAATGTTTGGAGCCAAAGAAATGCAATTCCCATTTCCATTTCCTATGCAAAAACCGCCACCACTATTGTCATCCATTGAAATTACACTAGACCAAGCTTACACAGGATGCTGTATTCCTATTGAAGTAGAACGTCAAATTGAATTTCATAGAGTACGTCATTCGGAAAAAGAAACAATTTATGTGGATGTTCCTTACGGTATTGATAACAACGAAACAATCGTGTTGCCCAACCGCGGTAACCATATTGATGGAACGGCAGGAGATATAAAAATAGTAGTTACGGTTAAAAACAATACAAAATTAGAACGTAAAGGTCTCGATTTGTATTATACTCAAACTATTTCGTTGAAAGAAGCCTTGTGTGGATTTACGATAGAAATTGAATATTTGCAGGATAAGAATTTTAAAATTGTGAATAATGATTTTATTATTACGCCTCAATACAAAAAAGTAGTCGCAAATGGTGGTATGAAACGCGATAAAAACATAGGTCAATTCATTATCATGTTTAATATTGTGTTTCCACAATTGTCCCCTGAAAAAATAGAACAATTGAAGACTATTTTGTAGACCTAGCAAGGTTTACTATTCCTACAATTGGACATGTTTCAAATTCTTCTGTATACTGAGTTTATATTTTCACTTTTTCAAACAAGCTTAATCCAGTATAGTCATTATCCCATCCACCGCCACCATTACCCCCGGTTAATTCTATATCTGAATTTTTGGGAAAATAGTGTTTTGCATAATGGCCACACATGTGGTCATAATTTCTTGCAGTAGAACAATATTCATACTTAATTTCTTTTTCTTTTTTCTCTCCAGTAACTAAAAAAGAACTATCTGTTCTAAATGGAAAAAAATTGCATGTACCAAATTCATTCCCCAAATTATTCGGAATAAAATGTGTACAATGCAAACAAAATTTAGGAGATGCAATATATGTTAGGAAGATAGCAAATATAGAATACTTCATACCCTTATTACATGCAATATGTTTATATCTATAAATGAATTAAAATACTTTAAAGTTAAGACACTTCGAAAACCAGTGGTCAGTTGATATGGAGGTGAACAATTGAAATTATATACGAACTTAAAACATTTAAACTTGAAATATAAATTAGAAACAAATAAAGATAGAAAGTAATGGAAGCTCATATTTTTTCTAACTTACATCAAGAATGTATAGATATTCCACTTCAACCGAATGAAGAATTATCTATACATTTTAGTAAAACATTAAATCACGTCTCTTGCAAAGTTATACTTTATAGTAAAGATGGAGAATCTATATTAGAACCTTCACACACCTATTACGATGAAGAATATATAGAATATTTATTTTTGATGTTTCAATTAGAAACGATGAATATAATTAAACTAACAATTATCATGGATTACGATAGAGAACAGCAAAAATTTGTATTGATTCAAATACCTTCACGTTTATCATAAAGTTACATGTTACGAGTAATCGAATGATTGTAAGGATTTTGTTTTAATGCGTCCAACAATGATGGATTAAAACGGTCGGTATTTTCGTAGGATTGAGGATTACGGGTTCCAAATTGGTCTGCAGTTGGAACTGTACTTATGATTGAATTTGGCATTCCATTGTAAGAAGTGTGGGTCAACGATTTTGTAGAGTTGGTGGATTGATTGATAATCGGAATAAACCGTTGTGTGTTGCCAATCGCTATTCTATCTTCATTGCTGCGACTAGAATTAATGGTTGAATTGTATTCTGCCGTGTAAGACCGTTGCTCGGGCAATATACTGTTTGCTCCGCCTGAATAATATATATCTGTGGTAGTATCTCTCTGGTTTGAAATAGATTGTTCGTTGGTTACTTGGTAACCACCCACGGTAACCGGCTTGTAAGCGCGTTGACCTTTGGTATAAGGACTGTATGTTGTAGATTCTTTCATGCTTGATGCTAATTTATCATTTTGAGGGAGAGTGTTGTGTGGAACTGCAGTTCCCAATGCTCCAACACGACTCAATCCAAATTCTTCTTTTCGGGTAGGTCGAAGAATATCGGTAATGGGTGCAGTAATGGCATCCACAAGCCCTCTCATAATACTAAACGATTCTTGTTTGTTGGTCGTACGGTTATTAGGTAATAATTCCATCGATTTTGCCACTGAAGTTAAATTATTATGTTCAACGGCTGTTAGGGCAGGAGTAAAATGTTCAGCTCCAAATTGTTGCCTATGGTCTTTACGGTAGAGCCCATGTTGTGGTTGATTTTCTCCTCCAGTCGCGTTTTTAGCTACACCAACATAGGATTTAGTCGTTGTTGTTCTATGAACGGTAGGGTCAGGTTGAATAGACCGTACTGTGGTTCCTTTTTCTACACCAGTTGTGGTTAAATATCGTGCTGGACTGTTTACGTAATATTTATCAGGTAAATGTTTTTCTACTTTTCCTATAGTTCCTAGATATTTTACGACATTATTTGCAGGGCCTTCATGGCTTGCTAACGAATAGGTTTCTTTAGGGTTGGTAAGCACTCTTAGTTCGTCTACTGTTTTAGGCAACCAATGGGATTGGTCTTCCATACTCGCGTTAAATCCTCCTGACCCTTCTGCTGTAAACCCGTGACCCATACCCGGGGCAACATGTATTTCTTGGAATGGTTTTACATTGTTCATATTGGTCGAGGGGTTTACTCTAGACTGAAGAAAATTAGATTGATTGGGAGAACCGTATGCATATTGTATATTATCTTGTGGTTTAAAAAAAGGAGCAGTTTCTGTTTTGGCGATTTGGCTGCTTCCTGCACCCGTATAGGTATCTAAGGTAGCTTCTACGTTTACGCTATCCATGAACGTGTTTCCAATATTTTTGGTTTTTCCAAAATAGGGAACCATGTTTGAATCTTGGTCATTTACGTTCATCGTTCTTCCTGCTAAATCCGTATATTCAAGAGTAGAACTAGGGGGAGTAGGAATATTATTTGTTTTAAGGGATATGTTGGCTGGACGCAACTGAAACGATTCTTTTTTTTTATTTTTTTGATTCGAAATGACAAACAAACCACCTATTGCTATAATTGGGATTGCTAATTCCATACATTTGCTAAATATTAAATTTTACATCTATTGTACCAATATTCGATAATGTCTTTATCTTCAATGTTGACTAAAAAGGTTGAAAATAAATCCCACACGCTATCAAATGATTTTAACAAGGCTTTACATTTATCGATTTGAATAGATTTACGTACAAGTGCTGGTGGATTTCGTACATTTCCTAATCGTATCAATTTGTAGGATAATAATTTACATAGTTGAAAAGGAGTAGAAATGTATGAAATAATGTGAGATTGTACATCGGAACAGATAGGCAACTGGTCGATAATTTGTTGAACCAAATGACGGTATATAATATCTTGTTCTGATTCTTTCATTTTTATTGTTGTATTCCATCTACAAATGAAATCAATATTTATTTTCTGAAAAGGTTTTGAACAATTGTTCTTTTTCTTTGGATGTATTAATTTGTTTTGTTTTAGTCAACAGTTTTATAGCATTATCAATTTCAGCTTGTGAAATAACTCCGTCACCATTCGTATCTAACGAATCTTTGATTTTGTTCAAATAACCTGGTGCAACACATAATTTGCTATCTTCATGGAATAAAAATTCAGTAACTATAAAAAATCCAAGGGTCAACAGAAGAGATATTAAAATATCACGTGTACCCATCCAGCATACTGCAAAAATAAGTATTTCACGTGCAACATAATTTTTCATAAATTCTTCTTGAGAAGGTGAAAGTTTTACGGTAATAAATTTAGACCCAATGTTTAAACATATCATGATTAAACCTGTAAATATTTTAGAATTATTTAAAAAATTTAAATTTTCTTGAACTACATTCCATGATTTTTTCATATACATTCATTAGATTATTATCGATACCGTAAATACCTTTTGAACTTAAAGTAATGTTTTTTGTAAGGAATATAAGGATGAATACTGGCGTGAATACCATCTAGGATATTCATAGGAGATGCATTCATAAAAGAATCATATATAGATGTTTTTTTAGTACGAAACGGTTCTTTCCTATATTGCATTCCTAGTAATATTGCCAACACAATTACAAAAAGAAATAAAATCATATATTCTTTATAGATTAATTTGTGTATAAGACCCGATGCTATTATTTGCAACTGGACCGGGGATAGACCCTGATATTTCTTCCGTAGATGGAGCTATCTGGTTTCTAGATGCATATATAGTCTTTGAATTTTTAGGTCGTATGGTTTCATCAATAGGTAACAAAGAAGGGTTTGTAGTACGTTTAGGTAAAAGAAACGGTTTAGGTTTGAAAATTTCAATCATGAAAATAGCTCCTGCAACAAGTCCTAAAATACTATTTTGTTTTACAATTAAATAAATGACAACTAAGGATATAAGTTTACCAACAGGTGTATTCATGGATTTTAGTAATTTTGGAAAAACAATAAAAATTAACAATACAACGCTAATAAAAATGTCTAGAATCATATAATTACTTTATTTTTTTATATTCCTTAATTCAGTATTTAGTTATTATTTTAATCTATTAAAATAATATACAATGTTAATGAATTGGTCTTCACCATTTCTTAATGAAGAAACACCCTTGAATACAATAAAACATAAAATTCGTCCTAAATTATTGAACAATCGACAATTAGAACCCCAAGATGATGATACTGAGTTGCAAGATTATATGCCTAAAAAAGGCATTGAAAAATTAAAAGAAAAAAAGGATAAAGAAAAAAAGGATAAAGAAAAAACTGAAAAAATGGAAAAAGAACCATTTTATCAACCTCTATATGAAGAATCAGAATATCCAGTCTACGATAAACCTCTTGAACAAACTAAAGAATCACAATTACTCGAAAAATTAAATTACATGATTTATTTGTTAGAAGAACAAAAAGATGAAAAAACAGGACAAGTTACAGAAGAATTGATACTCTATGTATTTTTAGGCGTATTTGTTTTATTTGTCCTTGATTCTTTTTTCAAAACCGGTAAATATTCACGATGATTTCATTTGTATCAAAATGTCACGAACTGAATCACGGATTGATTTTACTTGTGGGAAAAACGTTTGCAGGACATGAGTATCTAAACAATTGTTGGACCGTTTCGACAACAAGATTGTATTTTGTTCTTCTTGTGTAAAGTTTTCCCATGTAAATTCAGGGTCTACTATTTCTTTGTACATGTCTAAAATTTCATTATGTGTAATTACCCCAGGATTGGTTAAATTAATCGTTCCCACTTCTTTACGCAAAGATAATTCAATCATTAGAGGCAACAGTTCATTTAACACCGTCATCGAATTTGGAATGGAACATATTTTTTTGTAATTGGTAATTTTAGTAATAAAATTACGTTCATTGTATTCATGTGTAATCGGCATACGAATACGAACATTTAATATAGGGAGCTGGTGCATGAGCTGGTCGGTAAATCCCTTGACAATGGAATACGACGACCCCACGAAATTAGGGAGGGATGCTTCTTGAAATCCAGTATCTTCACATCCATACGGGTGCGTTTCATCGTATTCGAATATACATCCTGTCCCTAAATAGGTAAAATGAATGTTCAATTCTTTACATAGCAGTGCTAATGAAATGGGTGCATACAAATTATCTCGAATATTATCTACTAATTTTCCAGGCTTTTCTAGATAATCAATCGTGGTTATTTTTTCATTTTCGTAGACACCATGCGTTCTACCAATAAAACTCATGATGTGTGTAATTGGCGTTGAACTTTCGTTAATTTCTTTACGGATGCTGATACTATCATCTGCACGACTGGTTGCTTTTAGTATAGGTATGTTTTTTTCTTCCAATAATTGTACAACTTTAGAGCCAATCCATCCATTGGAGCCAAATATAAGAATCATATGTATATTCTTCATGTTATTTTATATCCTTTTAAAATGATGTGTATAAATAAAATATAAATAAAAAGTATGAATACCAAAAAACAGAAAACAAGAAATAATAAATCAAGAAAAAATATACCAAATACAATTATTGGATATATACATGTTTGTCAAAAAGGAAATTGGAAGAAATCTTATGATATATTGATGGATGCAATTAAAAAATATGGATTGTACGATAAGGTCAAAGAAATTCGCGTTGGTATTGTAAATGATGAAGGTATATTAATAGAAGATAAACGTTTTGAAGACCCTAAACTAAACATAATTTACATAGGAAAAAGCAAAAATTATGAAAGACCTACTTTACTTCATATGAAACAGCACAGTTTTCTAGACCCTCCCAAAACATTGTATTTCTATTTGCATACAAAAGGAATACGGCATTTTGGTACAGGAAGTGAACCAACGGTAATGAAATGGATAAAAGACATGTTGTATTGGAATATTCAATTATGGAAAAAAGCAGTAGATGTATTGCAAAAGTATGATACATATGGATGTAATGTCTCAAAAAAAAATAATCATTATTCAGGTAATTTTTGGTGGACTACGGCAACCCATGTACAAACATTGCCGAATAAAATACCTGAATATTACACTGCACCAGAAGATTGGATAACGTTAAATACACATTTTTTCAATTACAATAAAGCATATTCAGAAAATCATGTCATGGGATATTGCGTAAATAATTGTGAACCTGATTATAAAGAACCCTTTGACGAGAAATATCTTAAAACATTTGAAAAGCCAGAATTCAAAAAGAACAATATAATGATTAAATATTAAAACCACGGTTTCATTTCAAGCGTTTTATCCGTTGAAACATGAACCGGTCTTGCCATAGGAACTACAAGAGTGCTCGCATCTTTTAAATATTGCAGATATCCTTTTGCTTCACTGTAAATACGTGGAACACAATAATCAAGAACGTATTGGTTCAATTCTTGAATTTGTTCCTTAATATTTCCAATTCTATTTTCACAATGGTTAAGATACATAGTGCGCATGGCTATTTTAACTTCTGAATCCGATTGTTCTGAAATAATAAATTTGTCACCAGATAATTTATATACACCTGCGCGTATACCATTTTGAATAATTTGTTGATTTTGAACTGAAAAAAAAGCTTTAGATAATGGCGTTTCTAACCATATTCCATGTAATGCATCTTGAAATGAAGAAGTATAAACTTTAGGAGTATCATATAAAGATAAATGATTCGGTACATTTAAAATATCAACTCGGCCATTTGCTTTCATATAATTATAAAATAAAATATATAGAATTATTAAATGAATACTTTTCAAAATTATGTTTTTGTAACTACCTTATTTTGTTTATTAGTAGCATTAACTATTACAGCTATTGTCCTAAAAACACATAATTCAGGGTCTTACCCACCCATCGTAGACAGTTGTCCGGATTATTGGTATAATTCGTATTATGATATAGATAGTTCAAATAATTCGGTGAGTACATGTAGTGGAACCACCTATGGTTGTTGCCCAGATAATAAAACACCTAAATCTGACGATACAGGGTCCACTTGTCCAACTTCCAAATGTTACAATGTAAAAAATTTAGGAAAGGGTGGGGACATGTGTAATAGAGAAATGGATTTTAGTAAATTTTCTATTTGTCAAAAACAATCCTGGGCTAAAGGATGCAATATTACATGGGACGGAATTACAAATATCCCAACAGCATGTTAATTTAAATTTGAAATAAAAACTATAATTATATATTGTATACAATGCCGAAGAAATCATACACTGATATTCTAAAAGAGTTGAAAACTCCTCCACCCAAACTAGATGTTCCCAATCCTCATTTAGTCAAAATAACGAAAGATAAAGTTGTAAAATTATAATATATGCAGTATGTATGCAAGAACTATTGATTGAATATGTAGGAACTGTTTTTTTCTTATATGTCATTATTGTTACTGAAAACCCTCTTGCTATTGGTGCCGCGTTAGCATTTTCGGTTTATTTAGGTCTTCCTATTTCAGGCGGAAATTTCAATCCGGCTGTTACGGTGTTAATGACACTTGCTGGAAAACAAAGCCCAACCTTACTCGTTCCTTACGTACTTGTACAAATTCTTGCTGCGCTAACCGTGTTTGAATTATATAAACGTGTAAGATAACATAAATACATATTCGTAATACTAGTTATGTTGGTATTATCCATTGATATTGGAATTACTCATTTAGCGCATTGTCTTGCCTCTATAACGGATACATTTCAAATTATCGATTGGGACGTGTTGGATTTATTAGGTCCACAACCTACATGTACCCATTTTCATAAAAAACAATGCAAACAACCTGCTTTGTTTTTTAGAGACACTTTTTTTTTCTGTAAAAAACATGCCGTACATATCCCACCATTGTCGGGATTGACGAAACCTGAACTATCCGAGTTATGTAAAGTGCATGGTATCACACAATGTGAAACAAAAGAAATGATGATACACCAATTGCACACTAAAAAATTGTCAGAAGTAAAACGTAAATCTGCTAAAACCTGTTCTGCTATTGATTTAGGAAAAGAATTAGTGAAACAATATGAGCGGGTTGCCAAAGTGGATATTGTCGTCATTGAAAATCAAATAGGACCGTTGGCCAACCGTATGAAAATGTTGCAAGGGATGGTCATGCAATATTGGATTATGAAACAAGCCGAAGTCGTCTGTGTATCGTCGGTGAACAAATTAAAATTATTTCACAAAGGACCTTCTACTTATGCCCAACGTAAAAAAATAAGTGTAGATTGTGTTCGAAAATTAGTTGTAGCCAATCATTGGAAAACAGGGTTTGAAACACACAAGAAAAAAGATGATTTGGCAGATACATTATTACAACTTATTTGGTATTTAAACAATATAAATGCGGATTACTTAAAATTAATTGTTCTTATATAAACATAATGGAAACAATTCAACTTGGCCCCAAATTAGATGGTTTAGAGGAAATTAAGCTTAATTTTGACCCGATTGATTTATCATCTAGTTCACCCGCATTACCCGGTGTAGAACTTTTAATGAACCATAAAAAAAAGGAAACAGGTGAAATTAAATTAACCGATTTAGATAAATTAGAAAATGAATTAAACTCACTTTCACAAGTAAATACTCCACAAGTTGAAATTAAATCAGTAGATACGCCTATGGATTTTCCAAGAATGGATTTGTCGAATGATACACCAAGACCTAGTGTTCAGTTTGATGAACGTCCTATCAAAGTGGACAAATCATGGGATGGGTTCAAATCCATCAACACCATTGACCCAGATAAAATTGCTGTGAAGGAAAATTCAGCCGAAGTGTTGCGCGAAAAGTTTAAGATTTTGCGAAAGTTGGAAGATATTGAATCCAAGGGTGGTAGGCTTACCCGTAAATATACCATGGATTCTTCTTTAGATGAAATGAAAGGAGAATATGAAAACATTATTTCCGAAAAGGAAAAATCGAACAGTGTCAAGTTTCAGGGCAAAATGTTGATGGCGGCCATTACAGGGTTAGAGTTTTTGAATTCTAAATTTGACCCGTTTGACATCAAGTTGGACGGATGGGCAGAACAAGTCAATGAAAACATTACCGATTACGATGAAATTTTTGCAGAACTGCACGAAAAATACAGGTCCAAGGCAACGATGGCACCCGAGCTAAAATTACTCTTTCAATTGGGTGGCGGTGCCATGATGCTTCACATGACCAACACCATGTTCAAGTCGTCCCTTCCTGGTATGGACGATATTATGCGGCAAAACCCTGAATTGATGCAAAAGTTTACACAGGCTGCCGTCAATTCCATGGGAAATACCAATCCAGGATTCACAGGATTTATGAACAACGTAATGCCCAACATGTCTCATCCTAGTGCACCCCCACCACATACAACCTATGTAAATCGTGAGAGGGCTCAACCTGAAAAACGGCCTGATATGAGAGGACCCACCGATATTAATGATATTTTGAGTGGATTAAAACCAAAACCGTCGGAAGATGCAACAAGTACGGTCAGTTTAAGTGAATTGAAAGACATGAAAGATGGGTTAGCGAAACCTCGTCGCAAAAAATCAGATAAACATACTGTTAATTTAGACATTTAATATTTTATGCGATATTATATATGAAAACAAAAAAAAATAAAATAAATAAGAAAGGAGGATGGTTCGGATT
>Ga0078894_10003457_pt1 | contig 11990 bp, 9 predicted proteins | sample LauGreSu1BDMLBSD_2_FD_67506 | JGI IMG/M metagenome (GOLD analysis project Ga0078894, IMG submission 67506) | Freshwater lake microbial communities from Lake Michigan, USA - Su13.BD.MLB.SD (version 4) (version 4) | ecosystem: Environmental > Aquatic > Freshwater > Lake | place: Lake Michigan, USA... | reverse complement strand
CAAATTTGATATCGTTAACTACTTATCTACAGGACGGATAAAGACGGCAGATTAAAGATATTAAAGCGGAAGAACTCAATATACACTAGGAGAATAATAAAGAGCAAATTTTCTAATGGCTACGTGATCGAGATAATATGTATAGTATTTAGGAGATAAGCGAACAACTAAAGGGATTATAATGAATTGCACGGATGCCTTGTATTAGTAAGGTAGAATGGCATATTTTAATTATATTTAAACAATCTTGACTATGAGTGTAAATGTGTTTGGTTTACTCTTGCCATTATATATACGATAAGACTTGATGTTTAATCTCATATTGAAAACGGGTATGTAAAGAATAAATAATGAGTACTTAAGATTTCTCTAAATTGGATATGTAGAGTTTGTCCTAGATGATTATCAACAACCCCGATATGTTGACTAATCTAGATGAAGGTGTATTGTGTGAAATGGCGAATAAACTTAACCCGTACAGCAAGACAGTATAAGGGTAATCGAAAAAGGTGTTATTTTCATTTACCAATTTTAAAGAAGACCGAATGATGATGCTTAAAGCCCTTTCGTTGTCAAAATTCCTAGAACAACTAATTAACGAGAGTGATGACTGGTGTGCCGGCCTTAAGTCTAAATTAGCGGATGATGAAATGGATAAATTTAAGGCTAATCTGCTGTTATTTAAGGATCATTTCCTTAGATATGATTAATCTAAACACGCGTTATCGGGGTCCCATACAGGAAAGGACGAATTGCCTCCGCTAGACTTTATTTCCAAATGGTCTAGATACGAAACATTAAATTCAAATGAGCTTAATAACATACTTAATAGAAATTTACTATATAGAACTAACTAACAGTCCGCCATCTAAATATATGGTACATTTGATACTGAAGAATTGGCTAGAGAATTCATTGATAAAGAAGCGAAAACTATCGGATTCGATATACTGATGGCCGAGACCAACAAATGGACAATTCTATAGGATAATGAGTCAATTCTAGAATAAACTGAATTCGTAGGAGACCAGAATACTCTTATCAATAATATGCTAGCTTAAATGAAGGATGACAAGTCAATTGGCGAAAAGATGCTTAAAAAGAGGATGTAGAGCAAGAAGGAAGAAAATGAAGCCGAAAATGGCAAACATGATGTTATTTCATCAGAAGTCATTAATACGGATGCTTAGTCAACTAGTGATATGAGTATGTATAGATAACGAAGACTTGATCTCGGAAGCGATGATATCCTTAACTCAGATAGATCGGCCAATTACAACAATATCCCAATTATGACGAATAATGGCTCAAATCTAGACAAGAAAATGTTATGATCAAGTCAATAAATGAACCACGCATCACTCTATTAATACACATTAAACCGAACTACAAGCTACATTCTATTTCACCGGTCCAATTTAATTTATCTACTATACAGGCAGTACTTAGCGTGCAGACCCTTTTTTTATAACAACAATAATAACAACAATAAGTATAACTAGTATCACAATGAATACGACGTCATCGTGATGTGTCGGTTCCAAACAAGCCGGGTATTAGACCAATTGCTGCAATTTTATTATTAATTTACTTATTATAGGGGATTCCTACATATTCGCGCGCTTCAGTGTTTGTTTCGTTATTTCGATTCCCTTATTTACTAATTACTTTATATCATAATTTCTATATCTACTCAACAAGTCTTCGTTTTCATTAATCGAGCGACTCTCTTAACCGCGTTCTTTTGATGATCTATATACTTCTTTATCGTCCTTTATACGTCTTTCCCCATATATGTTTCGTTTCAGAGTTGATAACTTACTAGCTAGCTGTTTTATAGCCTTATTTAACCTACCTGACGCTGTATACTTGTTAAATTCCCCGTATTTTCTCATTTAGGGATATAAGTCGCCGGTATCGCGGATAGTAGTCTTTAAATCGGTCATTATGTATCTATTTAACATCGGTAAATTAATATTAATTCAAAGGCGATACCGGGAAATATAAGTAAGTAATATCGTTATGAGGAATGAATCCTTAACCTTACATACGATATTGCATATGCTACTAACAATGACGTCATATATGATATTGATACAGGGAAACCGAAGGTGTTCGAAAGTAGTAAATAGTTAAGTCATGTATCTATTTGCAAATGATATGTATTGAAAAAAGGCAAGAAAAGAGTTTATGTTATTTCAAATATTGTAAAGAAACCAAGAGTAGTCCGATTACAAGATATCCGGTGAAGCGCGACATTGTTTATTTTAAACTATAAGTATTCGCTGTAATGATACATAAAATATACCAAAATACGAGATATACCCGCTAATAACGGATTCGTTGGTTGAGTATGACTATATAGAGGAATTTGAATATTAAACACGATTTAACTAAGATACAGTATAGAGAATTAGATAACTAGCACTTCTCCAGATTTGTAACGAAATTGTTAACATCGGCTTGCTTACTGATACTATAGGACAATAATCACACCAAGCATTATAACCGGGATAAAATTAAAGCCAGAGCTTAAGTACCCGACAACTTATCGACATCAATAGAATATTACCCTTAGTGAATAACCCATATATATGGTAAGAAGAAAACGACATTATATAGGGAAGCGTATATGAAGATGATATTGAACTCAATTGGGTATTGGATCCGCGAGCATCTGATATAAGTAAAAATACAACAATACATAGTAACAAATCTATATCCTCTACGGGACTAGACGTCTAACGGGGATTTATCTCAACCGCAAATTAGCTACCTCGCGCCAGTTTCACCCACCCTAACTTTCCGTTACACTCTATAGATTAATTTGGCTAACACCCGGTCCAGATATACTTCACGATATAGTCTTACATACGACGCCATTCAACCATTAACGACACAGACTCGCAATCATCTAAAGAGTCAACAAATACGTTAATATAACCGATATAATCATTTGCCTATTATTCTCTTATATAAGGAGTTAAGTTCAACTGGCTATAATACTTAAAGTAAGTCGATCGAGTTGATGAAATTGAGCAGACCGAATTCCATGCATCGGAGTAGAGACTATAAAGCAGTTAAATGTCTAACGGCGGATTTGAATCATATTAATCGGAATCCAAATAGTCTTCATCGTAAAGTAGTAAAGGGCCCCGGAGTTCGTAAGATTTAAACGATAGCTCTTCTAGTCTATTTATACAGTATTTATGATTCTAATTAATCTATCTCGTCTAATCAGTATTCTTGACTATATCCTTTAAGGGGACTTTATACAACGTTCTGATTTATTTGAGGTCGTTACCTGGTAGCATTATAGACGCGTTGTAGGGGAAACTTTCTATTTATATCAATGGTCTTCCGTAAATGTCAAGAAGGTATTTGAGTCAAATAAGGGGTTATATGTTATTTTCATATCATTACAATAGCGTATTGGTGCTTTATCCATGTCTAGACTACAAAGTCTTAAGTCCTTATAAACGCGTTACTCGTAATTGCAAAATACATCTAATATTAGTCTAAAAATACACCAGAAATCGTAAGAATGCTCGGGGTCTTGACATGCAATATGTGAACACTCATGTAGGAATACAAAGACTAAAACGTCTATATTAGTCGGCTCTTTGGTTCTTTGACCTTCCTATTCCGAGTGATTATTAAGACACATATATACATTTTTTTTATCTATAGTATACGACGTATCATTGTTATCTATTTTGATGTTTTCATATATATGTGACTTGTCTATTTTGCATAGTTTTTGAAATATTCTCTATATATATAATTTCTCTTATTGGGTTATTCGTTCCTATCTCGATAGTCTAAATTTACTCTGTATATTGTTTGTATTGTTGTAATAATCGTAGGCAAATTGATCGAATGTTGGCTTTATATTAGACTCAAAGAAATCCCTAAACCGAATTAAAGCCGGCTCTATATGTTGTTAATTTACCTTTATAGCTTATGATATCTCGTAATTTTTCTTCACTTTATCGAATGTTTTAACGAAAACCAGAACAATGGTAATCATCAGAACAACTACAACAACCAAACATAAATTCCCTTAAATAGGAATATCGTACATTAATAATTTATCCCATTAGTGCAACAATCCGGGTCTCTAATTAGAATATTATTGATTAATAATATATTAGTCCATTATGCTATTTAATGTCGAAACAAATAAGTCTTAGTTTAGAGATTTACAAATATCCCACTTACTTGGTCTACCTACTCTCCTATATAATATTAAAGTTCCCCGCTTACATTGGCTTTAAATTTAACCGGCATTAATTACCTTTACTACTTACCTGTTAGACGGGCTATATTCTTAGAATAAAATTAATATTAAGGAATTGTATCGACCTTCTGATTATTAACTCTAACTCGATAAATATTCAATACATCGTTAAGGATTTGAAGATATCCCGACAATTATCTGTATTATATAAGTAATATACGCCTTAAAGTCTTATATGGGACCATCAACAATGATCTATAAAGCGGGTCGCTGGTGTCTTATATGTGTAAATGGGGCTTCGTAATTGATTATCTAATATAAAGGGTAAATAGGGATTTGGTTGTATTCTGTTAGTTATCAAGAGAGTGATTCGCCTCCTATAGCGTGTTTGGTAAATTTATAGCTAAATTGTGATTTACTTTAATATGAAAGTAGTCAAATGTATGAATATATCAATACCGGGGTTAATGGTAAATATAACATTCCTTAGGCAAATAGTGACAAGTGAAGCGGATCTCGGATAGAACGTTAAAGATTATATATTAGCAGTATTAGAAATATCCCGGGTTTCATTTCACCCTATATGATCATAACAGTTTAACTTGTACGTAGTTATAATATATTATATTAACCGTTGGTCGTAATCCTAGATGATTTCATTATAAATGTAACCTATTACAACATCAAACGGGTATGTAGATTATATAGTATCGCGGATGATGGCTTGACTTTCAAACTTACCCCTGGGTGCCACTGCTCTATTTATTTAGCTATTATGATATTAATATACTATATTACCATATGGCTTGTGTGTAATTCGTTAATCATATAGAATGGTTATTGATAGACCAACTCTTGGTATGTGTCGTAAATATTGCTTATCAATACATGTACATATATGGTTATTATTACACTTATATCCATATGTAAATATAGTATTGAAATCTATCATTAATAATTAATAAAAATACCATTAGGCTCCGAGCAAGCCTCTATCGCTTAAATCAGTATATCGAACATCTTGCATATATTTGTATTATATAGGTAAATACATAGAGAACCGATAGTATCATATATATAATAAGTAAGTCATACACCGTTATAGTAGCTTTAGGTAAATATAAGGCGTTAATTAGCACAATCGATCTATCTCGTATGTCTTAGTTCAAATGGGTAATTAATACTGATATTATCGTGGTAATGTACTATAGGGTATAATTTGTAATCGGATGTTTATTCACTTCTAAACTAATATGCTTGTGACTTGATCATAAATGTCAAATTACTGATAAGCAGTCTTTACCGTTAATATACGAAGAAAAATGGTTATTTTATCTAATTTGAATGCGAGTTACCGCGTAATGGTGTGTATTTGAATCTGGGTTAATGTTTAATTCTATACGTACTTAGCGAAAGGGTGAATGTCAATATTAACAATGTACTTAGCGGAGGATAAACAGTAGATCAAAATACATATTGAAAATATTTCGTATAAATGATTAAACTTAAATAAAGAGACCCGGGATATTTCTAATACTATACACAATCCCTTGATAATATGTTAAAATCGACGCAATTAACGTAAAGTAAAATAAAGGTAAGTACCCTAATGAATAAGACAAAAACGATAGTCAAATGCCAATAACCCAAACCCTGTAAGTAGTACACGAGCAAGTATTACCCAGTCCCGGATATATTTGACCCCTCAGATACTAGTTCAACCGATTCCGATGACCCCGACCAAGACAATCTGTCTATATAGAAAAAAAAATGAATGTGTCGAATCAATATCGTCTAAAGAGCAACACCCCTTCAATTAGAGTGACACTTTCGGGATTCTTAGGCTAATCATGTGTTTATGTTCATATAGGATTTTTAGTATTTAATATGTCTTATGACGGGAACTGATGCAATACGATATAGGATTTGTACTGTTAACAAGATTGAATTGAGTAACATCTTAGATACCGATAAGGGGAATCGCTCCATTATTGCATTTGATCAGATATCGAAGACGTCTTCTTCTTTATTTTTTTAGTTCTAAATGAAATTAGTATTAAGTATGAGTTTATTGAAATTGGTGCCGCTTTGATTACTAACTTGCCCAAGCATCGTATTGTCGGAGAGAGATTAAATATTACTTACTTGGTTTTGAACACAAGCGTCAATGAGGTTTATAACAGCTCTGCTCTCGGTCATTGAAATCAAGGGGGCGTCTTTATTGCGTTTTCGAATTCCATCTGATCCCAATATAGATAAATACCCCTACTAAGTCATAACAGAAGCAATAAATGTAATATGTCTGGCGTCTACACTAGTTCCGAATATTCCTTTTATTTCGTTATATATCTTCTGCTGGGCTGCTGACTTACCGAAGAAACTGAGTACAACTGTGTGATTGTCACATGTAATGCAGCTAAAGTCAATATCGTCTTAGTATTTTAACTACTGGCGCATAATGTCTCTGAGGTTGTATCCTTCTGTATATATAACCAATCTTTCCTTCTAAACAATTTACTTCTTACTTGCGTCGTATACCGGGATCGTTTCCTTATGCACTGACGTGTCTAATATACCCTTAATGCCTCTAAGATTGAAATCAAGGAAGTCATCTAATATGTTTCTCAGCTTGAGACCGCCGTTAAACTGGATTGAAGGTCCTAGATACATTCTAATGGCAATTTAGTCTTTATTAACACTAGATGCGGCTGTTTCTTATTTGGAAGTACTATTACTTATCTACTAGGTGGTAACAAACATATCGTGGGTTTATTCGATGGCTGTCTTTATTTCATCAATTACTATATTATTAAGGAACATCTTGTTTTTGTCAAGGATTATCCTAAAGCACCAAACAGAGAATTCAGGAGGTACTGGCGTTTATTCGAGCATTTCGCGGTCTTCAATGAAGTTTTACTCGTTTTCGCGTTCAATACTACTCATTATGATTTCCCACTTATTAAGTAGTGTTCTAAGACTAATAACCTTGATCTTATTTGCAATTTCCTTTGCTCTTTGTCGTTATTCTTCGATACTTTGGTCGTCCTTTATATGAAGTGGTATTTTAATGGTTGGTTGCGGTTTGTTTAAACTGGCGAGATTCTAAGGAGTTCTGTTGTTAAACAAGTCAATTATCTTATCTAATGGATCTATTGTCATTGATTGTCCTTTAACCTTGTGGATCGCGTCCAGTAAGTCCTAAGTAAAGTATTCTTGGAATGCCTAGGCTACTAATACGCCAATTGCGGAACCCGGATTTATCATAGCTTCCTTCGTCAAGAGGCCAATCGACTCAAGCAAGTAATACATCTACTAAGGAGAAAAGAGAGCAAGTTTGTCAAACGTAAACACACATAGTAATGCGATCTTCAGATTCTTAATTCCATTAGCATATGATTCAGGCAAATTCTATTGACTTTCTTATACCTTTTGATTGAAATACAAATACTTTAGTTTAGCACAATACGCCCTTAGAATCTAGACATTTGCAACGACATTATCGATATTCAATACCTTTCCCGAAAGCTCGTCAATTTCGCTTACTCCTTGGTCCTTGATGATCTACTATATATGAGTTTCGACAATATTGGTCAGAGTAACTGGTATTTAGATATAATCCTTCATATCCTACTGGTTGTTCACATATTAGCCGCGAGTTAGCGAAATCTTAACCTAATTGATGATTTAAGCGATATCGTCGGTATGCTTCTACATCATAAGCAATATTTGGGGTTTTGTGTATTCATTTGTTTTGAGCTCTAAATTGCTAGGAAGGGTGTTGTTAAACCAATCTTTAAACTCTTACTCAGTATTATACATCATAGGAATTCTGAACGTACTCAGACTAGAGACATTAAACCCATCCAATCCGAATAAGTCTTGGTATATCGCGTTGGTTTTGCATATCAAACGGTTATTTGCAATAATAATGTTTTCGGTATTTTTAATCAGTTTACGACCTAAGTATCCCGGTTTAGCTACACTGAGCGTCTTCGTAAGCATTTAAACTCTTTCCGATGTCGCGTTTATTAGTAACTCAGACGGAGTAAGTCCACTTAAGTAAGAATTCATCACAATTCCCTTTGATAGCGGGTTTATGTCGTTTTTCTTGTAGAACATGTTTATTCTATTATGGAATAGAGGTTTTAGGGGCTCGCCGTCTACGTTAATTTATCCAATCTATACAATCATATTCTTAATATTCTAAAGAGATCCTTTTGACCCCGTTAAAGCCAAATTTAACAGGTTATTTCCCACTTTATTACCATTAATCTTCGCGGCTTCCATAATATGTTCGAACCCATCGTTCATAAAGCAATTTCGCAATTTATCTTAGAATTCCTCATATGCCGACTTATCGAGTTAAGACCCAAATAGGTTGTTATTGTATTGTTACATAATTTCATATCCCTTACTTATCATTTGAGTTTTCATCTTATCTATCCTTTCTTGATTCACATATAGTAATTCCTTAAACCCGACGGAAAGACCGGTATACATATTGAAGTTCAGAATTGTTTATTATATAGAGAATATAGTGTTAAGTGCGGTTGTCGGGTTAAATGTCAGGGCAATTGTCTTTTGATACTAATTTGCCTTTTTATCGAAGTAACCCGTTTTGATTCGTCCCAATTAGATATCTAGTTATTAATCGCTTGGTTTATAGTCAATATAGTTCTTTAATTCCTTATTATAGAATTCCGTGTTTTCTTTGTACGACAGATTAGGGAAGTTTAGCGATAGACAATCCTTTCCCGTTGTAATTCCCTCTTTATCAGTATATTTAGACTATTCAATTATAAGTCTTCCGTTTCTATGCATTCTAGACACAAATATCTAGTCCATTTTAATTTCGTCTTATGTCAATAAGTAGCCACCAATTACGCTATCCTATACCTAAGCTATTGACATTTTTCCATTTACGTATGATATTATTCTTGTGTTAACCGCCGATATAAACTTACTTTCCGCGATACTCGGCAAATTTGACAAGAAATATGCATTCATTTCGTCTCCATCGAAATCCCGTGTTACCCACCTCGATTGAGCATTTCCTCTCAATGTCCTTGGTACCATTATTACTACACAATGGGACTATTTCTAGTCGGAGTAGAACTGTATCTTAAGAGGAATCAAGTTTGCTAGACTATCATTTTCCCCCAATATCCGTTCAGTCGTTGAATGCCTTCCATACTCTTGCAATAACGAGGTTAGGAAGTGACACTGCGGATCGCCCAATCTTTGAAGTTTTTACTATGCCCTAGGTCATTACCCCGGGTATTACTGAAAGTTTCCAATCAATAAGTAGTATTCAAAGCTCCTACATTTCTGTAGTCAGGATTTATTAAACTTATATCTATTAATCTATTATTTTCTTATTAGTACCAATACTATATTCTATAGGCAACTATGCTTCTTGAGATTATCTCCATTAAATAGCATCTTCAATATTTTAAAAGTCCTTGCTAGTTTTAATCCCAAGTATTTTGATAGAAGCCCTATATTTACCAGTCTTCAGTTTACTAATTCCTATATATCCAGATGTATTATTATTTGAAATCTTATTGTATGAATTGACACTCCTACTAACAACTCTCAAGTTCTACTTCCTACAATCAGATTTATCTCCTGATATATGATCAACTACAAGTGATTCATCATCATTCTATATAATAAGTAAATGTAGAAGTTTTCGTTAATTGTTATTACTGGTGTACATTAGGTATCCGTCATTTTAGAGATATATATCAAAATTAATTTTATCCATATCATCTTTATCAACTAGACACTCCTAATGTTCATTTATAATAATACCACAGTAATTACCATAATCATAAGCTAATCGTTTTATCGATAAGTTGTATTTCTTATTAACCATTTTCTTAAATTCAATAGCTTCTTCAAATGTAACACATAGTTTATACTACATTTTTGGTAAATTAACGCTTTTAACTTATACCATATACTTATTTCGTCTGGCTACGATGCTACCTTAGTATAGAGTATGCTCTTCTGGATATAATAAAGTTCTTTACATTTATAATAGTTTCTTTAATATAAGTTTAAACCTGTTAGGGGTTTCCCGCAACAAGATATTTCGCTATTCTGATATATATACGAATTAATATCGCTTAAATTGATTCTCAGAATAACTAGCGGGTTATATACATATCATTTGATATGGTAGATTATTACAACGTTTACCTCCGTAAGTTTAATCTACAACTTACAAAGCGTCCCACTGTTAATTTCTATGCCGATGGATGGCTCAAAAATTATATAACTAACTCCCGATTACGTTTAAATCAAGCGTATCCGTCTAGTTTGTCTTGGCGACTTGAATCTTGTGATTTCCGATAGACATAGGCAATAGAGTAGGTTGTCGGTTCATGAGTACTGAGTCTCCGTTTTATTGATGTCTATATATAACGTCGCCGATTTCAAGAGTAAGTTTAGAGTTGCCAATTTGATATTTATTTCCATTTGGTTTGCGGATGTAATTAGCACCTGGGTATTAAGTCGGACCGTTCTTAAACAATTTCTCCAATCTACTATAGTTATACCTTTAAACTCTTTCTTTGATGAAAACTGTCATAGCGAACTACTAGGGAATAATGACTTCATCTGCGCAAATTCTAGTGTTGCACGCAATAATACCACGACCGAGTTTACATGCCTATTTACCCATGATTTTGCCTCTAATAGTACCTTCTTTACCACTAAGCAACGTTTAGAGTGATTTTTGGGAACTCTTGGTATAATCATCTTTATTTGTGTCTATGTAGTAGTTATTGATGGCCCTGAGGAAGCTCGAGTAAGTATGATCAAATTAAGGATCGTTTTGATTCATTTTATTGAGTAAGTTGCCGATTCTGATAATTGTAGACAAACAACCGGTGAATCCATCATTTTAAACATTACTTGCTTGAATTTTCTTATCGGGTCGCGTTAAAATAGGACTGATGAAGACATTAGAGAGAATCATTTACTCGGGATATGTATTAAGTCCTAATTGTTTAAGTTCCGCGAAGTCAATGCGGGAGAATAATTCCTTCAAACTCGCAGGAGTGTGATTGATGTCTTTGCCGTCGAAGTTGAGTATGAATTTATGGTCTCTTTACAGTTTTATCGTAGCTGCCTTTTTCCCGCAATTATAGCATTTCTTATTTTCCCCAGTTATCACTACACAGTCCAAACAAAGACGCTTAATGATCTTAAGAACAAATTTATACATATAAGGAGAAATATAAGGATGTACTAACGGAAAGCGACCAGAATGTCCTTAACAATCAGTTCTAGTGTTATTGCAAGACGAGCATTATTACGTATCAGTCATTGACCCTAAATGCGGATCCAAAAGACCACCATTCAATTAAGGAGTCGCCGCTGAATTATTTATTATTGTCTTAGATTGGTCAATTACATCTTAGTCAGACATATGCATCAATTACACCGATTTCACCGTATAAATAGGAGGTTAGTTGTGTAAGAAAGTCTTTCTAATAATAGGAATGTCCTACTGTAATTGTTTCTTGTACATTTGATATATTTTATTTAATGTGTGCTTTTCAACATGTTTACAATCCGCGTATCCCGACGTATTTGCCTTCCAAACATCAATCCTTATAGTAATCAAAATCGAGAATACCAACGACTAATTACTTTTAATCATATATAGACCACATGTAATGCCCATTACCGAATTTAATGATAATTCCAATAACTACTTATATTTATATATACATGCGCT
>Ga0078894_10003456_pt1 | contig 11991 bp, 2 predicted proteins | sample LauGreSu1BDMLBSD_2_FD_67506 | JGI IMG/M metagenome (GOLD analysis project Ga0078894, IMG submission 67506) | Freshwater lake microbial communities from Lake Michigan, USA - Su13.BD.MLB.SD (version 4) (version 4) | ecosystem: Environmental > Aquatic > Freshwater > Lake | place: Lake Michigan, USA... | reverse complement strand
TTTGTATTAAGTTATAGACATTGTTAGAATTTCTTTCATAGATAAAAATCTTACCTGTGGTTGTGTAAGTGCTGTCGCCTACATCGACCCAAGGTTCGCCAACTGGCTCAATACCTACACTAGTATCTGCTAATAATCTATGATAGCCACCTTGCCATTTTACAACGTCATTTAATTTATATTCTTGATAGTAATTAAATGCACCTCTGTAATTTGCAAAATATTGGCCGTCGCTGTTGGGAGCTCCTACTACTAGTAGACTGCCGTCCCTTGACATAGTTAAACTCTTACCAAACTTATCACCGTCTTTAACTTGCTCGGCAAGTTGGTCTGTTGTTAATATACCTGATGCTAGTGTTGAACCATCGTCATCTACGGCAATGTTTGTAGGCAACGAGTTTTGTGTAGATACTGGATCTAATTTAATCCAAGTAGCTACTTCATCCGGTGTTGTTCCGGAAACATAATCAATGTCAATTGTAGTCTGATATAGGTATCCGTTGTACCAAACAATACTGCCCAACGGGTAATCAAACGAGTCAGGATCTCTATCCTCTGCTAAAGATCCGCCAACTAACGCATCACCGAATACGCCAACGTATTGTGTATTCTCTAAATGACTCCAAGCTGTTCCGTTAAACTGATATAAGTAAACGCGGCCGCGACCTGAACTTGCACCAATAGCAGGATCGCACATAGATCCTTCTGCAGAAATAGCCATGTAATAATTTGTACCGCTTACGCCAATTGTGATTGCACTACCAAATCTCTCGTCTGTTGCTTGGCGCGGGCTTACAAAATTATAAACATTATCCCATTGTCCGTCTGCATACAAGAACAATGATACCATACCTTGGTTTACAAATCCGTCTGCGCGACCAATAGAATTCGCATCAACTATTGTAGCTGATTCCCAATCATCACTATTAAAATTAATAGAACTACCGTCAGCAATTGCAATATTTGTTTTAGCTTTCCATAGTTTACCATTATATAAAACTATTTCTCCGGCAAGATAACTACGTGGAGTTAACTCTCCCATGTAGGTGCTAGTGACTGCGCTTGCAAGCGGTGAGCCAATTGCTAGCCATTTATTATCAGGACTTACTGCTAGTACTTCTCCGTAGACTCCAGAGACTGCATCTTCAAATCCGCTAGGAGCAGGAATAATTTGTTTTAAACCTAAAGTTTGATTAACTGCTGTTCTGTCGGTATAAACCATTACATAACTCGAAGCTGGCAAACTTGTTACTACTTGTTTCAAACTATCGACGTAGGCTACGGCAGTACCTGTTCCGAGTGGCGCTGTTATTCCGTATTCGGTTAGGTCGTAGGTTTGATATTGTCTAATCTTTTCAATTACTTCCCAGTTTTCGGTTTCATTAGAATCAACCCATATTTTAGCGCCTGGAGTTAATAATGCAGTTTGTTCAAAGTCTACATCTTGATAAGTTTCAAATCTAGCTTTAGATAATATTCCAATGATTGCTGATGAGCTATCAGTAATATCTGGGTCGGCACTTGCAGTTGTAGTAACATCAAATGTTAATCTAGTAACTGCTGTAATTTTATAGAAACCTGTTAAATTAGCTACCTGTAAAATACCAACAATATCCCCAACTTCAAAATTATGAGCTCGATTTAATGTCACGGTTACGTTAGTATCTTCCTTAACCGCTGCAACAACTAATAATGATAATTCTTCGTTGTATCTTAGAACTTCCCAACTAATGCCGTCAAATGTAATCCAGAAATGTGTGTTGTCTGTTAAAGCAGTTATGTCAACATTTAAAATTTCGTCTCTAGAAGCAAAAATATAATCAACATCGTTAACGTTTACATATCCAGCAGATCTAGAAATTCCGTCGTACTTGATTACAGGATTAATATTTGTATCAAAGTTTGTAGGTTTGATTGTGAATCTCGATGCATCAATTCGTAGATTTTGATCAACAATAACATTACCTTGAGATTCAACAATAATAGCAGGCTGAGGATTTAATACCAAAGACTTCTTGTTGATCTCAAACTCGGTCTCTCTTATTTGGTTAACTCCGCCAAGTTCGCCTACTTTAAATGCCCATTCTTCGTTTAATACAACGCTATCGTCAGTTGTTCTACTAATTTTATCAAAGACTTTAACAATAGCATTGTTGGTGCCTTTTTCTCTAATAAATCCTTGATACAATCTAAATTGGCTGATTTCGTCTTCTGCAAGACCTTGTAAGTATTCTCTCGGTTGATAGCCAATTGCGTGCCTTGCTAGGTCACGCTGGCTTGATCCGATTCCGTCTGAGTCAACTTCATAGTAATCTTCAAATTGATTGATTCTATAATCGTAGTTTGCAACTAGGCCCTTAGTTGGTGTTGAGTCTAACTTTGTCCAGCCCGCATCGTTGAAATTTTCAACTCCTAGTTGATTAGTTTTGCTAGTCCAATAATACGATTTATAAGATACAATGTCTCCTAATCTATAATCAGTGAACGGTTGCCAAACTTGAATGTTTACATTATCAAATACAAATCCCGGGCTAGTATAATCTCCATCCCAGTCGACGGTTCTAAAACCTCTAGACTTAATTCTCTCTTGACGATAACCAGTTGGCTTATCGTAGATCACATCGTTAAACACGGTTCTATCATCAAATACTACAACATGCTCTTTAAGAACAAAGTTTGCTCTCATAAAATATATTCCGGCTGTTGTATTAACCGTTGACATCGACAATGATCTAAAATCTCTCTTTACATTAATAAATGTAGGTTGTAAAGGAGTTCCGTCGTCTCTTAAAATTTGATAATCGTAAAAACTATCTAAGAAGTTGTCTGCAACTCCTAGAGGAACACTCATGTTAATATTTTCTGCGCTTGGGCTTAAGGTCAATAATGAACCTTCGCTCCAATTGTGCTTACTCCAGAACATGAATTCTTTTACTGATGTAAACCAATCGTAGGCTGTTTGTGTAGTTGTATTGTAACCGTCAAATACAAATCCGGCACTGATCAAATATTCTTGATAGCCTAATAAAAAGTCAACTACTTCTTGTATTGTAGTCATTAATGACCCATAGGTCATTTTACTTAATTTTAATTTATTGTAGTTTCTTCTTCTAAGTGCTGTAACAGCATTTTTAATAGGAAGAGATGGCAATTGCTTCCATAACGCCAATTCGAATGAATCAGTGCTGGTATGACTCTTTAAACTTCTGTAATATGTAGAACCGTATAATACTACTACACCGTTGCCATAGAATTTTTCAGGAGCCCAGGATAAGAAGTTTTCACTGATGCCTCCTACAGAAATAACAGGATCTGTTTGTGTAGGAATCGGTTCGTAATAATTAAAGAACGGATCTTTGCTATCGTATCCAGAAATTTTCCAGCCGTTGGCGGTCTTTTCTATAATAACACCACTATAGGCTGCGCTATAAATTGGAGAGCTAACATTAAAAATAATGTCATAATTTTCCGAAGGAACAAAAATACTGCTAGTTGTCGAACTAGGATTCTTGCTGTCTAATACATATTTTTGCTGACTTTGATCAACAAATCCCGAAAGTCTATTAGTTAAGTTAACATCGATTCCTGTGATTTTATCTGTCAAAATTTGAATCGGTGATGTCTTACTCTTTAGATAATTTGTAACATAAGTTACTAATCCAGAAATAATTTTAGTGGATGTATTCTCATATAATAAATCATCAATGGTAAAAAATGAATTAGATGTTTTATTAATTGTCTGGCCAAGAATGTTTAAACCTGTTTCTGATTTATTAAAATTATCTGTAATAAATTCAAAGGGCTTTAATAAACATAGTGCTTCAATAACAGCGAATGGCCATTCGCTGCTAGATCTCCAAGCAGCTTCAACTGGGCCTTGATCGCCTAAAACAAAGGCTCCTTTGTTATTGATTAAAGTAAAGTTATTTGCTAGTCCAGAATCTAACGGGCTTAACAAATTACCGTCGCCGTCTGTAGGAATATGCGACATAATGCTAGGACGCTTATATCTGTCTTTGATTCCAGCACGGCTACCTTGACGAATAATACCGTCACGTAGGTCTTCCCAAAGAATTAAATTGTTTCTTGTGTAAGGAGCAGGACCGTATTCTGCTTCCCACCAATCTGGCTGTTCGCTGAAACCTAGCATTTCCCAAGGACAAGTATGGGGTCTATCGGTGTCGTAGAACCATTTATACACTCCTCTCCAGTATCCTGGCAAGTTCTTTGAACTTGTAGGATCTGTCATATTTGAATATGTATAGGTAAAACTATCTTCGCTGTCGAAGAAAATATTGTTTACATAATCAATGTTGGTGTCAGCGATCCACTTTAAGAATTCTGGTACTACAATAGTATCTAAAGAAGTTTTACCAAATAAAGAATTTCCGTAATAGCCTCCTAGTACGGCATCATTGTTAAACAACGACTCGTCGTATTGTTGTTTAATATTGTTGTAAATTCTAAATTCTAATTCTAATAAAACATCGTCTCTAAAGTCTCCGTAGGCAACGGTAATACTGCCGTCGTGTCCTTGGATGACTTCTTTAGGTTCTAAATACGTGTCGTCTAAGAATTTTCTAGGAGTATATTTTTTGTACAAACCTAACTTAGTCGGAGTGGGCGGGATAAAATTGGTAGAAGTAGAAACATACTCTCTAATAATAATAACATCGCCTTCTACTAGGTCAATTTTTAAATTAACAAAACCAAATGTAGAGTTAAACTCGTAATCTCGGCCAGCCAGCAATTGCTGATTATTCTTGTAAATGTAAACTGCTCTAGAGCTTAATGTTTCAAGATCAAATTTTTCAGACAATGCAAATGTCTTGATTCCTTCGTCTTCAACTTCATAGGTAAACGTAGTATAAGCACCAGAACCGATCATGTCTGATTCTGAAAACGGTTTTTCTGTATTTTGTGTTTTGCTAATTTCTTCTAAGACAACGTCAACAAAATCTAAAGGATCTTGATCATAGTATAATGTATATGCTAGATCAATAAACGTATTCTTAAAATCAGTGTATGCTTTTTTAGAGTATTGTAGAGATTTAATAATGTTAACTTCTTTATCGCACAGCAATACCATTGCCAATGGAGCAATATTAGAATGTTTTAAAAATCTCTTTGACTTGTTTTGATAACCTGATACATCTCGTAGATTACTAATTCCAGGATATCTTCCTGAAAATTCATCGATCATCTCAATACCAGTTAATACATGGTCAGCTGCTTGCCCTAATGTAAATGTTTTAATTTTTTCATTTAGAGGATTTTTTTCTAACCCTAGTGGAATCTCATAATATCCTGTAACAGGATCAACATCTGCAAAAATTTTAAATGTTACTACATCGTCAACACTAAAAGAATTTACAAAAGTAAACACACCCTTGCTTCTAGTAAAAGTATCGGTTGATTTAATACCGTTAACATAAACTAGGATTTTTCTAATTGTAGATTCTAAAGTATTTTCCCAATCAATAGCTGTAGTAGTTACTATATTAGTAACTTCTGTAATTGGGACAGAATCGATAATAGGTTGAGAAAAGTCTTTATCTGACACTAACCAGCCGTTGCTGTATTCCTCTGGTACATTTTTCTTAAAGAAACCTGTATATAAATTTTTTGTATATGTTGTCTGCGCAACTTTATAAGAGAAGCTTTCAAATTCGAGATCAAACTCAAATTGAATGTCGCCCACATTATCAATATTCAAATAGGATAAACTAAATCCTAATTCATTGTCAATTGTTGCTGTACCTGCTTTGTATCCTAAAATTCGAGTTCCTACAAAAGAACTTACAGGGTAGGTATCGGCATCAGCAAAACTAACTTGATTGCTGTCATACATATCAAATAAGGGCGGCTGGTTGACGGCGGTTTTTAACTGACTCTGTGTCCAACTTGTTCCGTTAAAATGGAACATTAATCCCTTATTAACATGACCTCTACGAACTAATACCCCTTCGCCTAGTATAGAGTCGCCGTCTACTGCTTTTTGTAAATTAATTTGAGTAGAATTATTATGTTTAATAAACTTAACAACATAAATTTGATTGTTAGCTAAACTATCTGTATCAGCAGTTATTAAAACTCTGGCGCCGTCAAACAATGATTCGCCATCGACAATGTAGCCCTGACTTCCTTCAATTGTAGAAAACACGTCAGTGGTGAATGTATCAATGTAATCTACAACTTGTTTTGCAACACTGCCGTGATTAAACAATTGTAGGTTAGAATTAAATTCAATGATTGGTCTTTTAGCCCTTGCTGTTTCACTGGCGTCAAAACTTGTTCCGTTAAAATTGCTAGAATATTCTAAAACACTTCTATGGAACCAACGATTGTAGCGGCTCCAAGGATTTGAGTCTACACTTGATTTTGAAATCGTAATGTAGTCCTTTAAAGCAGGATACGCACTGGCATCATCAAACGGTTGACTATCAAATCCACCGTTATCAAATAAAATTTCTAAACTGCCGGCTGTAAGATTTTCAGATACAATTAAGTCTGTATATTTTGTCAGTGTGATTTTATTACCAACACCTTCAACTAACCATTTGTCTCCGTCAACTGAATACTTTGCAGGAGTTACTAGCCCTGTAAAATAAATTAACATGCCGTTAGATAACTCAACTCCGTTACTGCTGGTATAAGTTGTCTTTCCGACGATTTCTTTTTCTACATCTATCTTTGTATTTGTATCAACATTGGCAATTAAAAATCTGCCAAATCTATTAACATCTGTAGTGCTTTGATAAAACAAAACATCAGGTGCATCAAGAGGAACTTCAAAGGTTAATGTTCCGTTGGTGATTCCGTTGTTAGTAACACCCTTATTATAATCTAATGCCGATGTTGCTAAAACGTCATCAACATATTCCCAGTCTTGAGAATCTATGTCAATAGTACTGCCATCATACGGCGGAATATTAATCTTTGCTTTCCACAACTTACCATCGAATACGGTAAGCTGTCCTGCGCTGTAGGCTAGATACGGATTATATAATAGTGTACCTGTATCAATAGCAGTTTTAATTGTGACACCGTTGTCAGGAGCATTAACTAAAAACTTGTAGGTCTGACCTCTATATAATGTTAGAGTTGGATTGTTTGTTAATCCGTCTGGTGTAAGAATAAAAACGCTGCCTGTTCCAAGAGCGATTTTATAAGTGCTGGTAATTTTTTGAGCTTGTCCTGCAATTTTTACAGCAGCTGGGCCTTCTGGAACCCAATAGTATTCTCTATAGTTTACAAACTTATCCCAATCAATCGGAGGATTCCAACTATAGTGCTCTTGGTCAGTTACAATAGCGTCTAACTCTTCGTTGTTGCCGAAGAATTTAATTTGATTTTTGAAATCTAAATAATCATAAAAATTATTAATGGTGCCGTTTTTCTTAACGGTTACTCCGGGCTCTAGCTGATAGCGACTGCGTAGAGTTTCATCTGTGTCTAGATAAACATCAGATGTTTTATAGGTTTTACCGTAACGTCTGCCAACATATCCTACCGTTTTTTGTAAAATACCAGGTTGCACTAATGGATCTAGTACTGCCGACAAAAATTTATCGTTACTTTCCGTTTGAAAAACTTGAGGTAATAACTCTACGGTTCTTCTAATTGGTAATTGACTTTCTGGGTAAAATTGTTTTGCCATATTAATTTGTACTTGTAACTATAGTGCTTTCTAATGCTCTGATTTCAGATGCAGAAATTGCTGACACAATTTCAATATCATCAACCCTTGCGCCGCTAACAAAAATCTCATCTATCCTACTTTGAATTTCAAACAAACTTCCAAAGCTCTGAGACGCTTGTCTTGGAAGGATAATCATGTTAGAAATATCAGGTGCCGTAGTATTGATTACATAAGTGATCAATTCGCTTACATAAAATCTATCCCCGAAGTCCCAATTATTAACATCAAAGAAATCGTTTATAGCACTAATGATTCTAACTTTTAAATCGTTATCATTAATTAGCTTACTAGGATTCTTAACAACTTTAAACTTTGCCTGTAATTTTACGTCTGCAGTTGAGCCAAATAAAACTTTATAAGTTACAGGATGATAAATGATTTCGTCGCTGATAGTTTTGATAAGATTAAGTTTAGAGCCAAAGCTAATTCTTAAACTATCGCTGTTAGGAGCATCCGGTTCTGTGAGTATTGCACCGGATAGATAATTCCTGTAACTAGTATCATAGCTTCTTGTTAAAATATAAATGTCAATGATGTTGCTAGCACTAGGATCAATTCTACGATCAACACTGGCATTATGAATATACTGAAATTTAATATCAGCACGGCCAACGTTTGCAACATATGAGCTTTCAAGAACTAGAGTATTTGTTGTTTTATCAACTCGTTTTACCCTGTCTTCTGCGCTGTCATAAAAATAAATTAAATCGCCGTCATTGTAATCATTGACGTTGATTAAACTTTCTTTTTGTACGATTGCAATATGATTATCAGTGTTATCGATATAATTTCTAACTTTATTTCCTAAATTGTCTGTAGTATCTTGGAAAAACAAAAATTTAAAATTGTTATTGTCAGAAACAATGTCGTCAAATGCTTCTGGATTGTCTATAACTCCGTCATCGTCGGAATCAGCAAAGGCAATTTTAATTTTATCTGCACTTTGATAACCGTCGTCGTATCTAATAGTATCACTGATTTCAAAAGCAATATCACGCTTTAATGGATATAAAAATGTTTTGTCAGAATTTATAGATAAGACATTGATTTTATCTTTTACAACTTTTCCTGTTTTGCTGTCATATGCTTTTGCTTTAGAATCAAAATAAAATCTATTCTGTGCAATACTGCCAAAGACATAATCTAAACCTCTGATCCTAACAACATATTCGTCTGCTTCCTTGACAAATGCAATCAGCCAAGATGCATCTAAACTGCTGTTAGAAACGTCGCCAGCTTTACCTAAACTAAAATTAGAAAGTAAGTTTAAATTCCCTGCTGTTATTAGTTTCCATTCGCCGTCTATAGGACTATATCTTAATCCAAAATTTAAATTACTAAACATCTGATTAGTCATTTCTGTTTCTAATGCCAGTGCTAGATTTGTAGTAAATTTAGGAACGATTCTTGAAGCAATAGCTCCTGTTGGAACAACATCATTAAATTGAATTGGGCCTGCTCCGGAAGCTAATACGCCTCGACCTGCATTAGTTCCATCTCCGGTAACTTTAACAACCTTTAACCAAATTTTATCTGTTTGTTCTGGATCTGTTGCATCAGTTGTAACTAGTTTTCCTCTTCTAAAACTTTTGCCAGAAGGCGCAATAAATTTAACCAGCGCACCAGGGGCAACATATTTTAATGTGCTAGTAGTGTAGGTTCCGACTTTTAAAATAAGATTAGTATCAACAGCATTTTTAAAATAACCAGTTGATGAATTTACATCGGTTGTTAGTTGATTCCATAATGTATTTGTATCTGTAAAATTAATCTTATCAAATTTTGTAAAATAGAAATTAAACACATCAGTGTCATTGACTACAGGTTCTATTGAGTTTCTAATAAAATTTAAAATTTCAATTCTATTTGTATACTTGAAAGATAACGAACGTTCAATTTCTTCTTTGTAGACAAAACCGTCATTAGAGAAAACATTCACAGAGCTGTATTTTCCGGTAGCATCTATGATTTCAAAATTCCTACTGATGCCGCTAGATGTTCTATTGATGGCATTGATTTTTAATATATCTTGAGAAGTAGATAATGGAGCAAGATTGTAATCTTCTCCTGTGACCATTCTATTTTGCGTGTAGTATTGTGCCGGAGCATTTGCTCTAATAGAATCTATTGATTCGCTGGCGGACGAAGAACTAACGGTATACTTTAAACCAAGTGTGATTGTTAGAGTATGTCTAATTCCTTGCTTGTTAACATAAGGAACAGAGATAGTAATACCTCTCATTTCCGAAGGAGCAATTTGATACAATAGTCCATTGCTTCTTCTATAAAATACTCGGAAAGCACCTTGCGGTAAATTTCCATAAACTCCATCAGCAAAGGCTAGATCAACTCGATCGTTAGCTTTTGTTATAACAGAGTAAATGTTTCTAATATCAGAAGTAACGCTGTTATAAGCAATGTTACTACCTACTAAAGAAGAAACTTTTGTCCATTCGTTTTGTTGGACTCCAGCTGCACTTAAACCAAACAACCATACATCATCATTGTTAATGTTATCGCTGTCTACTGAAATAATTTCATTTGTTGACGGAATACCGATTGAGAAATCAGCAAGTTCTAAACTTCCTTGTTTAAACATCAAGAAAAATCCTGTGTTAGAACTTGTGCCGCCACGTCCATCATTTCTGTAAACAAAGCCTAGTTGATTTCCAGGAACTGGGGGCTCTTCATAAATTTCTTCTTTACCTTTGAAACTAGTGCTCACTAGCTCAAAAGTCATTTGTCTGCCAGATACTACTTTACTAAAAGTAAAAATAGGCACATCAGTTGAAGATGTTTTAAATCTGTATTGCTCAGTTTGAATTCCTTCGATGGTATCTGAACCTTGGCTTCTTCCAAACTCAGTGTTATCTGTCATTGCTGCGTTTAGAACTGCAACAAATTGCTCTGACCAGTTTTGGTTAGTTGGGTCATTCCAAATAATTGTTTGTTGCGCTAAATTTTTTCCGTTGCTGTCAAGCACAGATTCCGTTGTACTAACGGTATCAAACTTTAAAAGACCTTTAGCTGAGATGTTTCTTTTAGCATTATAGCTTAACATCTTTGCTAATCTTAGCACTGACTCTTTACGTTCTGCAAGTTCAATAAAATTTTCACGGCTAGCTAGGTCAATACGAAATGCTAAACTTTGACCTAAAAATGCAATAGCGTCTATTAAGGCGAGGTATTCACTGCTTTCAATGTAGTCGTTGAAATCTTCAGGATAATTTTCCCTAAAATATGAAATAATTACTCGACGAAGATTTTCAAAATCGTAAGATTTAAAATCAGCATTTTTAAATGTCTGATAAATCCTTGTCCAATCCTCATTGAGTATTAGGTTGTTTAATCTTGAAGTTGTTGTCATAAAATACTCGTCCTATAGTGTATTTACCCTATAAAATAATGTGGTCAGTTAATAATGTTATTTTCTTTGTCGAAGTTAAAAGTCATGCGTTCGTTGATATTAAAAGGCAAATATGTTATGTCAGCTTCTATCCTTATGCCCATATCAGTGCTGTCGATAACTACTCCATTAATTGCAATCCTTGGATCATAGTTAATAATTTGTTCAACGTCTTCTGTGATTAATTTTTTTACTTCTTCTGTAAAAGGTTCAAAAAGTATATCCCAAATAATTGTACCAAAGTCGGGATTTTCAAGTTTTTCACCTTTACGGATATAAAAATGATTAACAATATCTTGCTTTACTAAATCAATGTCGTAGAGTTTGTAATTGTTTTTAACTTCTTTAGAACTGAAACCTTTGTAGGTAAAAGCTGCTTGGCTATCTGAAACCGTAGCTGTTAAAGATGCAACAGATTTTTGATTATATAATTTTGCCATAGTATTTTTCCTTATGCATCCCTATCTGTATTTTTAGCATTAACAATTGTAGGAGCATTGTTTTCATGTAATGCCCACGGTTCGTGCATAGGAATTCTTCTCATAATGCTGTCTAGTGTTCCGTTAGAATATCTCTTTTTATCGCCCCACTTAGACGAGGAACTAGTTTTAATATTTTGATGAGTCGACAATGCACTTGCTGCTGTAGCATCTGCTGCTGCCGGGGCTTGCGGACCATTCAAATCTATTTTTCCTCCTGAGAAAATTAAATTTGCTCCGCCAATGCTAGCATTGCCTCCCGCAGTAACCTTTGTTGTTCCGCCACTCTTAAGATCTAAGGTGCCGCCTGCAGACATTTTATTATTGCCAGATGTTTTTATATCTAAGTTCCCGGTGGTCGTTATCTGACCGTTTGCTCCAACTACTAGTTCTAAGTTTGTAGC
>Ga0078894_10003455_pt1 | contig 11994 bp, 11 predicted proteins | sample LauGreSu1BDMLBSD_2_FD_67506 | JGI IMG/M metagenome (GOLD analysis project Ga0078894, IMG submission 67506) | Freshwater lake microbial communities from Lake Michigan, USA - Su13.BD.MLB.SD (version 4) (version 4) | ecosystem: Environmental > Aquatic > Freshwater > Lake | place: Lake Michigan... | reverse complement strand
ACGCAGGAATTATTAAAGTAAATAATTCTCCTGGGTTGTATGTGAGCAAAAACATAACAGCCGCTGACCAATCCGCGAACCAACTGGTTTTTGTTCAAGATGTGGTATCCCCCGTTTCGAACCAGCAAGTGAATAGTACAAGATTAACTATTACAAACATACCCATCGCAAAATGGTTTCATGTTGCTTTCCGCCTGAAAAACAAGGTATTAGATTCCTATGTCAACGGACAGATTAATTCCCGTGCCCAAATGGACTTTGTTCCAAAACAAAACTATGATGATGTATTTATCGCGGGCAATGGGGGATTTTCTGGACAAATTTCGGACCTCCGGTACTTTGATTACGCGTTGACTATATTTGAAATCAACAGTATTGTAAATCAAGGACCTAACCTTTCTATTAACGACGACACTTCAGGCGATGTGGGGCAATACGATTACTTGTCTCGATTATGGTATAATGTGTAAAACCCAAAACAAAAACACCATGCGCATTCTTATAGAATTGTATTCTATAAGAACAGACTATAAGATATATAATGACCGACTTAACCACATTATGCGACCAGCGTTCCACCTATCTCCGAAATAAACCACCTCCCACACGGGTAGAGTTATTTAATCCATATACCGCAGCAGGAACGCAACAGTTTACGGAATACGACTACAATATGCGAAGAAAAGCGGAAATATTACAATATCGCAGTTCCCGTATGCCTTCCCAAACCAACAATTTAACGAAAAAACAACAATTTGCGCTTATCGCGCGTGGCAATTTTAATGCGATACCTGTTCCATCGCAAGTATTGGAAACGGATATTAGTTTTGGACTTGTCGCTACTTGTCCAGCGGATGAAAGTATTCCTACCCTTAGCACGGGTGCGGATGTTCCTGGGCCGGCTATTACGCTGTATTTGAACAAAAACGTTCCGTTATATAATTACGGCGCGCCCGTGCGTTCTTATCCATTTCCTGTTGGTATTACACAGAATACTAAATTCCGCACGGACACAAATACCGACCTGTTATCGCCACATAATCAGGAAACCGATCTTTGTATATTAACCGTAAATCAAAACATTGACCAACCCACCTACAATTTTGCGTTTACGTTTCCTTTAGGAATTCAAGTAATGGGAGTTATTGAAAATAACAATATTAATAAGCCTCTCCCGATTACAGCCACAATATACCAACTTATATTGAATATCTATTATAGCAATAATCTAGTACAAACTGTTTCTATTCCTTCTTCCACCTTATCCAGTTTAACGTTTAGTATCGCCAACCGAACTGGTGCGTTCAACGCGGTCTTATATATTGGAAGCATTACATCGCAACAAATACGGTTAATTACACAAGCCGGTTTTATATATCAAATAAAGGCGATTGCGCGCTTGACCACCACGGGAGGAGGGAACAATTATTTTTCCAATTTATCTTTGTATGCTATCATAAATAAGACATCGGCGGTAACAAAAAGCGAAACCAACTGTGTTATTACGAACGCGGCATCTATTATACCAAATAATGGATTTAATGTCGCTGCTTCATAAACCGGATGGGGGGGAGGCGGCAAGTGGCTACATGCGTTTTTACGGAGTAATATTGGGGTTCAAACACATTTTTTGGGAGGGAAATACTTGGCCAGACATACATTTATCCATATCAGAAACACGCAAACATTGGCGCGAAACTCCGTCATCTTCTACCAAACACCAACTTTGTTTTCCACTGGAAATGGGCGCCTGTGTAGCGGAAGTGGATGCGTCGGGTTGTGGCTGACTTTTACAGAGTGGTTTATTTAGTGTAAGTGTGCTATCTAATGCGTTTTGCTCGTCGGTTTGGAGCTTGGGCTTGCTGGCGGTAATCAGTAAATCGCTTAATGAGCCCACCGCGCCGTTTGCGATGTCCGCACTGAATTTAATGGCGTCGGTGGAGGTTTCGGCGGCTTTGTCCAAAAAAATGCCGGTGGAATAACCGAACATAGCCAATACTTTTTCAATGTATGGAAACGCAACCGTTTTTATTTCGTCGAACACGTTTCCGGAAAATGTCAAAAGGTTTACTCCTAAAAACGACATAAGCACTAGGATGACCAGAAAAAAGATGAGCGCATTTTTACCACTAAAGATACTTTCGTCAGATACGGGGGTGGGAGAAGTTTTAAATGTATTTGTGGTAGTATCCATTTGTATAGTCTGATAATGTATATTATAGAAATACACATTTTCCGTAAGCGTTTTCTTTAGGAGAATAAACTGTTTGTTTATTTCAAATGGCGATTTTCAACTTTTTAGAGAACTTTTTTTTCATCAGTTTAGCCATTACTTTTGGGCTGATGTTGATGTTGGTATATCATTTTAAAGAACGCATTACTGTTTCTGAAAAACGGATAGACACCATTAATGACGTGTTAATTACTGTGGTAAAAGAGCTGAAACACATACAATTTGCTGCTTCGACAATGACACTGTCTAGTCAAATTCCGGTTGTTCCTCCCACCATGGTTCCATTTCCAGAAACAGTTATTCCAAATAAAACGAATGCGGTCGAACCGGCAGAACATATATATTACGACATTTCCGAAGTGAAACCGAATACAGTAGCCTCTTCGAACGCCCCCCATGTTTCTCCCGTTTCTGGAAAAATAATAGTATCGGATGTCGACGATGACACGGAGGACGAAGACGAAGACGACGGTTATTCGGAAGAAAGCGGTTCAGACGTCGAAGAAAATTCCGAATACGGTTCCGAGAAAGAAGAAGACGCGTCAGATTTAGGGGAAGACGATACGGTGTCTAGTACGAGTGAAGAAGACGATACAGTGTGTAGCGAAAACGAAGACGAACATGTTCCCGACTTGTCAAATATTGTTTCGGAAGAAATAGAGACAGTGGAACACTTAGAAAATATTCATACTGTGTTGTCTCCCTCAACAGATTTAGAACCCACTGTATTGTCTGAAACAGACCACCCAGTAGATGTGGATGTGGATGTGGAGTTGGATGTGGAGTTGGAGGTTGTGGATGCGGATGTGGTTGGCGAACCGGAGGCGCGCAATAGCGCGCCGACCATAGACAGCTCGGCCTCCGACCTTTCCGCAACCTATTCTTTGCCTATCGTTTCTATTGAGTTAAGCGATATAACCGAAATAGTAGAACCAGCTATCTCTGACACGACTGGTGCGGAAGAGGTTGTGGTATCGTCTGTTATCGCGCCAGAGACTGAGCCCGAGCCCGAGCCCGAACCAATCATTCCTGTTTCAGAACCCAGGGAGGAAAAGCCAGCGGTAGTTGTTTCCAGAGACGCCAAAGAACAAAAGAAAGAAGTGTATCGCAAAATGAGTATCCACCAATTGCGAACCATTGCGATTTCATCCGGTTTATCGGCCGACAACAAAATGAAAAAGGCGGATTTGATACGGTTATTGGAAACACTGGATGACGAAGAAGACCAATGAATTTTATATACATTTAGGATATACGAAAATAACCCGCTTATCAGATGATGTATTCTTTCTTACATAAAAATCAGTTTCAACCAGGAAGTGTGGATGGAGAAGTCGTTGCGCTCCAGTTTCCTTCTCCCGCCGACTTGCCCCCTTCCAATTACGGCTATCATACCAACAATGTGTATGATGGGTTTCCGCCATTGATGTCCGACTCGCGCGCATTGTTCGCTGCCTGGCAACCGGAGGCAGTTCAGAACCAGCAACTGCTAAAGCAAAGTGGCGTGCGTTCGAACTGGGAATACCGCAAGTATTTGTCGGACAATGCGGAGAAAATCATCCGCGACAACTTTTCGGAGGCGGCGAATGACATTGGGTATTTCGTAGATGAATTTCGTCCTGTAGCCGCAAACTCGGCTGGCGCGTCGCAATGGAATGACCACAGTGATTTAAAACAGTTGTATTTGAGCCGTGAAGAATTACAGTCTAAGCGTGTGGCACCGGTGTTAACACAAGAAGAATTGTTGCGCATTCGTAGTGGCGGGAGATAAGCGTGTATGTGTATGTGTAGGCATTGTATTTTGTGTATTATTGGATACACAAAATAAAACAACATAAACCGTATTCCCCCAAACCATTCATATGCGTTTAATTAGTTTTGATATAGGCATTAAAAATCTGGCATACTGTATTTTGGAAATACAAGATGGACAACCGATGAACATTGTAGATTGGAACGTGGTAAATTTGATTTCTCCCCATACTGCCGAAACAGAAACACATACTTGTAATTGTATCAAACAAACGGCGGTCAAAAAGCCGAAAAAGGGAGAACCCAAATCTGTCGCTCCTTCATCTCCGCCATTGTGTGGGAAAACAGCAAAATATCGGAAGGGTGAAACACAATGGTTTTGCGAAACACACGCTAAATCCAATACCCAATATCTGATACCAAAAAAAGAACATCTCCCGGCTTCCCTGAAAAAACGCAAAGTTCCCGAACTGGTTTCTCTGTATATGGCCACGCATCCGCTGGTTGCGCCGGAACGAATTGCGGGAATGAAGAAACAGGATATTGTGGACGCAATGGATGTGTATTATCGCGAACGATGTTTAGAACCTATTGTTGCTGTGAAGCACAGTGCGAATGACGTCGACCTAATACAGATTGGGCGTTCGCTACAAGCGCAAATGGACCAAATGGTGGAAGTAGGAGAAATAACACACGTTATCATTGAAAACCAAATTTCCACCATTGCCACGCGAATGAAGACGCTACAAGGAATGTTGACCCAATGGTTTATTTCCAAACCCAACAGCGAGCGGATGGTCATTGAATATATTTCGTCTTCTAACAAACTCAAAGGTTTCGGGAGTTCCGAACCCAGTTCGGAAGTTCCGAAAAAGAAAGTCGGAACAGGGGCGGGGGCTTCTGTCAATCCTAATCCGAATTACAAACAACACAAAAAGGATAGTGTTTCTATTTGTTCGGGGTTTTTAGAAAACAACGAAACTTTAGGAAAATGGAAACCCTTGTTTCAACAAACCAAAAAAGACAAAAAGAAGGCGGCGGGGAAACATTCAGACGCATCTGTGGGAGAATATTCTTCTGTTCTCCCTACACACACGAATTTAGAAGGGTTTCTTTCTAAAAAAGATGATTTAGCAGATTGCTTTTTACAAGGAATTTGGTATCTCCGCAAAAACAATATAATTACTTGTGCGGAAAACTTAAAAATAAATAATGTCTATTTATCATAAAGTTCGCTACCATGGAAGTCATTGATATAGGATTAAGCGATTTAGAACCCATTTCTATTCAAATAGATGAAAAGCCTTCCACCAGTATGTTGGGCTCGGGAATTGAACTCTTGATGAATGATAAGCGCCGCAATGTGGGACAAACCAGTGTGAGTATGGAAGATTTAGACAAATTAGAAAACGATTTGAATGATTTGTCTTCTCGCAGCAGTGTTCCCCATAGTTCAGCCGCCGCGAGCGGAGCGAGCGGCAATAGTTTCGGATTGTTTGACAGTACTTCTAAAACACTGAGTGGTTTAGGAAACATGTTTGGTTTAGGAGGAGGTAGTAGCAGTGGTTCCAAAGACGCATCTAGGGGGGAGGACGGATATGATCATTCTTCCTCTTCTACTCGCTTGGGCTCTGCTACTGCGGAGAGCGTGGGAAACAATCGTACCTGGGATGGGTTTACGAAACTCCAGGATATTCCAGACAACAAGTATGAAGAGGCTCCATCCGCTGCGAAACTCAGCGAGCGTGAGAAGCGCAGAAAGAAGCGATTGATGCTCAAGAAATTAGAGGAATGGAGAGACAAGGGATTGATTTCCGGCAGTTCGCATTTCAATATGGACTCCAATTACGAAGAAATAGAGGATGAATATGAAACCGCATTGGACGATAAACGAAAGAAAGACAGTATCAAGCTCCAAGGATGGTGGTTTATGACTGCGATTAATTCCATCGAATACATGAACGCGGCGTTTAACCCATTTGATTTGAACTTGGATGGATGGGGAGAACAGATTTCGGAGGACATTGATTCGTATGAAGAGATTTTCTCGGAATTACACGAAAAGTACAAGGGTGGCAAATTGTCTCCCGAATTGTCCCTGTTGCTGCGTATCGGTTTCAGTGCCGCCGTGGTGAATTTCAGCAACAAAGCGTTGTCTTCCGCCGCGCCTGGGTTCAACGATGTCATTAAACAATCTCCCGAATTGATGAAAATGTTTACCGATGCGACTGTAAAGAGCATGAACAATAACAATCCCGGGTTTGCGTTTGCCAGCAACATGTTGAACAAGCCGGACCAAGTGAATACTTCTTTTGGTCCTCCTCCTAAACCGATAGAAACCAAAAATATGTCGCCACCCATGCGACAGATGCAATACACCGAACCACCGGGGGCTCCTTCCAACCGGCCCGATATTGCGATGGGACGGGGTGCGATGTTCCGTGAGAAGGGTATGGAAGTAGGCGGTGGATATGCGGATGCCAATGCTGCGCCCGAACGCAGTTATCGTCCCACTCCTCCCCCAATGCCGGCCAAGGCGCCACCCGCGCAGGCACAGGCGCCCGCCACTACACCCATGCGGCCGGAAATGCGTGGACCCCAGTCGGATATCGACAGTATATTATCGGGGTTGAAGACGAAGACGGTAAATATTCACGAACAGCGTGCTAATACGCCTGTGGAAAGTGTATTGGTGGAGGATGTTCCCGATTCGTTGATTAGTATTTCTTCGCTAAAGGATATGCAAAACAATAATATGCCGAAACGAACTAGCGGACGTCGCCGAAATACGTCCAACAAGAATACCATTTCGCTCGATATTTAGATAGACACAGACACACATGAACACATGAACACATATTCATATAGACTTGTATTCCATATGAATAAACATGTTTTTATTCCAGCATAAGGGAGAGGGAGGGTGGATAGGTCGCATAGGAAATGGGAATTGGAACAGGCATGGGGGTAGGGAAGGAGACATTACGGTGTGTCGCATTAGACCCCAAGTATTCCGCCATACGATGAACAATTAAATACTGGACTTCTGCGTCCGAAATGGGATTGTATTTCAGAATAATGGTGGTAAAGAAGATGTATTCAAAACATCCCAACAATCCCAACATAATAATGTTTTCCAAAACAATCCATTTCCATTTGATTTGTCGGAAATGTAAAATTCCTAACACAAAAAGGGAGAGAAACACAATCGCAAAGGTGGCGGCAATACGACACGACTGATAAAACAATTGCGCGAGCAATGCTTGTTGTTGTTGCGTGGCAGCAATATACCGTGTATACAATTGTTGGTCGAGGGCGTGTATATCTGTATCGTCTAACAATAGGTTCAGTAATAGTGGACTGTATTTGTTGTGATTGTATTGGACGAGGTCGTTGAAGTACGCATTGATTTTTTGGGTGAATATTTCTTTTTCGATGACAATAACGTAGTTGAAATAAAAGTAGATTTCGAAAATGATCATCAGCACTACATGAAGAAATATCGACATTAAGTAATTGATTAATTCGATTTTGTATCGGCGCACACAGCGAAACATCCGGACGGGAATACAACACACAATGTATGTCCATTGGTACCCGTCAGTACATGTGCGTGTTGTGTTCCCATTGGATGAGGAAACGGACTGTTTTTGTTTTTCATTGGAAGAGTAAATCGAAATCGCACACAAATCCGATGTGCTGATTTCTTGTGTTTGAGTATATTCTCCCTTTGTTTCGTTGGGAAAAGGGAGAATGGTGGAAAAGACGATGACATTCGAGGAGGATGAAGAGGGTATGTCGCATTTATTTTCTAGAGACGGTTCCGTTCCATCCACATTCGGTGGGTAAGATACTATAGGAGATAATGTTTGAAGTGGAATACTTCCATAAGATACAGATTTACGTATTGGATTGGATTTAGGGTTCATTTGTATTATGTTTATACAACATTATTGGCAATACCTATGGAATTTTATTTGTGTTGTTTTCGTGTTGTATGATGTCTATATATTATGTGTCGCTATACATTTCCAACATTTTCTCTTTTTGTTCATAGTAATCCACAATCGGAGCGGGGTACTTGACCTTTTTGTTCGAGGCATCTTTGTGAAAACTATCCCAATGATGAATATGTTCGGGAGAAACGCAATTTAATTCTGGAACCCATCTTTTGATATACTCCGCATTGGCATCGAATTTCTGTGATTGTATCCACGGGTTCATATCTCTAAAATAGGGTTTCATATCCACCCCCGTCCCACTAATTCCCTGCCAATTTCCATTATTGGACGCGGGGTCATAGTCTGTCAGAGTTTGCGCGAAATATTGTTCCCCCAATCGCCAATCCAACAACAATGTTTTACACAGGAAACTGGCCACCAACATCCGTCCGCGGTTATGCATGTACCCCGTTTGGTTCATTTGGCGCATACACGCATCAATCAGGGGAAACCCTGTTTTGGCATTCATCCATTTATAAAATTTGACGGTACTGGTATGCCAATTGATGTGTTTAAATGCGGGTTGGTATGAACCTTCCATTACTTCGGGGAAACCGTACAGGACGTGCGCGAAAAATTCGCGCCAAATGAGTTCGCGAATAATACCAGAATGCGAACCGTACTTTTTTGACAAAGTATGATACACTTCTCGGATGGAAACACAGCCGAATTTGATGTAAGCAGAAAGAAATGTGGTTTCATAAGTAAATTGGTCGCGTTTATCGTCATAATATCGCTGTTCTGAAACCGCCGTTTTTAAACGGTCAATCGCTTGTTTTCTCCCTCCATGAACTAAAAGTTGGGGATTGCGTTCGCCCACGAATTGTTTCATGGCGTTATGTAGCGTGAACCGATGTAATAAACGTTTGGTGGTTTTTGCCAAACGAATGAATTTCGGTTTTGTTCGCGCCAACGTAATAGGCGCATCTACTTTGCGACGGACGACGGCTTCGTAAAATGGTGTGAATTTTTTGTAGTATTCTCCCGAAACGTTGCGAACCGTTCCTATTTCAAACAAAGAATAATCGTGATATTCCACACAATACACGCCCTTCTTCATACACATATCAAACACGTCATTGTCTCTGCGAACGGCATAGGGAGAATAATCTTTATTAAAGAACACGGCTTGAACGGACAATTCGTCAATCAAATATTTTACCATATTGGTGGTGTTTCCGTATAACACAATTAATTCTCCCCCAAATCGTCGTAATTGCGACGCTAAATCTTCCAACGCTTCGATCATAAACTGGACGCAGTTATTGGATTTGTATTTGTTTTGGGAGGATACTTGTTCGGGCGTGAAAATGAATACAGTATATACTTTTTTGAACGTTTCTAGTGCGGAATATAGACCTATATTATCTACCAAACGCAAATCTCGGTGAAACAGAAATAATGCGCTTTGTGTTTTAACGGATAATGCGTTTATGGGCAATTCATTGGCAGCGGCAACGGAGGCAGCAACCATTTTACTATATTCTATAGGATATATTTGCGTAGTTTTGTTATTGTCGTGTTTGTAGTAGTATACAATACAAAACACACATCCTTCGGGAGAATAAAGAATATAAAAAAGAAAGAAAAGATATACAAAACCACCGGCAATCATTTGAATGACCGTCTCCCTCTTATACGATATTTATTCGGATGTAGTTGTTGTTATTGTGAGAACATTCATAGAGTGTATGAGCACGATGGTGTTTTTGTGTATTCACGATATTCGACATTATTTGGGGGTTCTTGCGTCTCATATGGAAATGGCAAAAACCGCCGTCGTTCCAGTGTTGGAGCCCATTGTGTTGGAAACCGTTTTTTGGGCAAATCGTCAATGGACGTATTTCTCCCATTCCGCACAAAAACATTTAGCTAAATATCCGAGAACACAAATGGTATTCTATAAATTGGGAGAGGGGTATGTATACTGTATACGCATCGCTAAACAAATACACGACAAACTATTCATTTGGTACCCCGAACCGTCGGAAGAACAATGGACGCGGGTTTCGTATATTTTATTCGGAACTGTATCCTCTCGGCCATACACATATTATGAACGAGCTATTTCTTTTGTGTTTAAACAACCCTATTTTGGCGAAAACGTGCTGGATGTGTATTTAGGGGGAGGTGATTGTTTTCAAACATTAATGTGCGTTTTTATGAATCGGGAATATTCGGAATATTTTCGGGAAAATACCGTTCCCATCTCGTCGTCGCCTTCTGCTGAATTGGTGTACGATGTTGTATCTGCTCAAATAGAAAACGCTGTTCAACACGCGGAAACAAATACAAACATGTTTGTGGTTTCTAAAATAAACGGAGTGTATACTAGTCGTTTGTATTTGCCGGAGGAACTTCCAACACAGGAACAATTCAGTCTGTCTTCTGTGCGTTCTCGTGTTCGATTTTTGGCAATATATTATGTTCATCCAGAAATGAAACGACCTATACCTGTTGTGTTGCCGGAGACGATATATTATGTAGATAACCATTTGTTGTCCGCAACTCATGTATTACAATACCTTCGTCAATTGCCCATCTATCAGAAATACGCGTTTGACGAACGATACGTATTGTCTATATTGGACCATAATGTGCGTCGCGTGTCGCTTCACTATAATCAGTATTTAGTATTGGGAGAAAACGAGTATCATATTCGCGATTTATAATATCTATTCTTATGGAATGTCATGTCTATAAGAATACAGTAGTGTGGGGAGAATAGTGTTCATTGTTCGTTTGTTCGTTTCTGATATACTTGTAAAATCACATAAAGAAAATAGGATATATATGGTATACGGAATACTTTGTCCGAAATGGATAGTAATCCTTCTGCCGTCCCCCCCGCTTCCCGTTCCGAACGCGCATTGCTTGGTAAATGGAATTTGTTTTACCATTTACCACAGGATAAGAACTGGGACCTTTCCAGCTACAAATTGATTATGGGAGATGTTGCCTCCGCGGAACAATTGGTTGCTTTGGTGGAAAATTTGCCTATGAACATTATCAAGTTTTGTATGTTATTTGTAATGCGCAAGGGTATTACCCCGATGTGGGAAGACCCGAAAAATCGGAACGGTGGTTGTTTTTCGTTTAAAGTAATAAATAAGCACGTGGTGGACGTCTGGAAGTCGTTGTTTTATGCTTTATGTGGGGAAACATTGTGTACTCACCCGAAATATAATTCGTTGTTGAATGGTATAACCATTTCACCCAAAAAGAACTTTTGTATTGTTAAAATTTGGATTGCGGATTGTAGTGTTCAAGACCCGGAAATTATTATTCCTATTCCGAACTTACAGAAACAGGGTTGTTTATTTAGGAAACACGAACCCGAGTTTTAAAAAAAACAAAAACAAATAACATGATATTTTGATTTAGAGATATTTTTCCTGTTTTATTTTATGCGATATTATGACAAGAAACGGACCTTATCATACCAATAAACATGTTCCTATGCGTCCTCGCGCTTATCCGCCTCCGCCGAAACCGAGCGACATAAAAATCCCGCCCCCATCACCTCCACAACCCGTTCCAGTTCCGGCAGCCGCGTCTGCTGGTTCATCGTCTGGGTTTTTTTCAAATGTTTTTCAGGGATTTAGTTTTGGTTTAGGGTCGTCGGTGGCGCATCATACTGTGTCTGGTATTATGAATAATAAACCAAATACGGACGTCAATGTGATTACAAAAGCAGATACACAACATCCACACAATCATTGTTTGGATTTATTGAATGACTATTTTCATTGTGATAAGACAGACCGTATTCGTTGTGATAACCTGTTTGATGAATATCATAGGTGTATCAAACAATAAATACAATGAATGTGATTATATAATGACATTCATTGTAGTAAGAATTAGCCTCCTGCGAGACTCGAACTCGCGACCTCTGGTTTACAAGACCAGTGCACTACCTCTGTGCTAAAGAGGCATATATAGAAACGTCGGTTCCTATACTAAACCACACTAAATAAAAATACGCAAAATAAACGTATGGGAACC
>Ga0078894_10003454_pt1 | contig 11994 bp, 13 predicted proteins | sample LauGreSu1BDMLBSD_2_FD_67506 | JGI IMG/M metagenome (GOLD analysis project Ga0078894, IMG submission 67506) | Freshwater lake microbial communities from Lake Michigan, USA - Su13.BD.MLB.SD (version 4) (version 4) | ecosystem: Environmental > Aquatic > Freshwater > Lake | place: Lake Michigan... | reverse complement strand
GTAAATAATGACAAATCAATTGCCTTAGTTGCCATATTAACCTCAATATATCCCGTGCTAACTTTAATATTCGGATATCTGTATCTAAACGAGACAATAACGGGCGAAGAGTTCCTCGGCTTTATTCTCATATTACTAGGAATATTCCTAATAAACTACTCAAGTAGCAACAAAATCCATATGATATCCAAAGATGTATAAGTGTTATGAATATTAGTGTTTTGGTTTCATAAGCTTCTTATAATCAGAAACAGGTATAAGTTGCCCTTTGTATTTGATATGCTCTTTGCGAGAGCCCGCAACCTTATATATACGCCTTTGCTTACCGAGGATTTCCTTGCTTTGACTACCACCACCTACCTTCGTCGTAGTATTTCTTGAGCCAAATACATTTTTAACTGAACTAACTGACCTAACTGACCTAGCTAACTTATTAAATAAGCTATTATTTTTTTTTTCTTCTTCTTCCATTCTATCCAATTCGGCAAATTTTTCTTCTCTATTTTTCCGTTTTTCTGCATCGCGTTCTAGATTATACTCATGTCTTTGTTTCGCATTCTGTAAAATTGTTGCAATCTGCTTAATCTCTTGAGATGTTCTAGGATTTGGAATATATTCTTCTATTTGTTGTGCAAAATCTTGCGAAGCTTGCACTTTTCTTTGACTAGCTAGTGCTGTTTTTGCGCCAAATGGATCACGGGGCGGCATTATATCCTTTTATATTCTAAATAAAGAATGAGATTTTAAATTATATTATAGGGAGAATATTATATAATAAAAGGTATATTGCGAGATTCTCTAAAAATATCTAAGAAATAGCAGTGATATTATGAATAAACCAAGAGGGCATATTATGATATTGAAATATCTCGCATTCTCATTTCATTATGTGTTTCTTATCTATACGATTTATCCTTATTCGCCCTATAATACTCATATAGCAGTTGCGGTATATATATCGTGGTTGTTGAATAATAATTACTGTATATTATCACAGATAGAGTATAGACTTTTTGGAGAAACTTACATATCTAAGAAATTAAAACCTGTTAGCAATAAAGAGAAGCTATTACTTGCGATGTCCCAACTATGTCGCTATATCGTAAATTAATTTATTTTTTTACGAGTTTTTTATAATCAGATACTGGTATAAGCTCTCCCTTATATTTAACATGCTCTTTGCGAGAACCTTTTATTTTATAGATTCTTCTTCTTTTTCCCAAAATCTCCTTATACTGTTTATTATTACCACCATATACACTACGACTTACATAACCATCATCTGACGACTGTGTTTTTTGTCGTTGTAGTTTTTCATTTGACAGTGTTTTTTCATCTTTTATTTCCAAATCAGTTTTTTTTATATTTATAATATGATTAATAATATTTTGTATATTCGGTCGCGGAATATTATCATATATATTACTATTATAATATTTTTTTTTATTATCGATAATAAAGTTAATTAATTCATCAAGATTATCTTGTGGATTTGGATTAGATGTTAGATACTCATTATAGCCTTTTAATGTTACTTGTTTAAGCGACGTTACACCTTTGGTAATATATAGTTCTCGAATATAATCAAAATCATTATCATTAGAAATATTTATCAAGATATATAAATATTTTATAAATGGATCAATACTATTTGTATTAACGGCGCCGTTATTTTCATATATTAGACTATATTTTTTAATGAAGTCAAATATAGCTTTGATATTATCTTGGTGTATTTGAATAGGAGTCCTATTATTTAAAAATTTTAAAAAATTCATTCTTAAAAACTCTTTCTAATATATACCTATATATAAAAATTAAAATAAATAAATAATTTAGTGAGGAGAATGATTGTTAGCAGGGTTATCTCAGGATATGCTTATAATATTATTAAGAGGATATTGCCTAAGATATCAGAGACTGAAAAGGCAGCATTAAACTCAGGTAGCGTTTCAATAGAAGGAGATATTTTTGCAGGTCGCGTGGATATATATAATATAGTTTCTAAATACAATATATCACTAAGAGCCGATGAGCTTAGCTTTTTAGACAATGAAACAAATAAATTATGTAATATGCTAGATAATGACGAAATAGAAAAGAATCAAAATCTATCTCCAAAAACATGGGAATATATCAAAGAGAATAACTTTATGGGCTTAGTAATACCCAAGCAATTTAACGGAAAGGGTTTTAGTCCTCATGCACATTCTTTGATTGTTGAAAAGATTGCTGGGCGTAATATTGCGACTGCCGTATCTGTAATGGTACCCAATTCATTGGGGCCGGGCGAATTGTTATATCATTACGGAACAGAAGAACAAAAAAACTACTATTTGCCTAAATTGGCATCAGGGACTCATATTCCTTGCTTTGGTTTAACTACTGAGACATCTGGGTCTGACGCGGCCGCTATGAATGATACAGGAATTGTAGTAGAGGAAAATGGGATATTAGGGATACGAATGACATTCTCAAAAAGATATATAACTCTTGCGCCTGTTGCATCTTTAATAGGTCTAGCGTTTAAACTCAGCGATCCCAATAAACTGCTTACAAAGGGCAGGGAAGGAATTACAGTAGTTTTATTGGAAAAAGAAAAATACGAGGGGATTGATATAGGAAACCGCCACAATCCCTTGAATATTGGCTTTATGAATGGAACTATAAGGGGCGCGAATATATTCGTACCTATGTCTTGTGTTATTGGAGGCGAAGAGAGATGTGGAATGGGTTGGAAGATGCTTATGGAATCTCTTGGAGAAGGGAGAGGAATCTCTTTACCTGCAATGTCTGTCGCTACTGCTAAACTCTGTACATTTGGTGTTGGGGGATATGCGAGAATAAGAAAGCAATTCAATATACCTATTGCAGAGATGGAAGGAATCAAAGAGAAGCTTGCTATAATTGCGGGAATTAATTATAAAATGATAGCAGCTCAATCGCTATTTAATGCTATCTTAGCAAATAACGAGAAGCCTCCTGTCATATCAGCGATTATGAAATATAAGTTTACGGAATATGGGCGAATAGCTGTAAATAATGGAATGGATATTTTGGGAGGCGCAGGGATATGCAAGGGCCCTATGAACTTCCTGGCATCAAGTTATGTAGCGACACCGGTTGCTATAACTGTGGAGGGTTCCAATACGCTTACACGTTCGCTAATAATATTCGGCCAAGGATTGAATCGTTCGCACCCGCATTTGCTAAATATAATAACAAGCATAGAGAATAATGATAAGAAGGGCTTTGGAGAACACTTTAACAAGATTGTATATCATACCTTGAATAACCTGGTTAAATCAGTATATTATGGAATATATCTAAAAATACATAGAAATCAGAAGGGAGCTACACAAGAAGCTATCTCGCGATATCATGAGAATCACTTGAATAGACAAGTAGCCAACTTTGCATTTGCTGCGAATATGGGATTACTGATGGGCGGAAAGATAAAGACTGCCGAATATATATCTGGGAGATATGCTGATATATTAGCGGATATCTATATGTCTTATGCTTGCCTATGGTATTACAAGCAGCACAAGGATATCAAGGATATTGATAAAATACTATATTATTCATTAAATGATTATTATTGTAATATAGAAAAAAATATTAATGGCATCGCTACCAACTTTCCTATCAAAATCATAGGAAGTATTATTAAGTTTATGACATATCCTTTGGGAAAGCAATATAGTCCTAATGATGATAAGCTAACTACGATTATTTCAAACGCTATAACTACGCCTACTGAATTGAGAAAGGTACTCACAGAAAATGTATATATATCTGATAATGAAGATGATAGAATAAGACAGATTAGCGATGGCTTTGAGATATGCTATGATGTTGATAAGCTTATTAAAAAAGGAAACTATCGCGATGATGTAAGCACTAATAAAGCAAATGAATTAAGGGCAAAAATAATAAAGGTAGATGAATATAGCATGGGGGAACCCGCCCCCAACGCGGGCTATTGAAGGATAGAAAAGGCTATCGCTGGCTATTTATATTACCTTTGGTGTCTTAAAAAGGAACCAGATTTTTCTAAAAATTGAAAATTTTAATTTGAGTACATCTTTCTGTTTTTTCAAAAAATTCAAAAGTTTTTTAGAAATTACAAAATAATTCAAGAGATGTACTCAAAATTAAAAATGAAAAATATAGATATTCTAGTGTCTCTAACTACTGTGTGTCTAAGTATTTTTATAATAAATATTGAGAGGCTATCACTGGCTATTGAAGGATAGAAAAGGCTATCGCTGGCTATTTATATTACCTTTGGTGTCTTAAAAAGGAACTGGGATTTTCTAAAAGTTGAAAATTAAAAATGAAAAATATAGATATTCTAGTGTCTCTAACTACTGTGTGTCTAAGTATTTTTATAATAATAAAGTTTATTACACCTTTGGACATTTAAAATGCCGATTTTAGTCTTTGTAATTCTTGTATTTTCTTATCTTATTTTTCTTAATATATTTGGTTTGTCTATTATATGTTCCATTTAATATTTTATTATAGTAGGCTTCTGGTATTGTTTTTATTACCTCTTTAATATTATTATTTAAGTCTTCGTAATATAATCCTTGTTTCTTTTGTAATTTAGATTTTAGAAGACTAAAAAACATTTCTATACTATTTGTATAATGTTGATATGGAACTGAATAAATCAACTTATTATTTTTATTTATTAATTCCTTAACTCTTATGTTTCTATGAGAACTTGCATTATCTAAAATGATAACCTTGTTTTTATATTTATTAGTAATAAACCTTTCTAAAAATATTAATAACCTATCACTATCTATACCACCTTTATTATATAATTCATAACCGATTACACCTTTTATTGAAATAGCAAAAACACCTGTATATTTTTTGAAAACTTCTTGTGAATTAGTTTTAATAACGCATATTTTACCTACTTCATTATAGCAATGATGTCTTAATTGTAAAGAGTTAATACTTGTTTCATCTATGCAAATAATGTCGTCAATATTATAATTTTTTATTTCTAGTTGAATATAAAAAATCAATGAAAGAAATAGCCAAAAAACAAAACGCTAAAAAATGATAATATTTTGATTGATAACAAGAAGCGTTTACAATATGGAGAAGTTTCGCCATATACCAAATGTAGCAAAAATCATACTATCTGATATAAATATATGATTTTTGCAGGATTTAAATTTAGGACTGATATTTTATTTTTTGGAAATATATTACATATAAACATATTGCAGGTATTAATAAGCATATATTATGGATATGAAAAAGAAGATTAAGATTGCCTTTCACGACAATCAGTTATGCGAGAGAGGAACAACGGTTTCTCTATATGATTATGCTTATTATAATAAGTATTATTTGGGGAATGAGAGTATAATTATGTATTGTAATAGTCATCAGTATAATTTTCCCGATGTAATAGAAAAGTTTAGCAAGGAGTTTACACTTAGGCCTTATGCCAATTGGCAACAAGAAGCCGATAACATACTTAAAGAGGAAAAATGCGATATCTTGTATATGCAGAAGGCAGGTGAGTGGGACAATAAAATAGCTTCCAAAGATATATGTAAAACGGTCGTCCATTGTGTTTTCAACACCTATTTTCCCCACGGCGATGTCTATGCTACTATATCGCCATATGTTATGTATGAAAAAGGCAATACAGATATCCCCGTTGTACCGTATATGATTAACTTACCAGATTTGCCTGATAATATGAATATGCGGAAAGAATTAAATATCCCAGATGATGCCGTAGTATTTGGGAGACATGGAGGATACGACCAATTCAATATCCCGCGTGTTCCTGAGCTGGTCGTCAGTATTGCCAAGAATAACCCGAAGATATACTTCCTATTGTGTAATACGCGACCATTTTGTGAGAATATACCTAATATTATTTATATAGACAAAATAATAGATTTGAATAATAAGGCAAAGTTCATCAATACTTGCGATGCTATGTTGTGGGCGCGAATAGATGGCGAAACCTTTGGATTAGCCATAGGCGAATTTTCAAGCAAGAATAAGCCTGTCATAGCCGCCAAAATAGGTAGCGATGCACACTTTCATTTACTTGGAGACAAGGGAATCTGGTATAACAGTTTAAGCGAATTACATAATATCCTCACAAGCTTTAACCCGAGTGTAGAAAAAACGAAGGATTGGAATGCTTTTAGAGACTATACATATGACAAGGTAATGGATAAGTTCAATGAAGTATTCATAAAACCTCTTGATATTCACACAGACAAATAATAAATAAAATGTTGCAAAAAAGTAAGAAAAATAAGATAAAAACATAGATTATGGCTGATTATTTATTTATCGATATACGAAAGAGCGACGAAGTATACGCAAGGCGCTTTGATAAATCCTATAATTACGATGTGTATTATATCCCCATGTATATGATAAGGTTCAACGTGGATATGATAAAAACGCATCTAAAATACAAGAAGGAGATATATATCGTATGCAATTCGGCATCTCGCTCGCAATTCATAAAGAACAAGTATTTCGCCAACGACCGCAATGTAATTGTCAGCGATTCTCTTCAATTCAATAATTTATCTCAGGGAGTCAATGCAGTTTCTTTACAAAACAATAATACTGTAAAAATAAATGTAATAGGAACCAATAGTTTCAATCTCTATAATATTATGAGAATAACCCAAATAATTCTTGGCTCTCTCATATTACTCGTCGGAGGCTACACGCTATATGCTACATATTCCTATAAAAATATAAATAAGATTCCCTTGATCATATTGATACTCTTCGGTGCGATGGCGTTATTTAATGGTCTAACATCAACCTGTACCATATCCACAATATTCATAGATTCCCTCAATTAGGCTGAGCGGAATATTTTGTCAATCTCTGTGTCTGATGTATTCCAATTTATATTTCTTTCGCAATATACTGGTACCTTCATCATCTCTATATTTTTTATTAAATATATCATTGATATATTCCTTATGCAAAATGTTCTTTATTATTTTATATAACATCATCGTATTCCTTATTCAATACCGTGGCAATCATAGAATATTCTACTGCCAAAATGTTAGATAATAAATAATTTTCCTCGCTCCTGCTCCAATAACTATTCTTATATTTATCTATTACATCATCAACTGTAAAATATATCACATTATCTCCTTTCATTCCCCTACATAATCAACTATATATTATAAAGAAATAAAGGAAAGTTCGGGCTGTCTGCGCCTAATTGCGAAGGATATATTTATAGTCGGTTGTCATAAAGCCGTTGAAGGATGAGCTGGCTGCCGTAGTATATGCCCCGAAGTTCTCTACATATACCCATTCGCCAACGACCAATTCGGGAAGCATTATTTCATTCGCTATTAAATCCATACTGTCGCAAGTTGGTCCGAAAATCTTGCTCTTATATAGTATCTTTTCATTGCGTTCATTGAAGGGTTGTATTATAGGATTGTTGTGGTCAAAATATATACAATTGAAGGAGCCATAAACGCCGTCATTAAGATAATAAATGATTATTTCTTCCAATTCGCCCGTATCCTTGTTCAAATATTTCTCACGTTTTTTGCCGATTACATTGAGCACGAGGATATGCGATTTTTCTACAAAATATCTCCCAGGCTCGGCGATAAACTGGATAGTCTCTTCTTCTATCTCGGTAGCAAAAAACTCCTTCTGGGCGCTTGTGATAGTCTCGGCAATCTGTTCAATATTTATAGAAGTATCTGAATATACACCCGGAAATCCGCCACCAATATCTATGATATTAATGTTGATATTATTTTTAATAGCCAAGTCATAAGCTTCTCGGCAGGTTTTTATAGCATTATAATAGTTATCGAGAGAACGACAACCGCTTCCTACATGAAAACTGAAGCCTACGAGATTCAAGTTTAGAGTATTCATAAGCGTCATTAGTTTCTCCACATTTTCCAATTTACACCCGAACTTTGAATTAAACTGGCAGATACTGTTGCTATCATCTACGGCTAAGCGCAAAAGAAGCTTTGAATACGGGTGATACAGTTTAATCTTATACAGCTCTTCTTCGCAATCAAAGGTCATCATATCAACATCATTAGCGCGAGCATATTTTATTTGTGAAGACATTTTGCAGGGATTGGCGAAGATGATTTTGTCAGGGTCGTTCGTGTATTCTATGACAGACTTGATTTCATTTTCCGATGCGCAATCAAAATAAGTTCCTAGACAACATAGTAAATCCAATATGACGGGATTTGGATTGCATTTGACTGCATAATATGGCTTAATATTAGGAAAATTCGTTATCCATTTCTCATACAATTTAATAATTTCTCCCAAGTCTATGATATAGAATGGCTGTTCACTCTGATTATTTTTAAGAAAATCATTTATAATATCATAGGTGGTGTATTCTATGCTAAACAACTTGACATTATATTTCTCCAAAAGCTGATTATTAAAACTCATTACTTCTCGCTCCTCTAATTATTTTAATTACTTGTTTAATTACCTATTTGTTTATATGATATTTATATCATTATTATATGAAATCTATATGAAATCTATATGAAATCTATATGAAATCTATATGATATTTATATGATATTTATATGAAATCTATATGAAATCTATATGATATTTATATGATATTTATATGAAATCTATATGAAATCTATATGAAATCTATATGAAATCTATATGGATATCAGGCGTTTTTCCAGAAGTCTTCTGCGGTAATAAATTGCATCCCCATTCTAATAGCAGTAGTTTCGTCAGTTTTTCTATCTCCTACAAAGATACATTTAGAAGGATTTAATTTTAGAGTTTCTACGAAGTTTACAACTTGCCCTACCTGTGGTTTTCTACAATAGCAACTTAGCGGAAAGGCGCTGTGGGGACAATAAGTAATATTGAACTCCTTTTCGGTCATTCCAAGCATTTCACGAGTCTTATTCATGCATGCGATGACCTGATTTTCGCTAACAACACCCTTAGAAATGCCAGACTGATTACTTATACCGAGCAGTTTATATTTGTTTTTAAGAAGAGCCTTCAATTTTACTTTCTGTTCTTCCAAGGATATAATCTTCATCGGCTCAACTTCTTCGGGAATTAGAGGATATTTATGTTTAAGATGTTCGGTATATCGCAGAGTCCCATCTATATCAAAAAATACCGCCTTATTCCTGTATTTTCGCCCATCCCATTTAATAGACGGAGCTTCTACTGTTATTACATTTGTAAATCCCTCGGCAATTTTTGGAATCTCCAATTTTTTTCGCATAGCAAACAAAGTAGCCGGCGGAAATACATTGGGGTCTTTATGAGCTTCTGTATTTTTTTCGGCTTTACCAGTCATATACAAGCGTTTATATCTATCAAACATCCTATGTAATGTTTTAACCTGACTATCTTCAATAGTATTTACAATATAATGAGCTTCTATTGGAACGTTCAAGGTCTGCGCCAATTTTACAAAAGGCTTTCTGGTATCTATGGTAATATTTGTATTATCAATAATTATTTTATAGTTATTTTTAGATTCTAAAAGTTCCTTCAATTTCGGTAAAATGTCAGCTATTGCACCACCTAATGTATCGCGCGATAATATAATGCCATTTTTAGAATATTTCGCTGCTAATTTTTTAGCATATGTAGATTTACCAGATGCAGGAAATCCGACGATGACTATTATTTTCTTTCCTTTATCCATAGTTATTAAAGATATATCCACTTCTATATATAATCATTTTTTTTATATACTTAGCGTAAAATGTCCTATATTTTGCAATATAACTGAAAAATTGATTAAAATCTATAAAATATAATCGTCTAACCAACCAGACCATCAGAGCGCCTCAAAAGCGCTAACACAACCTGTAAGCCAGCCACAAGCCAGCCACAAGCCAGCCACAAGCCAGCCACAAGCCAGTCCAGAAGAGAACATATTGATACTCAGTATGTTTAAGGAGAATTATTTGACAGAGATTCCTGTTGATATTCTGGAAATGATTGATATGTATTGGCGCCAAGATGATTACAATATCCATGTCAAGACAGAGAGAGATAATTTTAGCTGGCGATACAATAGTTTCATTGACGACAGGATGCACAAGAGTGTATGCCGTTTGAATTGTGTATATAAGGCCGGCGTGGATACACCAGCATTTACAAATCGTCAGAAGATTGCCGAAGAGAAGCTGAAAAATCACATTGATGATATTATTAAATACATGAAGATGCCGAAAGTCAAGAAAATCCTGAGAAATAACGGAATCTATAATGCCAAGAAAGTATACGAAAGGAACAATCCTGGAAATAACAGCCTCGTATCTAATTACGAGAAAGCACTGCTATCTCAATACATATTCTCTGCATATTATACTATCGTATATGCAATCAGAATTGAGAGATAATCAGTAGCTCTACGAAGGCTCGAAATGCCCCTTGTATATCATTCTGTATTTTTATATTTTTTTTATCAACAATTAAAAATTGACAAGGTATATAATAATATATAATAAGCGATAGACAGGTCGAAAGACGAGTTGACGATAAGAAAGATAATGTTTGAAGATAATTATCTTCATGATATTCCGAAGGATATTCAAGAAATGATTATGGATATTTCTAAGCGCCGATATTGTGATGTATACATATCATATTGGAATAATTACAGGAATACGAAAGACAGCTTTATTAGCAAGAGAATGAACAGGAAAATACTGAAATATAGTGAAACTATTAAAAATGTCGAGATTGATTCTGAGCAATATCTGAATATAGAGAGTTATGCATTGGCTACCTTGAAATCTCATATAACACAATTGGTGTCAAACTTGAAAAAAACGGCAATTAGAAAAATCCTATACGACAATGACATATATGATGCAAAAATAACATATAAAAAGAAATATACTCAACACGAGACAGGCGAGACAGGCGATATAGATGATTATGAAAAAGCATTGCTAATTCAAATAATTTATTATAACTATTATTATAAAGTATTTATTATTGCACGCGAGATATAATAATTTCGTTAATGATTAGAGTGCAGTGTTTAGCGTCTACCACCCATTAAGTTTAAGTCACCTATTGCATCCGTGGCTTGTCTAAAGACATTACCTCCTTTACGGCGGAGTTTTTTGCCCTTTTTAGCAGAGTTTTTTCTGAAAGTTGCGGCCATCATTAATTTGTCAAGAATAGATATAGGGGCTTTTTTTCTTCTTCTGCGTCTACCACCATTCTGTGAGGCATCATGTGAGGCATCTTGTGAGGCATCATGCGAGGCATTTTGTGAGGCATTTTGTGAGGCATTTTGTGAGGCATCATGTGAGGCATCTTGGAATTGGTCTAATTGTCCGCCACGGTAGCCGCCTGAAAAGGCAGATAAACCACTAGCAACAGTGTTTTGTAAATTAGATAATGTTCCATTGCCACCACGGTAGCCACCACGGTAGCCGCCACGGTAGCCGCCTGAAACAGCATCAATATCATTACCGCCACGATAGCCGCCTGAAACAGCACCTAAAACAGCACTTGAAACATTAGATAAGCCATTGCCAACTGTGTTATTTAATGCAGATACGAATCCATTATTGCCACCACGGTAGCTACGATAGCCGCCTTGTCTATCACATTTACTACCTCCTTTTGTTGCCATATTAGCAGGATCCATTTTACCAGACTGGGGGGAAGGATTATTAAAATGTTGATTTGCAACAACTTCTTGACTGTTTACAGGTGGCTGCTGCGGCTGCTTATTATCTTTTTTTTCACTGGGTTTGTTAGATAAATCGTCTATATTGGCAAAAAACTCTTGTAAGAATCCGCCATATTTTCTGGCGGATTTTGAACGCACCTTTTTAGATTTTGCAGAAGGCTTGGCGGATTTTGCAGCAGCCTTTTTGCATAATTTTACATAGCTTTCTACGGATCTCATTTTCCCGAACCCTTTAACATATAGTTTGGTTCCCTTGT
>Ga0078894_10003450_pt1 | contig 12007 bp, 8 predicted proteins | sample LauGreSu1BDMLBSD_2_FD_67506 | JGI IMG/M metagenome (GOLD analysis project Ga0078894, IMG submission 67506) | Freshwater lake microbial communities from Lake Michigan, USA - Su13.BD.MLB.SD (version 4) (version 4) | ecosystem: Environmental > Aquatic > Freshwater > Lake | place: Lake Michigan, USA... | reverse complement strand
TCCAGCGGCAGGTTGCTCAGGCAACGCACCGCCGCATTCGAGACGTTCGCCCCCAGCGAACCGCGCGGATCCGTGTTGCGGAACAGGTAAGCCACGGGATCCGAAACATACATCTCGTACCAGACGCCGATGCCCATCGGGGCGCCTTCCTCGGAATTGACGGCCTGGCTCCGCAGGTAGGACTGGTCGAGGCGCATGTCCACCCGGTGGACCTTGCCGAAGAAACGCACGATGAACGCACGCCAACCCAACTGCGTGACGGGAAAGTGCAGCCCCGGATCCTCGATGCTCCCGATGACCTTGCCGAACAGCACGAACACAAGGCACTCGCGCTCGCGGATCGTCACGTAGAGGCCGAACAGCTTCGCAAACCCCAACAGCAATGGCACACCGAGCGTCATCCCGAACATGCCGATCAGGAACCCGATCCCCAACTCGGTCAGACTATTCATGGGCCACCTCCACCACCGCGCGACGCGCCTGACCGAACAATTTCAACCGCACCGATCGCACGTAGGCCGCGAGCGCCCCAGGCCCCCCCTGCGACTTCAGGTCGATCAACTGCTGCGACAAGGCCCGCAGCGGTTCCACTTCCGCCTGCGCCTTCAGGGTCTCGATCTCCACCGCCCGGCGCGACTGCACCAACTTCTGGTCAGCCGAAGCCTGCGCGAGGCTGATGTCCGACGACACCTGGTTGTACGCCGTGTTGATGGCGGCCAGCGCCGACTCGACCTCGGGCGGCGGATCGATCCCGGTGATCAGGGATGCCTCCAGGACGATCCCATAGCGGGCGGCACTGGATTCGCACTCGCGATCCATGTGTTCGTTCAGGTCGCGGAGGTTTTTCCGCAGGTCATTGATCGAGACGCCAATCGTGGCATTCGGGATCGCTGCCTCGCCGATCTTCATCTCGGGCACGGCAACCGCGGCGGTCGGGGGAGCGGAGAAGTTCGCGATGCGCTCGCGCAGGATGGAGATGAAATAACCCATCACATGCGTGAGCGGGTTCTTCACCCCGAACAGGCAGGCGTACAGGTTGCGCTCCGAGACCCGGAAGCGGATCTGGCCCGAAAGGCCCGTGTTCAACTGATCCTTGGTGACGGCCTCGAGTTGCTGGCCCGACTGGTTCGCGTTGGGCGTCTCCGGATCGAAGGCCATGCTGATCGTCTCGGTCGCGACCACCACCTTGTGGATCTTTTCCCACGGCCATTTGAAGTACGGGCCACCAGGCGGGATCACGCGCACCTGCGGGAAATCATACCGTTCCCTCTCCTCGCCCTTCAGCGATTCCGAGACCGGATCCGACAACGTGCTCGCCCCCTCGATCCGGTCAGCCCGGCCAAACGAGGTCTTCACGGCCCGTTCGCTTGGCCCGACCGTGTAAAAGCCTCCCATCACACAGCGGACCACGAACCATAAACCCGCCCCCAGCAACAACCCGGTGAGAAACATCATGCATTGTGGCGCTCCCGCCACCCGGCACCCTGCACCTTCGGCATGCGACAAGCCACTGGCATCTTGGCCTTCGCCGAAGGAAGGGATCCCGGCACAGGGTCGCGTGAATCCGATTTACCCCTGCGAACTCTGCCCACCCATGCCGCGAAGGCACAAAGGGCAAGCGGACGCGGCGTGCTCAACGTCGTCACGCATCCCCCATACCCTTTGTGCCTTCACGGCACGCTCCCGCTCAGCCACTCCCCTTCAGGATGTAAACCGATGGGTAGTTCGTCCGCCACGAGCGGTCATCCATCCCGTACCCCGTGAACCACTCGCGCCCGTCGTACCGGAAGGCCGCGTGATCGGGCGTGAACACGCTCTCCGGAATCCTCCGATGGATCAGCACCGCAGTCCGGACCGATTCGGCCCCGCGCATCCGGCACAGCTCGGACAGGTGCGCGAGCGTGCGGCCGGTATCGCAGATGTCGTCCACGACCAACACGTGGCGACCGGTCAGGTCCGCGTCCAGGCCTTCGACACGGAGCGAGGCGGCGAGTTGGCCGTTCTCCCCGGGTTCATACCCGCGGCACCGACAGAAGGCCGCCTCCACGGACACCGGGATGGCTTTCAAAAGGTCGGAATAGAAGAACACCGCCCCGCGCAGCACACACAGCGCGAGCAACTGGTGTCCAGTCGTCTCCAGCGTCTCCTCGGCCCACGGGGTCAACTCCGAGGCCACCTGCTGGACGCCAGCCACGACCGCATCGGCGGGATACACTTCGTCGTAATGGACGGGGACGGGGCGGGTATTGGGATTCATCAGTGGTTTCCTGAAAATTGGTACAACGGTCCGTCCAACCCCTTGCCGGGCCAGTTGACCTGGTCGATCCCGAGTTCCCGGGCGAGTTGGGCGACGACTCCGTTGAAGAGGAATTCGACCGCCATCGGCGCGGCATCCGGCGCAGCCGGCAAGGGCAAGGCGAAGGGTTCGATCCCCGCCTGCTGGAGCATCCCGGAGGCCCTCCGGGCCAACGGATCTTCGCCGAGCACCCAGACCGGAGCGCGGCGCTCGATCAACTGCTGGAAGGTCCCGTGCGCCAACTCCAGCGTCTCGACGATCCGGGGCGGCGGCCAGTAGAGGCCCTCCACGAACTTGGCCGCCAGGTTCTGGGCACAACCGCTGACCGACGGCGGCGCCAACACCACGAACCCGCGTCGATGCTCCTCGATCCGTACCACCATCCTCGCCGCTACCCGCGCCGGCCACGGTCCGCGCGCGATGGATTCCAGGCCTTCAATCAGGTCGGATGCCGGCCCAAGGCGGGAACCCAGGACCGCCGCCACGAATCGCCGCGCCGCCCCGAAACCACACGCCGGCCCGATCACCCGCACCAGCAACGTGTACTCGTCCTCGATGGGAAACGGCTCCACGCGCGCTCCGCCACCCAAAAGCCGCTCCAGAAGTTCCGCGCGGTCGGGGCGTCCGGCTGCCTTCTGGCCGGCAACGGTCGCAGCCGTGAACAGGACGGTCCCGGCAAACTCCCCCGCCCGCTCCAAAGCCAGCCGGGCATTCGGTGCCAGGCCCTGACTGAACACGATCAACCCACGCCGCCGCCGCGAAGGCCCGATCCCCTCCGGCTCCGCGAACGCCCCCAATGGAACGAACTCGGCCGGAACCGGAGTCCATTCATTCAGTAATCCCACCAGATACCGCGCGTGCGCCTCGGAACTCCCCACGCCCGTCACCACCACCCCGGCTTCAGGCAATGCCACCGGGCCCGCGATTGGCAACTCCAGCACGCCACGCAACAACCCCCACACAGCGTCGACACGCTGCTGCAGCAAGGCATGACCCAACGGATCGCTCGGATCACTCTGGCCGGGTGCTGTCATCGAGGAAGATCCACTTGGCCACGTCGATCTGATGCGCATTCAGGGCTGCCGCGTACTCCTTCTTCTTCACGAGACTGGAGGGCGAGTTCATCACCATCTGGATCTTGCCCGAAGGATAGTGGTGCCGGATCAGCCGCATGATCGCGTCGTAGTCCCGGCTGTCGTATCCCACACCCAGCCGACGATACGCCTCGTCACTGGTGAACGACTGCCCCTGCTCCGTCATCATGCGGTCGGTGGCATAGGCACCGAAGCCAGCCCCACGACCGTCGTAGTAGAGGAGGAAGATCCCACCCACGCCGTAGTGGACGATGTTCTGCAGCGCGCGCTCGAACTTCACCCGGTTGTCGACGTTCAGCAGCGGGAACCGGTTGAAGAGCGACTCGCTCTGGATGCGCACCACCGGCACGTCGTACAGCAGCGGCCGCCCGTAAGTCAGGACCACCGCCTCCTGGCTCGTGACGATGTCGAAGTACACGTGGACCCGGAACCAGTAGGGCGTGGTCAGCAGGTCGACCACCGGCGAGTCCGGATGCTCGGTCTTGTACCGCACAAGATTCGCGGCATCGATCTTCACCATGAGCCGATTGCCACGGATCACGTAGTAGTCCTTCACCAGTGGGCTGCTACCACCCATGAACTGCTCAATCGGGGTCGTCTGGAACAGGGAATGGAACTGGCCCTCGCTCAGGATCACCTCGCCACCCACCGGTTTCACCGGCAGGAAATAAGAGGCCGAATGGATGAACCGCTGTACCTCCGGCAAGGCATACGGCTGGAACGGCATCACCGGTTCCGGCGGCAACGCCCGCTTCACGTGCGGCGCCGACGCCTGCGTCAGCACATGGCCCGAATCCGCCTTCGACGCCAGGTAAGCCACGTTGAACGGTGAAGGCTCGAACTCCAGTGCCTCCGTTCCCGCCACCTTCATCCCGTGCGCCGTCAGCGCCGAGATCTTGTCCGGGTTGTTCGTCAGCACGATGAACGGGGACTGGATGCCCAACAGGAAGCAGACATCGGCCACATCATCGTAACAGCGATGGTCCTTCTTCAGCCCCATGTACCGGTAGGCATCGAAGGTCGAGATCTGGTCGTGCGACGACTGCACCAGCATGCGGTCCCGGGCCTTCGCCACGTATCCCACCCCACGCCCTTCCTGCATCAGATAGAAGAGGATCCCGTTTCCTTTCTCGTGGATCACTTTCAACGCCCCCTCCAGCTGCTGCACGCAGTCGCAGTCGCATCCCCGCAGTGTCTCGCTGGTGACGCAGGAGGAATGGATCCGGGTATAGAGCACGGGGGCGGAGAGGATGTCGCCGTGTGCCAGCGCAATGACGTAGCCCTTGTGGATGACGTCCTGGAAGACGAAGGCCGTGAACCGCCCGACGTGGGTCTCCACCGTACAGCGCGCCAGAAACAACGTCGTCCCCCGCAATGGCCGATCCTCCATCGATGTCGGCCTCAGCACCGAGCCCGCCGGATGCTGCAACTGCTCGACCAACTGTCGCAACGTGTCCGACAGCGGCGACGGGTCCGCCCTGGGGCCGGTCGGTGAAGGTGCAGCGCTCATGGGCGACGGGATGCACAAGCTGTGCCAGTCCCGCTCCCTGACCGACTTCCACCTTGAAACTTGAAACTCAGGACTCCCCCATTTGCGGGCCACGCCGCAGGTGAAGGTCTGTTGGAAGGTGGAGCGACTGTCCTCACGAGCCGATCGTGAGTTTCAGGCCCAGGTCTGGCGTCACCAACAAACTGGCCCACGGGATGCTCCCGTCCTCCCACACCGCGTTCGCGGTGCGCCGGGGGTGTCAGAGCTCCCGGGCAAATCAGATCCGTGTCGCATTTTATCCGCCCTGCTCACATGAAGACCCTGCTTCTACCAGCGTCACTGGCCACGCTCACGTATTCCGCGCAGCTGCTGGGCCAGTCCACCACCAACACCCCGCCAGCCTCAACCAAGCCAGCCGAGTCCCTCGACCGCATCGTCGTCGAAGGCATCCCGCTGGAGGAGCAGGTCGTGCCAACGGTGCGGCCGTTCAACTCCGTCTACGGCTCCGACCGCCCGATCCTCGACACCCCACGCAACGTCACGATCATCTCCCGCGAACAGCTCGACGCGATCAACATCTACGACGTCCGCGACTTCTCGAAGCTGACCTCCAGTTCGTACACCCGCTCGAACTTCGGCGCCCCGACGACCCCGGACATCCGCACCCAGATCGCGGACACGTACGTCAACGGCATGCGCCTCGGCCTGACCTCCAACGGCAACGGCCTTCCGGTCAACTTCAACTCCGTCGAGTCCGTCAACATCGTCAAGGGCCCGGCCTCGTCCGTGTACGGCCCGTCCCAGTACGTTGGCGGATACGTCGACCTGATCACGAAGCGCCCATACTTCGATGACTTCCACGGTGAGGTTTCAGGAACGGCCGGCATGTACGATCAATGGCGCTGGAGCGCCGACGCCGGCGGACCGCTCCCCGGCAAGAAGGCCGCCTGGCGCAGCAGCTATTCCGGCGAGAACTCGGGAAGCTATTACCACGATGGCTTCCGCAAGACCGAGGCCGTCTACGGCGCGCTCTCGTGGCTTCCCACCGAGCAGTACGAACTCTTCTTCAACACCGAATGGTTCTGGGCGAACTACACCGAGAACTTCGGCGTCAACCGCCCCACCCAGCAACTCATCGACGACGGCCTGTACCAAACCGGCGTCAACAACAACCCCGCTCCGGACTTCGGTACCTATCCATTCGGATTCGCCGATGCCAACGGCAATCCCATCACCTTCGGCAACGTCAATGTCGTCGGCGGAACCCCTGCCACGCCTTCGGACCCGCAGAACAGCCGCTACGTCGTTTCCGGATTTCCGGCGGTCAACCGCATCGATCCCGGCCCTCTCGTGAAGCTCGACCGACGCAGCCGCCTCCTGCGGCCCGGGGATGAATCCGAGGGCTTCAGCTACAACGCGCAGGCCGTCCAGACCTACCACGCCTCCGCCACCGTCGACATCGCCAACAACACGATGTTCCGGTACGTCGACCGGCAGACCCTGTCCTCCTACTACTACTCGGAGATCATCGACCCGAGCTGGAGCATGGAGAACCGGACCGAGTTCCGCCTCGACCTCGACCAGCACTTCATCAACACCGGCGCTGATTTCCGTTATCAGTCGGTGACCGCCTACAACGACTTCTTTACCGAGCCCGCCAACGTCTGGGACATCACGCGGGACCGGAACTTCATCAACATCTACAACTCGGTGAACTTCCCGAACCCGTTCACCTCGGTGCCCGTGCCGGGTCACGAGGGCCGGTACTACACGCCGGACAACGGCGATTCGGGTGAGTCGACCGCGGTCTTCGTCGGGCCGTTCTACCAGCATGACTTCAAGGTGACCGACAAGTGGTCCCTGCTGGCGGGCGGCCGGGTGAATATGGTGAGCCTCGACTACAACGATCCTGCCGGGTTCCTCCCCGGGGACTCCACGGTGGTCGGCCTGCCCAGCGCCAACGCGTCCACGATCTACAAGTTCACGCCCACCGTCTCCGGTTACTTCACCTACAACTGGTCGCAGAACCCGGTCGGCTCCGTCGGCAATGGCGGCGGCTACACCACGGCTGGCTCGGCGAACTTCTCGAACCGCAACCTCCGCAACGAGGCCGAACTGTTCGAGCTCGGCTCCAAGTATTCGCTCTTCGAGGGCAAGCTGTTCCTCGGTGCCGCCGTGTTCCAGCAGACCCGCGCCGACGCCCAGCTCGACCGCTCGGTGGTCGAGTTCAACACCCGCGGAATCGAGTTCGAGGCGAACTACCAGCCCAGCCGCGAGTTCTACATGACGATCGGTTACTCACTCCTCGACTCGACCGTCAACCAGCCGCAGTTCGACGTGGGCAACACCTCGCTGACCTCACCCGGGGACCGGTTCTTCAGCCTCAGCGGGGATGAGTTCAAGCGCCAGGGCGTACCCGATCACCTGTTGAACTTCCTCGCCACCTACAAGCTCTACAAGGGCCTCGGCGTCTCCGCGAACATCGTGTTCACCAGCGAGATCAACAACAACGTCGCCGGCACCCTCGTCATCCCGGCCCAGTACACCCTCGACATGAGCGTCTTCTACGCGACCCCACGCTGGGAGGCCCGCCTCATGTTCCTCAACGTCACCGACGAGAAGAACTGGAGCGCCCCGAATGCCGTCTACGGCAACGAATCCATCGTCGCCGACCTGCCCTTCCGCATGGAAGGCCGCATGACCGTGAAGTTCTGAGAAATTGGGGAATTCCATAGGTCCCATTCGTCCCATTCGTCGCATGGGACCCATGGGACTTATGGGACCTATGGCCTCCAACCAATTGCATGAAACTCACTGCTCTGCCGGCAGCCCTCTGCCTGGGGATCGTCACCAGCGCCGCTCTTTTGGGTGCACCGGTCGCTCCCCGGGTCATGGTGGTTGCCACCTTCGAGATCGGGAAGGACTCCGGGGACAAGCCCGGTGAGTTTCAGTTCTGGGTGGAGCGGGAAAAGCTCTCTGGAACCCTACCCATCGCGGGCGTCGATCACCCGCTCCGCTTCAACGATCAGGGTGTCTACGGCGCCGTCTCCGGCACCACCGTGCGCTCCGCCGCAGACATCCTGACCCTGGGTCTCAATCCCGACCTGGACCTCACCAGGACCTACTGGCTCATCAATGGCATCGCCGGCGTCGATCCGGCCGATGCCTCGGTCGGTGCTGCCGCGTGGGCCCGGCACGTCGTGGATGGGGACATCGCCTACGAGATCGATTCCCGCGAGACCCCGGCCGAATGGCCCTACGGCATCGTCCCGATCGGCGGGCGTACCCCGAACCAGATCCCCGGCAATGCCGAATGGGCCCCCAAGCCCATGTCCTGGACCCTGAACCCGGGCTTCGTCCAGTGGGCCTTCGAGTTCACGCGCGACACCGTCATTCCCGAAAGCGACGACGCCCGCAAGCACCGCGCCCTCTACACGGATACGCCAGAAGCCCTGAAGCCCGCCCGCGTCCTCATCGGGGACAGCCTCGGCTCCTGCCGGTACTGGCACGGGACCGTGATGACGAAGTGGGCCAACGACTGGACCCGCCTCCACACCGCCGGCAAGGGCAACTTCGTCATGACCAACATGGAGGACCATGGCATCTGCCTCGCCCTCACCCGGCTCGCCCGACTCGGCAAGATCGACTTCAACCGTGTCCTCTTCCTCCGGACCGGTTCCAATTTCTGCACACCTCACCCCGCCCAGAAGGCCAGCCAGAGCATGACCGAGGAATACAGCGGGATGCTCCCGGCCCTCGAGGCTGCCCATGCCGTCGGCAGTCGCGTCGTTCGCGAGATTTCCGGACACTGGACCCGCTATGAGAATCACATCCCCTCACGCTGACCCGGCGCTGAAGCCGGTGAGGCGAGACTCCGTCGAGCCGCTCACGAGTTTTCTGAATTACTCCCTTTCTGTGGCAACCCGGCTCGTGGGGACACTCGCCCCACCGCGGAAGCGCAGCCTGGGTCTCGTCGCCGGGCTCTTCGGTTCTCTCGCCGCGCAGGCCGCGGGATTCAGCGACCGCTTCGACACCTTCAAGACGAACGCCTCGCCCGCCGATCTCTACCGTCTTCTCTACGCCATGCCCAAGGCCGGCGACCTGCACCACCACGCCGGCGGTTCCTGGCAGATGGAGGACCTCTATACGGTCGCCACCAATCAGCTCCGAAACGGCGGCAACCGCTTCTACACCCGGGTGAAGGCCGGGACCTGCCCCGACGACGACGGCAAGTGGCGTCGCTTCACCACTCTCGCCGAGTTCACCTACAAGGGCCTCACGCCCTGCCAGCAGTCCGAATACGCCCCGCTCGATCAACTCACCGCGTCTCAGCGCATCGAGTTCATCAACTCGCTCCGGCTCGACCGACCGGATGAAGGTCGGGTGGAGTTCTTCGAGGAGATCTGGCCCCGGCTCGGTGCCCTCGGTCGCAGCGTCGACGTCTTCCTCGAAATGACCGTCGAAACCCTCAAGCGCTATGGCGCCGAGGGCGTCCGATACCTCGAACCCCAGACGATCCCGATGGGCTTCGTCCTCGCCGATGGTTCGGCCGTGGATCCAGACGACTTCCACCGCCGCCTCGTCGCCCGCCTTTCCAAACCCGACGCCCTCGCCACCGGCGTCTCCATGCGTTGGCAGGTGGTTGTGCTCCGGTTCACGCCGATTGCCGAACGCCACGTGGAGATGGCCTATGACTTCGTGTCGCGGCATCGGGACCTGTGGGTCGGCATCAACATGGCCGGGCGCGAGGACAACGACAAAGGCCATCCCCGCCGCTTCCTCGATGTCTATCGCCGCATGCGCCTGAAGTACCCGGGCGTGGGACTCGCCATCCATGCCGGCGAGGTCGACGAAGCCAACCCGCACATGCGCGATACGTTGCTGCTCGGGGCCACCCGCCTCGGCCACGGCAACAACGTCCTGACCGACGACGACCTCGTGCTGCATCTGCGCTCCAAGATCGCCTTCATCGAGATCAACCTGGTCAGCAACCTCCTCCTCGAATACGTCCCCGACTACTCGAAGCATCACTTCGCCGAGATGCTCCGCACGGGCATTCCCTGCGGTCTTTCCACGGATGATTCCGGCATGTGGGACTCGAACATGACCGACGAGTACATGACCGCAGTGAAGGAGTTCAACCTGAGCTGGGACGAGCTCGTCGCGTGCGGCCGGAACTCGCTCGAGTGGTCTTTCGCCGAGCCCGCACTGAAGAAGCAGCTTCTGGAGTCCTACGACCGCGACATCCGCGCCTTCGAGGAGAAGTTCGCACGGGGGGAATGGAAGGAACTGCTGGGCGCCGTCCGACCGGTGGCCTATGGCTTCGCGCGTCGCCGCTGGGGTATCTCCTGGTGACAGGGTCATGCTGAACACAACGCCACATCCGGACCGCCCGCTCGCCTCCCAGGCCCGCCTCTGGCTCGGTGCCTTCGTTCTCCTCCTCGGGCTGCTGCCGGCCACACGGACCCGCGCCGCAGATTCCGCACTCGTTTTCCTCACCGACTTCAGTGTCCGGGACGGTGCCGTTTCGGCGATGAAGGGCGTCGCCTTCGGCGTGGACCCGCGCCTGCCGCAGTTCGACATCACGCACGAGATCCCGCCCTTCAACGTGTGGGAAGGGGCCTTCCGCCTCCAGCAGGCCGCGCCTTTCTGGCCGTCCAATACCGTCTTCGTCTGCGTGGTCGATCCCGGCGTTGGAACTGACCGCCTGCCCGTCGTCAGCCGTACCCGCTCGGGCCACCTGTTCGTCGGACCCGACAACGGACTGTTCACGCTGATCGACGAACATCTCGGCTTCGATCAGGCCCGCGTCATCGAAGCCAAACGGCATCGGCTCCCGGGATCCGCCGGAAGCTACACCTTCCACGGACGCGATCTTTTCGCCTACGTCGGCGCCCAACTGGCCGCCGGCAAGCTTCGACTCGACGACGTCGGACCCAAACTCACCAACACTCCCACCCGCATCGCCTACCAGCACGCAACCCGGACGAACGGCACGCTCGCTGGCGTGATCCCCGTGCTCGACGTCCAGTACGGCAACGTCTGGTCGAACATCGACCGCGATTTCTTCGAACAACTCGGTGCGAAGCCCGGCGATCGCTTCGAGGTCCGGCTTCTCGAGAAGGGCCGACTTCGAGCGAAGTTCGTGGCTCCATACGCCACCACCTTCGGCGAAGTTCCCGAGGGCAAACCCCTCCTCTTCCTCAACAGCCTCCACCAGGTCGCCGTCGCCCTCAACCAGGCCAGCCTCGCCCAACGCTACAGGATCGGCTCCGGCCCCGACTGGACGATGCAGGTCCGCCCACTCCGCAAGGCTTCCTCTCCGAGATGAGCTGCCCATCGCCCCTCCCTTTTCCATGAAGCTGTTCCAACTCGAATCCCACCAGACGAACGTCCGGCGCGAGGTCGTCGCCGGCATCACGACGTTCGCCGCCATGGCCTACATCCTGGCGGTGAATCCCTCGATCCTCTCGGCCAGTGGCATGGACAAGGGGGCGCTCATCACTGCGACCGCCCTCGCGTCGGCACTGATGACCGCGCTGATGGCGCTGTTCACGAACTACCCGATCGCCCTCGCGCCGGGCATGGGGATCAACGCCTACTTCGCCTTCACGGTCTGCGGCGCCATGAAGATCCCGTGGCAGGCCGCGCTGGGACTGGTGTTCTACTCGGGCCTCGTCTTCTTCGTGCTCTCGATCACGGGCATCCGGCAACGGCTCCTGACAGCCCTGCCCAGGGAACTCAAGATCGCCATCACCTGCGGCATCGGCCTCTTCATCGCCTTCATCGGATTGAAGGGCGGCGGGGTGATCGTCTCGCACCCGGCCACCTTCGTCACCCTGGGTGACCTCCACCAACCCGGCCCATGGCTGGTCATCGGCGGCCTCGTCGTCACCGCCGTCCTCGTCCAACGCAAGGTTCCCGGTGCCATCCTCATCGGCATCGTCGGGATCACGGTCCTCGGATTCTTCCTGCCGTCGACCGGCGCAGACGGCAAGGCAGCCGCCATCACCTCCACGCCATCGGCGATCATCGCCGCGCCGGCTTCGCTCAAGCCCACGTTCTTCCAACTGGACCTGCGCTACTTCTGGCAGCACTGGCAAACGTGCGTTCCCATCGTCCTCGCCC
>Ga0078894_10003447_pt1 | contig 12021 bp, 7 predicted proteins | sample LauGreSu1BDMLBSD_2_FD_67506 | JGI IMG/M metagenome (GOLD analysis project Ga0078894, IMG submission 67506) | Freshwater lake microbial communities from Lake Michigan, USA - Su13.BD.MLB.SD (version 4) (version 4) | ecosystem: Environmental > Aquatic > Freshwater > Lake | place: Lake Michigan, USA... | reverse complement strand
TAATAGTTATGTTCAAATTACAAGGATCGACACCTAAACCGCCACATAAAGCTTTCAACTCTTTATGTTCGCCTTCATTGTTAATTTCAGGAAAATATTTGACTGAAAAAATAGTTCCAACAGGCCTACCACAATTCACACATTTTGGTTTAAATTTTTGGAATTCCATTCGTTTTTCCTTATTACTTAATGTCTTATTATTGGATATAGTTTTTTTGTGTTTATTTATTTCAGTTTCATATTTATTTTTCAGTTTATAATATTCATTAATGGCACTATCTACAGATTCAATGGATAAATCACTCATCTTATATATATCTTATAAATTATTTGTTAAATTTATTTATATTATAATAATTTTACCAATTTATTTTATATAAAGCTAATAACCAGGTTTTGTGGATTCATATAAATTATCCCAATTAGGTAATCCTGTAATTAATTCTTGATGTGCTTTTCTTTTTGCCTCTTGAAACATTTGAACTTTTGATAATATATATTGCTGTTTTTCTTTATTTTTCTTTTCTATTTCAACAGGTGTTAATCTACCTTTATATTTATACAAAAGTATTAATCCTAAAACAATCAAAAAAGCAAAAAATAAACCTATATTAAAGGCAGTATTATAAAAGTTATTTTTTATAACATGACATTGTTTAAGCGTTTGGTTTAAAAAATATTTGACACCAGGTTCTGTAAGAACTGGTTTAGAAAAGTCTTCGAAATCCATAATAAATATAGTTAAAAATATAAAATAAATTATACATATTATCTATATGGCAAATTCTTATTTAAATATTGTAACATTTTTGTTAAGCACTATCGTTTATTATATGGTGTTAAAACCTAATTTAAAATATGAGACTCTAGTTGATCCTGTAAAATTCAAAAGCTTTACTAGTAACAGTTACATGTATTTAGCTTGCTATATGTTATTGATCATGGTAGTTCAATTTATTGTGAATGCATATGTAATTACATCATCGTGTGGCGGAAATATAACAGATAATATGGGCACCGCTGGTGTATTTACATTTATACCATGGACATTTATTTTTGGCGCATTGATTATTGTTTTACTTATTTATCCTGGGTTTAAAACCGCATTCTCAGATGTAATTGGATATTTCTATGTTTCTAGTTCGACAAATAAATTATTAACTGATTTATTAATTGAGAAGGATGTTCAACAAAAGATGGATAGTGATAAAAATATAACACCTCATCAAAAAGCTGCTATTGAAGATGCTGCAGATACAATCATAAAAATAATAGGCAATAAATCTATTTTAATAAATCAAATAGTTCCTTCTAATTTCGATAGTTATTGGAAAATATTAACACCTTTAATGAAAGATAAATATCAAAATAATAGTCCTGAGACATTGGATATGAAAAATAAATTATTTGATTTGGTTGTTACACGCGACAATGTTGGTGAGGCAATGTGGTTTATTTATACAGGTATTTTATTGACTTCTATTGTTCAATTGAAAATTTCTACACAAGGCTGTGTAAATAATCCGCAAACGATGGAAAAGAATTATCAAGCATATTTACAACAAGAACAACAAGCACAACAGGCACAACAACAGGCAACAAGCACGACTTATACTATTACAAATTAGATTTTTAGTCAATTAGTATTTTATATTCGTAAAATATGTATTTATATTATATTATATTATATATTATATAATAATGACAAGCACTACAGGTAGTAATGGTAGATTAGGAAATCAGATTATAAGAAATTTAGCTGTTAGTTTAATAGCAGAAAAATATAATTTAAACGTCAATTATTATAATAAAGAATTAATTAATAAATTAGGTATAGATTTATTTAGTGGAACTAATACATACAAAAATATACAATATTTGAATGATGACAATTATTTTTCTTTGTATAATTGTGGGACTTTGGATTATAATTTAAATCCAAATCATAGTTATTTCCAGACAAAAGATATTAGTAATTTTTTATATAATTATTTACATACAGATAAAATAAAATCGAATATTATTGAAAAAAATCCATTTTGTCAACGATATAACGCAAATAATGATTTATTTATTCATATTAGATTAACAGATGTTTCTCATTTTAACCCAGGTATTAATTATTATTTAAATGTAATAAAATCTATTAGTTTTGATAATTTATATATATCAACTGATGAAAAAACACATAATATTGTAAAAAAACTTATTACAATATATCCAAATGCAAATTTAATTGATTATGATGAAATAAAGACAATTCAATTTGCTAGCACATGTAAAAATATTATATTATCACATGGTTCATTTTCAGCTTTAATAGGCTATTTATCATTTTATTCTAATATATATTATCCAGAATATGAATCAAAAAAAATATGGTATGGAGATATGTTTTCTATTGAAAATTGGAATAAAATGAAAATTAATTAACTATACTTTAACCATACTTTAATTGTAAAGTAAAAGATTTATAAAGATGCTAATAAAAATTGACTTAAAAATATCAGTTTTTATTATAGATATATAAATATTAACAAATGAGTGAAGATTGGGAAAATAATGATTGGGAAAATGATGATTGGCAAGCCCCTATTTTCAAAACAGAAGAGGAAATAAGAAAATTAGAAGAAAGAAAATTAGTTGAAGAAGCAGATAATGAATTATCTTATGATTTATTTAGTGCTGATGATAAAAAAATAGAAAAAACGGCGATTACTTTGACACACCAATTTGTAGAAAAAGAAAAAGAAAAATTGCCAACTAAAATGCGAAATACTAAAAGCAATCAAAAATTAAATGAAGAGAAACAAAAAGAGCTATCCATGAAAATAAAAAAAGGGAAAAAAGAAAAACAAAGAGAAGCTGAAATTTTTGGTGAAGCTAAAGAAGATGAATATGAAAAATATTCTAAATATGAAGAATATTTTTATGATTAGAATATTTTTAGAATAATTTTGGATGAACTATATAATACATTACTGCTAAATAACATAATATTCCTAAAACAATTGATAGAAGCCATACAGGGAAAATAGTTTTATTTCTATATCCTATACCAAATTCTCGCAAACTTCCATCTTTATTATAAAAACAAGATGGTTTCATGATTTGTATTAAACCATAAATTATAATGAATAATATAATAGAAAAAAGGGTAACATTTTGTCGAATATAGTTTCTATACATCTAGTATATTAATATATAAGATAATATATACCTTAAATTTAATATAAATTTTTTAAAAAAATAAAAATTTTATATATATATATAATGTCTTCTGCATGGTCGCAATTCGGTCAAAATCTTCTTGGATCATTTAGTGGTTATAACTTTGGTCGTTCAGTATCTTTCAATAGTGATGGAAGTATAGTAGCTATTGGTGCAAATGGCGCTAATAGTAATATTGGCGTAGTTCAAATATATCAATACAGTTCAGGCACATGGTCACAATTAGGAAATAATATTAATGGTGTTTCAAGTGGTGAACAATTAGGTTATCAAGTACGTTTAAGTAGTAATGGAAGTATAGTAGCTATTGGAGCTTTAGGATATAATGGTTATACAGGGTTAGTAAGAATATATCAATTTATTTCAGGAACATGGACACAACTAGGATCAGATATTATTGGACCATCGCCTTATAGTGCGTTCAGTGGTCAAATTTCTTTAAACAGCGATGGAAGTATAGTAGCCATTGGTGCTTTAGGGTATAATAGTAATACAGGTTTAGTTCAAATATATCAATATACTTCAGGCTCATGGACACAATTAGGAAGTACTTTAAATGGAACAGCGTCTAATAATTTATTTGGTATTTCATTATCTTTAAGTAGTGATGGTAATAAACTAGCTATTGGAGCTTCCGGAAATAATAGTGATACAGGTTTACTTCAAATATATCAATATACTTCAGGAAACTGGTCACAGGTAGGAGGAAATATTGTTGGACTAGCAACTAATAATCAATTTGGTGTTACATCATCTTTAAGTAGTGATGGAACTATAGTAGCAATCGGTGCTACTGGGAATAATAGTAATACAGGCTTAGTTCAAATATATCAATATACTTCAGGAAACTGGACACAGATAGGAGGAAATATTCTGGGACCAGCAACAGGTTCAGTTTTTGGTTGTTCCTTATTTTTAAGTAGTGATGGCAGTAAATTAGCTATTAGCGCTTCCGGTTATAATAGTAATACAGGCTTAGTTCAAATGTATCAATACACTTCAGGAACATGGACACAAATAGGAGGAAATATTCTGGGACCAGCAACTAATAGTCTATTTGGCCTTTCATTATCTTTAAGTAGTGATGGAACTAGAATAGTAAGTGGGGCTTTTCAGTATAATAGTAATACAGGTCTAGTTCAAACCTATCAACAACCACAAAGTCCAACTATTAACTTTCCAAATATGAATAATTATTTAAGTGACGCATCATTTACACTTAACCCATCTTCTAATAGTGGTGGTTCTTTCAGTTACACTAGTTCTAATACAGGTGTTGCAAGTGTCTCTGGAAATATTGTAACTCTTCAACAACCTGGTATTACAACCATTACAGCAACACAAACTGCTTCTGGTGATTATACTTCTGGAAGTGCTACAGCTTATTTAAATATTATGAATAACATTTGCTTCCCTGGTGGTACACCTATTACATGTGATCAAGGAAATATTCCTATTGATCAATTAAATCCAAAAGTTCATACTATCCGCGGTAAGAAAATTGTAGCAATTACACAAACTGTTACACCTGATAAGTTTTTGGTATGTTTTGAAAAGGACTCTCTAGGAGCCAACGTGCCTTCACAAAAAACTCTTATTAGTAAAAAACACAAAGTATTTTACAAAGGGAAGATGATGGAAGCACAAGAATTTATTGGTAAATTCGATACTGTTTACAGAGTGAAATACACTGGTGAAATATTGTACAATGTATTAATGGAAAAATACGAAAAGATGATGGTCAATAATTTGATTTGTGAAACATTACATCCAGAAAATATAGTCGCAAGATTATACACCGGTAATTATTCTCCAAGTGAATTTAATGAAATCGTGTTAAGCATGAATGAATGTGTTAAGAAACAAGATCGTAGTAAATTCTTAAGCATTTGTAAGACTCTTAAATAAATATTTTGAAAATCAATTATATTTTGTATTATATTTTGTATAATACAAAAACCAATAATATATAAATATTTTACACAATTATTTTTCATTCATAATTATGATAATCATCATAATCTTCTTCAGGCGCCCCTACACCATCGGTTCTTCCATCATAATAATCTTCATCCATATACTCCATATCATACACTTCATCATCTATTTCATTTTCTACTTCGCGCTGCTCCAAATAGTCATCCATTAGCTGATCTATATTATCATCTGTCACACCCTTATTATTTTTTCTAATAACCTTTTCTGCTCTAACCATCTCATCTCTAAATTCTCTTTCTTCATCATAGAAATCCTTGTCAAGCACAGTTAAACCTTTTTGTAAGCCCTTACTATATTGACCTAATTTATTAATCTTTAACATAGTATCAGTATCTCTTAGCTCATCAGTTAATAATTTTAATCTGTCAGTCACCATGTCTTTCTCTCTTTCTCTTAGTTTAAAAACCCTATCTTCTATTTCTTCATAAGATGTATCAACAGTCTCTTTTTGATTATTCATAATATCTATAAAAGCTACTAATAATTGTGTTACTTTTTGCCTCAACTCTTTTTTATTTCCACTTTGTATAAGTGTTTCTTGTTGTGTTCTAGAACTCATGACTAGGTCTACCTTTGTCTCTTTTTCTTCTAAATATTCGACAGAATATAGGTCAGTTAATTCGGTCTCTTTTATTACTTCTTTTACAATCATATTGTCTTCTTCTGCTAATTCTATATAAGTAATCAATACGCGTAATAAATAGTATTCATAAAAGTATTTACTAGTTCTTTCATCAAATACAGGCTTCAATATTTTATCGCCGTTTCTAATAGTTGAAAAACAAGGTGTTTCCTTGGACATCTTCACTAAGTTAGTAGTTATTTTTTGAATAGTGTTAAGAACATTTGTAAGTGATTCTAAACCATAAAATGTGCGGAGTTTTTCATAATATTCACCAATATACTTTTTGATTTTTTTAGCATGGGTTGATGAGAACCCTAGATAACCAGGTATTAGCACATCAGTGTAGTCAACTTTATTCAATATAATATTTGGAAATATGACAGCAAAGTTTTCAATAAATGTTTTATAAAAATTTACTACATTATACATATTTTCACTCGATATTTTGATATTTTCATTACGTGTAGAGTCGTCAGCAGACCATACAGATAAATCTTTTATATACTTAATGGCTTTTTTGATGGAACTCTTTGGAATATTCGACCCATAATTTTTTTCGATGAATTCAGTCAAATCTTCTTTCATTGCGTTGATTTCTTTGATCAAAAAATTATTCAGGTCTTTAACTTCTTTAATCGAATTTTCTGTAGCAATGTCAAAAGTATCAAGAGCGTTTTGTATTAAGTTAGACAAGTCTGGATCAACAACAGTGTCATTTTCATTTTCTATTGTTTCTAATAGGCCTAACAATCTTGTAACAGAAGATACTTCTAATCTATCAAAATTTATGTCGATAATATTAGTTCTTCCTACTAACTGTAAAAGACGTAAAAATTGCTCGTTTGTGTAATTTCTACCATCGTCTTTTAGTTTTTGGATGATTCTATCAATAGAATCTGTTGGATTAATCAAAGTAATATCAGGCTTATCTGTGCATATTGGTATTAAATCCTCAGGCATAGGAATCAATGATTTGAACTTACAGAAATAAATAAAGGCCAAATAAATTGTCTTTTCATTAAAATCATTACTCAATAGCGGATACTTGTTTTTGGTATTTATATTACTATAAAATAATCCACCCTTTGAATAATCAATTATATCAGCCATCATGTTTGTTAGTCTAGAGACAATTTGATTGTATTCAACAATTCTTGGTTCTTTATTTATGAAATAACCAATAGTAGTTTCGCCTTCTCTACTTTGACAGCATGCGTTTTCTAGATAAGGTTCGTTGTTACTATTATGTAATATTAATTGATGTTTCTTAACAACTTCTTGTATCCTATCTTGAATGGCTAGAGAGAATTGTATTATTTTCGATTCTATAACAAGTATTTTTTCACGTTGGTTTTCACTTCCTACTCTTAAGTCACTCATTAATCCTCGTTTGAATTCGTCAGATATATTTGCCAAATGTTTAATGGTAAATGGCACTAATGGAGGTAAAAATTGTAACCACTTAGCAATATCATGTTCTTCTGGGATTTCATTTGTATCATTTGTTAATAGATATTCCGTTTTTTCATCAAATTTTCTTTTTACTTCTGGAATGGCAATTAATACGCCATCAATAGAACCTTTTATCTTATTAGTAATAAAGTCAAGTTTTTTACCTTTTAATACATTCCATGGCTCTCCTGATTCGCGAATATCATAAGCAACACATCCAAGATAATTTAAACTAGAAAAATCGCCAGTTCCTTCAAAAGGGTAACCAGAGAAAGAACGAACACAACCAGGATGAGTTTTTCTTGTTTTGACAGATGGTATGGATGTTTGGATTGATATTAAAAACATACCTAATGTAAAATAGAGTATTGCCGAATTGTAAAAATCTTTATATGATGCGATTTTTTTACCTTTTTGCGCCATTTCTTTAATCATATTCTTATAATCACTTTCACTTTCTAAATTATCTCTTAAAGATGTTAGGACACTGTTAATTATAAATTCTTTTTGTGTTTCAATATTAATACCCATTGCTACTGATAATGCGTTAACAATGTTATTTATCATTTTTGAATCAGGTGTGTTATATTTAATTGCTTTTTCTGCAGCAACAGATGTTATTTTGTTACCTGCATCTTCTTCTAATACACCACGTGAGGTAACTTTAAAACCATCCTCATATCCTTCTTCTACATCAAAATCGGTTCTACAAATAGTCCAGCCACTATGTTCATCAATCCACATATCTCCATCATCACTTAATTTACCAATTTTTGATTTTACCAATTCAAGATAATGAGTGTATCCTTGAGGATCTTTAACATAAGCACATGCCAAATCATATTTAAACTTTGGTAATAAAGGAACATTTGTTGTTAAACAATATAACCAATGTGTATTTTCTTTTGTTGTCGAATAATTACTGTTATCTGGTTTTGTATATGTATTTACAAATCGAATAATATCATTTTGCTTTTTGACAAAATCGCCTTGTCTCAAAATAAGATTTAATAATTTAGCATTGGGTGATACTTGATGAGAAACAGTTTCTTCATCTGTTACAACACCTAATTTATATTTTTGATTGTTATATTTCAACATATTATTTGTTTCTATTTTGGATACTATATGAATAATTTTCGATAGATAATCATATTTTTCACCAATTTTTTTTGCGAATTCTTCTTTTGAAAATTTGTATTTAGAATCAAATTCGCTGATTACATCTTTTAATAACTTTGTTTGCAATCCTAATTCATCGAATTGTATACTTTCACATTTGTCGTCAATTTTACCAGGAACATTAATACATTTAGATTGTAAATCACATAAAATAGCTGCTTCATCTGTTACTATATCTTGATTAGATAACTCTTTATCTAAAACCCATTTGTTCTCTTTGCGAATATAATAATCTGCTTGGTCTTTTACATTTTCTTTATAACCTTTAAATAATATAGCATATTGCCCATCAATCACTTTTTTGTGACCATCTAATAATGTATTTGCCATGTAATCCGCATCATTTTGACTGTACTGTTTTTTGTTTATTAAATCGTTTACAATATATTCCTTCAACTCCTCTGGTGACAATCGAATAATCTCTTTCTCGTAATCCGCATCTAATATACCATAATTAGTCTTGTCATATTTTTTATCGAAATAAATGGTCCTTTCATTATCGTCGTTTAATTCATCTAAAGAATGATACATTTTGGCAATCGTAGTGGTTTCACATTTGCCTTCCTCATTTTTCATTTTTTTGTCCAAATCTGTTTTTTCTTCATCAAGAATACTTGATATATCCTTTGGAAACATTAAAGGAACATTTTGAAATGCTATGGCGGTTGTATATAATCTACCATAATCTTTCAAGACAATTTTTTTGTAAAACTCTGAATTTGTGAAAACATTTTCGGTCAAATTGAAATCATAACCATAAACTAATACATCGTTTTTTATATCATGCTCATTTGTCAATAAACTAATAAGGGAATATGCTTTTGTTTTTATTATAGAGTTACTAGGCACTTTACTTAATAGAGAAAATGTTTTTGCTCCTTCAATAAATTTTTTGTTGTATTCCGATATTTTATTGTTTATAAATTTGATTATTTCCACATATTGCATATAAGTTAAGTCATCTGTGTAAATTAAAAAGGGTTCTAAATAACTAACTACATCTACAATTGATAATTTTCCAGTAATATATTTTTTCATCAAATTGAAAAGGATTCTGGTCTTGGGAACAATAATGTCGATAAATTTATTATATATTTCCTGCTTACTAATACCTTTAGTTTCATCACTATTTAAATTTAAAACATAGTTTTTAATGTTATTTACAAAGTTATTTTCTTCAAACTCTATTTCATCATTTATGCTATCCACGAAGATAGAGTTCACATTTGTTTTCTTCTTCAATAATTCCCAATAATTCAAAAATACACGGTTTAGGTTAGCCTTATCTAAAATAGAGGTTCCAGGTAAATTTACTTTTGAAAAACGAATGGTTGGTTCTTGAAGTGTTACAAATGATTTTACGGACAAAGTATCTGGTTGAGTCATATTAATTCTGGTTGTAATTAAACGACTACTAGTAGAATCGTTAGTAACAAGTCTAGTCAAACCTAAGTTGTATTTTTGTATCACGAAACGTCTACTTCTAACATTATTGCCTGTAATTACAGATGAATACATGTCTTCTAAATTATCAATGATAACGTTCAAATCATCTTTTACTTCTTGCTCTGTAATTATACCATTTGTGTTTTCGTCATTGATAAGATCGAATGGTGTAAAATATGGATTTAATTCACTATATAAGGTTGAATATTTATTTTGATCTATTGGAAGTGTATTTGATTTGTAGTTTTTAATAATATCATCCATATTAAACATATCTTGAGTAAATTGAATGTTTACAACATCTGTATTTTCATCATCAACGTCTAATGAGACATCATTTGTGGAATAAAGTTTTTTAATATTTTTGACAATTGGTAAAATCCAATATAAATTATGTTTAAAGTTTTTAAAATAAACAGATAGAGGTTTATAGGAAGCTTCTTTTAGTTTGGCTCCTTCAATATTATTGTATTTGTCAAAGTGTGAAAAATTCTCTCTAAGTTGTTTAAATCTTTCTATCATAATATGAATATTATTTAGAACACGAGGTGTTCTTTCTATGCTAGGGATAGTAGATAATAATTCATCTAATAAATCAGCGACTTGTGTCTCAATACTATATCTTTGCGATTTTTTTGATACATCAACATATTGAACTACTGGTCCAAGCTCTTCATCACCAAATACTACTTGGTCTGCTCTAATAATGAATTCTCTCAATTGATCTTTAACATTTTTAACAGGAACATTGAGTTGAATGTGTTCTGTTGGAACTAGGTTTATTTCTTTTTCAAATTCAGGCATTTCTATTTCTTCTTGTTGTTCCTCTTCTCTTTCCACGTGTTCTTTTAAAGGTTCTTGTGGTTTCTCTCTAATCTCAATTGTTTCAATAGGTAATTCTTCAGGAATACCTTTATAATCAAAATTAATATATAATGTATCACCATCTACAGTTTTCACTTCAATCATATCTTCTTCTAAATTAGTTATTTCACCTGTGATAATAACAGGAAAGTCACCGCCAAAATAAATATTTATCCATTTATCTGGAACTAAATCATGTTGTTTAGCGTAACTAGGTGTATCACTTCTGCTTAATATAGCAATGCGTTTTATATTGCCATCACCAAAAATACCATCATCACTAATTTTTACTTTAATTCTTTCAAGAGTGTCTGTATTTATTAAATAAGATTTTGATTTGTCTATATAATCAATGATAAATATTTGATTGTCTAATTTCTCATTTAATGGATTAGATATTTGAATGACATCACCTAATTGTAACTCTAATGTAATATCATTGGTAGCTTCTTTATTTTCTGGATTATCTTCATTTTCTGTTAATTTTAATGACATTTGTTTCTATATTTATTATAGAAATTTTTATGCTTAAGTAAAAATCAATATAAAATATAGTTTAAAGACAATTCATTAATATAAATTATTAATATGACTACATACACAAATTTTTACAATTTATCATTTATTGTTCCAGGCTTCAATGAAATGGTTAATGTTGATGACAATTATTCTTCAAATATACTAAAATTAAATAAAGTAAAATGTAGAACTAATAATAATCAAAAATATACAGTAATAAGGTATGATAAAGATTTTTTGAGCATTGATTTAATACACTTGTTTGGTTTGTGTCGTTCGATTATATTAAATGAGGATAGAAAGGTTGTGTCATTCGCACCACCTAAATCCATACCAAGTGATAGGTTCATTGGAATATATCCTGAAAATAAAGACTCTGTTATTGCTCAAGAGTTTGTAGAAGGAACAATGATTAATGTCTTTTGGGATCCAAAGATTGGATTATCTGGTGGCTGGGAAATAGCAACACGTAATACAGTTGGCGCAACATCTAGTTTTTATAAATCACCTCACGCGAAAACATTTAGAGAGATGTTTTTAGAAGCAGCCAGAGTAAATAATTTGAATTTGGATAAATTAGATAGAGACTGTTGTTATAGTTTTGTTTTACAACATCATCAAAATAGAATAGTAGTGCCATTTAAAAAACCCCAATTATACTTGGTAGCAGTTTATAATATCGTTACTAATAGTGAAAATCAAGT
>Ga0078894_10003445_pt1 | contig 12028 bp, 9 predicted proteins | sample LauGreSu1BDMLBSD_2_FD_67506 | JGI IMG/M metagenome (GOLD analysis project Ga0078894, IMG submission 67506) | Freshwater lake microbial communities from Lake Michigan, USA - Su13.BD.MLB.SD (version 4) (version 4) | ecosystem: Environmental > Aquatic > Freshwater > Lake | place: Lake Michigan, USA... | reverse complement strand
AGCACCACGGGAGTGCCGATCACGTAGTTCGGTCCCTTGACGAGGGACATCTTCACGCACTCGTCGCAGGGATTGTCGAGCGCCGAAGCGGGATCGGTGTCGGGAATCGCGAGCGCAAGCGTGCGCACGGGCAGCTTGCCGGTGAAGTAGGTCATCAGCATCTCGTGGCAATGATCGCAATCCTCGCGGTAGAACACGATGATCCAGCGACCCTTGAGGAAGTCGGCGGGCAGCGTGCCCGAGATCAGACGGGCGAACGGATTGTCGGCGAGAGGCTTTCCGACCGCGTTGCCGAACTCCGCGATGTAGAAGGGCTCGAGCTTGGCGGGCACGCCCGGCCAGGCAGCGGCGGTTGGCGCGGGTGTCGTCGGAGGCGTGGACGCCGCGGGCGCGCTCGTATCGGAAGCCTGGTTGGTCGTCGGTGCCGCCGCAGCGTCGCCGCCGAGGACCTTCGCAAGCTCGTCCTTCTTGTCGACATCGCTGCAGACGGCGGTGACGATGCCGTCCTTGAGGCGAAGCAGCGTGGGCGCCGAGATCATGTAGTTGGGCGACTTGCCGCCCTGTCCCGCGCGAACCCGATAGAGCTGCGTCGAAACGCAGCCCTCGCAGGGCATCGGAAGCGGCGCACCAACGGTGTCGAGGATGGAGACCTTGAGCACACGCTCGGCGCGCGGCGCTGCAAAGTGCTCGCGGTAGAGCGCCTGGCAGGTGTCGCAATCGGGGCGCGAGAAGACGACCAGCCAGTCGCCCTGCTCGAGATCCGCGGGCATCGGGCGCTCGATGGCAAGCGCGAGCTTCTGATCGCGGAACGGCTTGCCGATCCACTCCGCCCACTTCTGGAAGTAGGTGACCTCGTACTTGGCCGGCGCGTCGGGCCACGCCGTGCTCGCGATGGCGGGTGGCGTCGGCTGGGTGCCCTCGGTGTTCGGAACCTCCGGCTTGACCACGGCGACCATCGCGATCACGCCCGCGATCGCAGGCAGCCAGACCGGCACGCGCCCGCGCAATCCCGTCGGCGCCATCATGGCGGGCTTGACAAGGAAGATGGCCGAGGCGAGCAGCAACCCGTCGACGAGCAGCATGACGCTTGCAGGGAGTCCCGCCTCTCCGAAGCAGCCGCAGCTACCAGAGAGCGCCTCCTTGATGCCGTCCTTGAGGCCCGCCTGCACCATGGCAATCAGCAGGATCACGCAGAAGAAGGCAAGCGTCAGGACGGCGATCTGGCGCGCCCAACGCGTGAGCAGCACCGCAAGCGCGATGAACACCTCGGCGCCGATGATGGCCCGCAGCGCCCATTCGAAGAACAGGTTGGCGTCGATCGAGGTCTTCTGGACCACCCACATGAGGGTGTCGCGGATCGGCGGCGGAAGCAGGAGGGGGTTGAACTCGACCGCCTTCATCACGGCGCCGTAGCCGATCCACGCCGCTGTGCCGACGTGGAGCAGCAGGAGTCCGATCATGCCAGCGGCTCCCTGAGGACCAGGGGCGGAGCGGGAGGGCGCGGTCGAAGTGGCGGTCGCGTTCATGGGCGGATCATCGGCGAAGTCGTTGCGAAGAGTCGCGATTCTGGATCGTCTGGGTGCGCGGGCGACGACCAGCGGTGGGGTCCCGCGGGCACCGTCCCGAGGGTCGGGATCTTAGGGACGCGCGTCCGACAGGTTGAGCCCCGCGAGACCCTTTGGCGCATCCGCGGAGAAATCGTCCGCGAACGCGGCGCCGTGCCCCATCGTTCGCGTCCGATCCTCGACCTCCCGCCTGCTTTCGCCGCCGAACTGAACGAGCGGTTGGCGCGCGGGGCATCCCGACGGGTCGGATCGGAAGGAAGGCGCGGGCTCGGGTCGGACGGCGTGCGCTGGATCCTCGTCTTTCCCGACCAGCTCCACCTGGGGATCGGGCCGGTCTCGCGTGCCGATCGGCATCGGACGGGGCTGCTGCTCGTCGAAAGCGGCGAGTGGCTCGCGCGGCGCCCGTACCACCGCCAGCGCTTGGCGTGGATCCTGCTGTCGCAGCGTGCGTTCGCACTCGAGGCTGCGGAAAGCGGCTTCAACGTGCGCGTCGTGCGCGGCGACCTTTCCATGGTCGAACTTGTTCGTTCTGCGCTCGCCGACACCGGGCCGCTCGTGGCGATGGAACCGGCAGAGCGCGAGGCGCGCGCGGAGTTCGCCCCGCTGGTTGCCGAGGGTGCGCTGCGGTTCGAGCCGCACGACGGCTTCCTGACCACGGCAGGCGACCTCGACGCAGCCCGCACGTCGGAGGGCTGGCGCATGGACCGCTTCTACCAGCACGTCCGCCGGCGCACCGACATCCTGATGGAGCGCGGCAAGCCTGTCGGCGGAAAGTTCAGCTTCGACGCGGAGAACCGCAAGCGCTGGGACGGCACGCCGCCCGCGCCCACGCCGCCTGACTTTCCGGGTTCTCTCCTCCGGGAGGAAGTCGAGCAGGAGGTCCTCCAGCGGTTCGCGGCGCATCCCGGCGAACTCGATGTCTCGACGATTCCCGTGTCGCAAGCCGAGATCGAGCGGATGTGGCAGTGGGCGCAGCGCGCGTGCCTGCCGCACTTCGGCCCGTTCGAGGACGCGATGAGCCGCAGGAGCCGCGGCGTGTTTCACACCAGGCTGTCGCCGCTCATGAACCTGCATCGCATCCTCCCCGCGCGCGTGGTGCAGGATGCGCTCGCGCTCGACCTCCCTCTCTCAAGCAAGGAGGGGTTCGTTCGGCAGGTGCTCGGCTGGCGTGAGTTCGTGTACCAGGTGCATCGCGCGACCGATGGGTTCCGAGCGTCGGCAGGCGAAGGCGAGCAGCCGCTCGATGCTCCCGGCGATGGTGGATTCGCGCGGTGGACGGGAAAGGCGTGGAAGCCGAAGGCGCCTCCGCCCGCTGGCATCGATGGAGGTGCGCGGCCCAACCGTCTGGGCGCGGATCTCGGCGTGCCCCCCGCCTGGTGGGGCGAAAAGAGCGGTCTGGCCTGCCTCGACCATGTCGTTGGCGACGTGTGGGCGGAGGGCTGGAGCCACCACATCACGCGTCTCATGGTGCTTGCGAACCTGGCCACGCTGCTCGGCGTCTCGCCGCGCGAACTGTGCGACTGGTTCTGGATCGCCTACATCGACGCCTGGGATTGGGTGGTCGAGCCCAACGTACTTGCGATGGGCACCTTCGGATTCGACGGCATGACGACGAAACCCTACGTGAGCGGCTCTGCGTACCTCGAGAAGATGGGGGATTCGTGCTCGGCCTGTGCCTTCACGCCGGGCGAGGATTGTCCGGTTGGGCCGCTGTACTGGGCATTCCTCGCCCGCAACGACGCTGCGCTCTGCGACAATCCGCGCATGAAACTGGCTTTGGCAAGTGCGCGTGCGCGGTCGAGCGACGCGAAGACGTCGGAACTCGCGCGGTTCGTCTCGGTGCGGGACGTGCTCATCCGTGGGAAGTCCGTGGCGGCTGTCAGCGCAGATGCGGGGCTGTTCGGCGCCCGCGGCCGAGGAGGTGCGCGATGAGCGGGCGACTCTCGTTCCATCGGGCGTCGCGGGTCGACTCGTCGGCCGAGGAACTCGGGCGCTGGCATTTCCGCGCGGGCGCGATCCACCGGCTCATTCCGCCGTGGGAGTCGATTCGCGTGGTGCGCGAGGCGGCGCCGCTCGTCGACGGCGCACGGGCCGAGATCCAGATCCGCAAGGGACCGATCTCGACCACGCTGGTTGCTGTTCACAGCGAAGTCGATCCGCCGCGACAGTTCGTCGACATGCAGGAGCGGGGGCCGTTCGGCTCGTGGAGGCACGTGCACCGCTTTCTGCCAGCGCCTGATGCGGATCGCGATGCGCGCGGTGCACACGGGCCTCGGGGCGAGCATGCCATGATCGAGGACTCGATTCGCTTCGATCCGCCGTTGGGTGCGCTTGGGCGCGTGTTCGGTGGGCGGCTCATGCTGCGCGAGATCGAGCGGCAGTTCGCGTTTCGCCATGCACGCACGCGCGAGGACCTCCGCAGGCACGCCGAGCTTGCCGCCCGCTTCGGCGAGCGACGCTGGCGCGTGGGCGTGACGGGTGCGACCGGGCTGGTCGGCGCGCAGCTGTGTGCCTTCCTCAGTACGGGTGGACACGAGGTCGTGCGTTTCGTGCGGGGTACGCCCCGTGGCGCGCATGAGCGTCCGTGGAACGCGGCGGATCCCGAGAACGGCCTTGACCCGCGGCACGTCGAGGATCTCGACGCCGTGATTCACCTCGCCGGCGAGCCGATTGCCGCAGGACGATGGACCGAGGCGCGCAAGCGATCGATTCGCGACAGCCGCACGCTCGGTACCGCCGCGGTCGCCCGTGCGATCGCGCGCGCATCGCGCAAGCCGGAGGTCCTCGTGTCGGCCAGTGCGATCGGCTACTACGGCAACCGCGGCGACGAGTGGGTCGACGAGCGGAGTGCTGCCGGCACCGGCTACCTCGCGGACGTGACCACGGCCTGGGAGGACGCCACCGTCGCCGCGCGCCATGCGGGTGTGCGCACCGTGCATCTGCGCGTGGGTGTGGTGATGTCGGCTGCGGGCGGTGCGCTTGCGAAGATGCGGCTGCCGTTCCTGCTGGGCGCAGGTGGACCAATCGGTTCGGGGCGGCAGGGGATGAGCTGGATCTCGCTCGACGATCTCATCGCAGCGGCCGCATTCGTGATGATGGACCCGAGCGTGAGCGGTCCGGTCAACGGCGTGGCGCCGAACGCGCTTCCGCAGCGTGGCTTCGCGCGTGTGCTCGGGCGAGTGCTCGGTCGACCGTCGTTTGCGCCGCTGCCGGCGCCCGTGGTCCGCGCGATGTTCGGCGAGATGGGCCAGAGGCTTCTCCTCGAGGGCGCGTTCGTGCGGCCCGCTGTGCTCGAGTCGCACGGGTTCCGCTTCGCGCACCCGTCGCTCGAGCAGGCGCTGCGGCTTGAGCTCGGCAGGCTGCACGCGGGCGGTGAGCCGCAGGGAGCGCACGCATGACCGTCCGCACGATCTGGTGGGTGCGCCGCGACCTTCGCCTCGATGACAATCCGACGCTGCTCCGCGCGGCAAAGGCCGACGCGATGGTGGCTGTGTACGTCCATGCGCCTTCAGAAGAGGGGGCGTGGCAGCTTGGCGGTGCGCAGAAGTGGTGGCTGGCGCGGTCGCTCGCTGCGCATGCCGCGGCACTCGAGGCGCTCGGCTCGGAGCTCCTCATCGTGGAGGGCGATGCCGCCGCGGTGCTCGCGGGCCTCGCGAAGACGCTCGGTGCGTCGGAAGTCGTCTGGTCGCGGCGCTTCGAGCCGGCGGCGCTGTCGCAGGAGTCGCGCGTCGAGGGAGCGCTCGATGCGGCGGGCATCCGCTGGAGCTCGTACCTTGCGAACCATCTTGTCGATCCCGACGAGGTCATGACGCAAACGGGCAACCCGTACCAGGTCTACACGCCGTTCGCGCGAAACGTCCGCGCCCGAGGCACGCCTGCGCGGCCCAAGCCGGCGCCGGACGCGCTCCCGCCCGCGACGGGTGCGCGTGCCGCTGCGGGCCGCGCGCTGCGCACGATCGAGGCGCTCGGTCTCGAGCCAACGCCTGATTGGGCAGCGGGATTCCGCGCCACGTGGACGCCCGGCGAGCCTGGCGCACGCGCGCGCCTTCGCGACTTCAAGCCTCAGGCCCTGGCGGACTATCCGACGGGCCGCGATGTGCCCGCGGTGACGGGAACGAGCCTGCTCTCGCCACATCTCGCGTTCGGTGAGGTCGGCATCCGTCGCGTCTGGCACGAGGCTGCGAGCCAGCAGTCCGCGCCTGCCGAGAGCATCGACAAGTTTCATGCCGAGCTCCTGTGGCGCGAGTTCGCCACGCATGTCCTCGTTCACTTCAAACACACCGACCTCAAGCCGCTGCGGGCCGAGTACGCGCGCTTTCCGTGGCGCGCCGATGCGGCGTCGCTCCGCGCGTGGCGGCGCGGCCAGACGGGATATCCGCTGGTCGATGCCGGCATGCGGCAGCTCTGGCACACGGGCTGGATGCACAACCGCGTGCGCATGGTGGTGGCGAGCTTTCTGGTCAAGCACCTGCTGTTGCCCTGGCAGGATGGCGCGCGCTGGTTCTGGGATACGCTCGTGGACGCCGATCTCGCGAGCAATTCGCTGGGCTGGCAATGGGCCGCCGGAAGCGGTGCCGACGCGGCGCCGTACTTCCGCATCTTCAACCCGACATCGCAGGCCGAGAAGTTCGATGCCGACGCTGCCTACATCAAGCGCTGGGTGCCCGAGCTCGCGCGTGTGCCTGCGAAGTTCGTGCACGCCCCGTGGGATGCGCCGCCGCTCGCGCTCGAGGCAGCTGGTGTGACGCTTGGCGACGACTACCCGCGCCCGATCGTCGACCATGGCATGGCGCGTGAGCGTGCGCTCTCTGCCCTTACGGTCGTGAGCAAGAAGGGCGCGACCACGTGAGCGCTTCGCGCTGGAGCCGGTTGCTGCGTGTGTCGGCCTCGGTTTGGATCGGCGCGGCGATCGCGGCGGCTGCGCCAGCGTTGGCGTCGGTTCCGCCCGATCGCGGTGATCTTGGCGCGGCCTATCTGCGCTTCGAGCGTGCCGTGGCCGCAGCGGCAAAGGACCCTGCGACGCGGCGCCGTGCCAACACGGCGTTCGATGCCCTCACGAGCGACTTCTTCGCGGGGCGCTTCGATCGCGCCCTCGGGCGCCTGGCGGAAATCGAGGGTGACCTCGCGGGTGACGCACCCGATGCACAGGGCCGTTCCGAGCGCGCCTTCCTCGCATCCCATCGATTCGAGGTGGAGCCCCGGCTTGCAGCGCGGGAGCACGCGCGCACGTTCGCGGTACGCGCGGTTGCGTTGGACGGCATGCCGGTCGGCACGCGTCCCACTCGCATCGTGCTCAGGCAGGGTGCAAGGGAGTTCGCCGCCGCCATCGTGCCATCCGCGCAGGGCGGCGCATCGTTCGCCTGCGCGATCGAGGTCGATGCTCCGCTTTCGTCGGGCTCCGTCGAGTTCGTTGCCCGCATGGAGTCGCTCGGCGACGTGGTGATCGGCAGGTCGTTCCTGCTCGAATCTGCCCCGGCTGTCCTGCGCGATGCCCTCATGGCGCGCATCGATGCGCTCGCGGCCCGGTCCGGGGATCCTGCGCGCGGACCCCGTGATGCAGGCCTCGGCGGTCCCTCCCCGGATGCGTCGACGATGGCGTCGCTGCGCGCCCGTCACGAACTTGCCTTCGGCACCTTCGACCGCGGCAAGAGTGCGGATCTCCTGGCAGATCCGAGCGCCCTCGCCATCAGCCTCGCTCGCGAGATCGAGGACGCCTCGGCGGGGCGTCGCCCGTACGCGGTCGCGGGCGACACATGGCGCGTGCTCCGTGTCCTTGGAACGGATCTGCCCGTTCGACAGTTTGTGCCCGAAGGCGACGGTCCCTTCCCGCTCATCGTCGCGTTCCACGGTGCGGGCGGCGACGAGAACCTCTTCTTCGACGGCTATGGCGGGGGACGGTTACTCACGATCGCCCGACAGCGCGGGATCGCCGTGGTGTGTCCGCCGACGGTGCCCTTCGGTCTCAGCCCGAATGTGCTCACGAAGTTCATCGAGGAACTCGCCAAGGACGTGCCGTTCGACCCCACCCGCGTCGGGCTCATCGGTCATTCGCTCGGCGCAGTCACGGCCTCGCGCCTTGCGGTGCTGCGTCCGGATTCCGTGAACGGCGCGGTCTGCATCGCGGGCTTCGCCGACCTCGCGCGCAACGTCGCGCCGCCGCCGCGCATGGTCTACCTCGCCGAACTCGACCCGCTGTTTCCGCTCGATGCGACCCGCACCGCTGTCGAGTCGGCGCAAGCGCGCGACAACGCGGTCACGCCCGATTCGGTCACGCTCAAGGTCATCCCGCACGAGGGACACACCCTCGTGGTCGGCGAGGTCCTCGATCAGGCGATCGACTGGCTGTTGGCGCGGCCCGCACGCCAGACGGCGCCGAAGAAGCCGACCGCCAGCGCCCCCAGCACCATGCCGATGAAGACCGGCGTCCCGAGCCCCGCCGAAAGCGACAGCAGTCCGAGCGCCGGTCCGATGAAGTAGCCCGCGCCAACGAGGGCCTCGTGCATGCCGCCCGCCTCGACCTTGGCGCCGCCCACCGCAAGACCGTAGTAGATGGCGCTGTAGTAGATCGTTCCCTGCCCGAGTCCGAGCGCGGCCAGTCCAACGATCAGCAGCCGCTCGCTCGGCGCCGCGACCGCGAGCGCGAATCCGAGTGAAAGCAGCAGTCCCGCCACGACCAGCGTGGCAGCGCGACCATGCCAGAACGCCGTGCGCCACAGGATGAGCACGGCGACGAACCGCGCGACGTGCCAGGTCGCACCGATCGGCGCCTGCACGGCCTCGGCCGTTCCGATCTCGTTGAAGAGATACGGCAGGATCGGCGACAGCGCACCGATCACAAGGTAGCCCATCGGGTGAAGCACGCGGGCCGCGCCGAGCAGCGAACGGTAGTTCGGCGGGACATGCATCGCGTGCGTGTCCGAATCGTGGCGAGGTGGATGCTTGGGAAACGCGGCCAGGAACGCGATCGCCCCTGCATTCGTGAGGAGGAGCGACGGAATCGCCCAGCGCATGAGTCCGAGCGACTCGAGCGGCCCCGCAAGCGCAAGCCCGATCGCCGTCGCCGCCATCCACGACGCATTCCACCATCCGATGGCGTTGCGCATCTCGCGGCCATGCCGGCCTGAAGCAAGGTAGTGCTGCACGATCGGCCACTGCAGCGCACCGAGCGCCGTCATGGCGACGGCGGCGAACCACAGGAGCGTCAGGTTGGGAATCAGCACCAGCGGTGCGAGCAGCGCCTGCACCAGCAGCACCGCGCCGAGCGCCGCGCGCGGCGACATGCGCCCCTCGAGGAATCTCACCACCCGCCCCGCGTTGACCGCGACCACCGTGTAGAGGATGCCGTTGACGAACGCCAGCAGCAGGCTGTCGCGCTCGGAGAAGCCGTACTCGCTCTCTGCGATGAAGTACAGGGCGTTCCACAGGATGCCCGTGCCCAGCGAGCACAGGAACGTGAGCCCGCCGATCGGAAATGCGCGCACAGGAGTCGAGGATTCCGCCTGCATCGGGGGGCGAGTGTACTCCGTGCGCCGTGGTACACTCCGCGGACTGTCCATGTAGCTCAATCGGATAGAGCGTTGCCCTCCGAAGGCAAAGGTTGCAGGTTCGATTCCCGCCATGGACGTTCAGCGAGGGCCCCGGAAGGGGCCCTCTTCGTTGCAGAGGTTCGCAGCACGTCACCCCGCGAGGCCCCATGACCATCGCCGAGTTTCAGCAGTTGATCCGCGACAAGTACTACGCCACCGACAGCGCCCGCGGTGCGCCCGCCACCTACCTGTGGTTCGTCGAGGAAGTCGGCGAGCTCGCGCACGCGATCGCCAACCGCGAGCGTGGCAAGCTCGACCAGGCAAACCTCGAGGAGGAGTTCGCCGATGTGATCGCGTGGCTCGCGACCCTGGCCAACATCTGCGACGTCGATCTCACCAAGGTGATCGCCGACAAGTACATCAAGGATGGCGGTCCACAGGGATTCAAGAACTGATCGGGCGACCGCTCGACGTGATCGAATGGCGCTGTGACCAACCCCGACTGCGACCAAACCATGCACACGACCGACCCAGCTTGCCCCTTCTGCACCCGGCGCCAGACGGTGTACCTCGAGAGCCCCCGGTGGCAGCTGCTCCGTCACGCGGATCCCGTGCCGCTCGCGGGCTGGATGATGGTGACGGCCCGAGCCCATCGCAGCGGCGCGGACGAGATGGACGAGCTCGAGCAGCGCGAGATCGGAACCGTCCTTGCCGAGGTCGCGCGCGCTGTCCGCGCAGAAACCGGCGCGGAGCGGACCTATTCGATCACCTTCAACGAGGCGGTGCGACACCTCCATCTGCACGTGATTCCGCGGCATGCGGCCGACGCCTCCACCACCAGCTGGGCACTCGCGGACCGCTATCGCGCCACCGCGCGGGGCGAGGTCGCTGCAGCAGACTCCGCCGAGGCCGAGCGCGTCGCGCGTGCCGTGGCCGTGCGTTGTCTCGCGGCGCTTGCGCCTCTCGGCTTTGCCGTGCCACTGGGCTTGAACGCGTCCTGATCGCGGTCGATCAGTAGCGCCGCAGCACGCCGATCACCACGCCCTGGATATCGCAGGAGTCCACGATGATCGGCGAGAACTCGGGATTCGCCGGCTGCAGCCGAATGCGTCCGTCGCGCTCCTTGAAGTACGTCTTGAGGGTCGTCTCGCCGTTTGGGAGCAACGCGACGACGCGCTCGCCGTTTCGCGCGGTATCGCGCTTGTCGACCAGCACGTAATCGCCGTCGAAGATGCCTTCGTCACGCATCGACATGCCATCGACCTGAAGGGCGAACGTATTGCTGCCTCGCCCGCCACCGTGCTTGCCGACGCGCGGACCGAAGAGCTCTTCGAGTGCGATCGTCTCGCGCTGCTCGAACTTTTCGATCGGATATCCCGCGGCGACCTTTCCCACCAAGGGGAACGAAAGCGACGCCATCGGCTCGCCGTGCAGCTGGCGCGCCGGGACATCCTCTGCATCGTCGGGAAGGACGACGTCAGGCGACAGCGTCAAAGAGCGAGCCTTGTTCGCATCCCGCTCCAGCGCTCCCTTCGCGATGAGCGACTCGACGTGCTCGAACACCGTGACCTTGCTGACGCCAAGCTGATCGGCGAGCTCTTGCATGGTCGGCGAGTAGCCCTTCGTGCGCCTCCATTGATCGACCAGCTTCAGGACGCGGAGTTGCTTCGGTGTCAGGTTCATCTTCGTGCTCGCGTGAGGTGGAGTGTGGCCGCACGGCGCCAGAGAAGATCTCCTGCGCCAATGCGTGGAAGCGCCGGCTCACTGCGTTCCACGCGCAGGTGAGGGGCGTGAGGATCGGGTCGGTCGTGGACGCGGCGTCCGACACGGCAACCGGCATCGCGCCTGAGATGCAGGTGATCGCGGTGCCATCGTCGCCGGCCGCGACGTAGCGGTGGCTGTACTCGGCGCCAGGTCCAACCATGACAAGCGGCCAGTCGCGCGTGTCATCGCGGGTGCTGGTTGCGTCGACGGCGAGATCGGTGTGGTGTGCGCCGCTGAGGCAGTTGAGAAGGGTGGTCATCGTGCCCATCGAGCTCTCTCCTTGTGGCCATGGCATCGTTTCCCAGAACCTGCTCGCGGTCTTCATCGAGGGCGTTCTGAGATGCGTTTCCAAGGCGTCTGTCGTGCCGGCGGTGCCGCCACGTGTCCAGAGCTCGCGTTTCCCCCGCGGCGTCGGACGGTCCTTGTCGGAAGGTGCGATCGAAGCTCCCTCGATCGCGACGTATGCATGCATGCACGCGCGCGGCCCCGTGCGTCGACTGGGCTCAGGCGCGTCCACGCCACGCGTTCCCCACGCAGCGGTCGCGACGCGCGACACGTCGTTGGCTGTATGGCGGTTGTGCGTGGCTCGGTGCATGGTGCTCTATTCGGCGCCTGTTCGGGTTCGGCTGCAGATTTTGTTCGGGAGATGTTCGCCCAAACGGAATCCTTCCGCAAGGGCCATCGGCAGATGGATCGCAAGTTTCGAACAGTTCGTGGCTTAGGCGCGGAAGCACAGTGGCCCGCCCGAACCGAACGGCGGGTCGGGATTCCGCCGAAAGCCGTGCTAGCGTGCCTCAATGCCGCCGTCCGCGCACTCCGCCGCATCTCACACCACGCCTCCCGAGCCGTTGGTCCCTGGTGATCTCGCCGCGCTCTTCCCGCTCGACCGCTCGTACACCTTCCTCAACCACGGCAGCTTCGGAAGCGTCCCGCACGAGGTGCTGGCGGCACAGCAGTCGCTCCGCATGGAGATCGAGGCACGGCCGATCGAGATGATCGATCGTCGCATGAAGTCGCTGCTGCCGATCGCACGCGAACGTGTCGCGCGATTCGTCGGCGCGCGCGCCGAGCAGCTCGGGTTCGTCGTCAACGCGACCGAGGGAGTCAACGCCGTCTTGCGTTCGCTGCGCTGGCGTGCGGGCGACGAGATCGTCGTGATCGACCATGTCTACA
>Ga0078894_10003444_pt1 | contig 12030 bp, 18 predicted proteins | sample LauGreSu1BDMLBSD_2_FD_67506 | JGI IMG/M metagenome (GOLD analysis project Ga0078894, IMG submission 67506) | Freshwater lake microbial communities from Lake Michigan, USA - Su13.BD.MLB.SD (version 4) (version 4) | ecosystem: Environmental > Aquatic > Freshwater > Lake | place: Lake Michigan... | reverse complement strand
TAGATGACCATTTTTAGCAGCATCATTTGTATTTTTACATTTGTGACATAAGGTTTTAGTATTCATTGTTGGAATGTTTATTAATTTCTATATTTACAAAAATATAAAAATCATTTTTTTAATAATATATCTCATCTACGTTTTGATTTTCTAGTTTTATTACAGAGTTTTTCAATATTCAAAATCGTCTCCTCTAACAATTCTGACAGGTCCTCTTTTCGAAAAACAATAACTTCGTAGAGACCAATAACATCTGTCTCGTCAGCATTTGGATTGTTTATTTTCATTTGTGTAAACAAATTTGCGTGTGTAGTTTTATATTCTTTTAGTAAAGAACCAAACGGAGTTCTTTCATCGAGATAAATTTTTTTTATTTCTAGCATTTCTCTAAGTTTTTTAAAATTTACAAAATACTCTATACAGTCATTTACCGAACCAACTAAAGAAAAATTATAATTTTTCCACAAGTCTGTATTGTCCGTTTTTGGACTAACGTCTGTTATACTGTATAGAGAGTTGTGAGCTTTATGTTTCAAAATCCGGTTTACTATAATTTGTTTCCGAGGGACAGTTATAATAAAGAATCCACCTGGTTTTAAATTTTCACTTATATTGGAAATTGATGTTTCCAATGATACGTCGTCAAAAAAAGCGTAATGAAAACTAAACTGGGATGTTATAACATCAAATTGATCTAATTTTGGAGAACTAACACCTGTGGTTGAGTCATTAAATAACAATATATCATTGTAAGCATCTTTTACACAAAACTGTGTAATAAAAGACGGTTTAAGATTTTTAACTCTGTGTATTGCTTCTTCTATAGATTTCTTAGACACATCAATACCTACATATTTTTTTATTTTTAATTGTTGATATTTTTGTAGATCTCCTCCTTTACCACACCCAATATCCAATACAACATCATTTTTTTTGATATATTTTCTTAAAATACATGCTTTGATAAAATTGTTGATACGACGCAAATTTGTTGTCATAAATTTTTCTTTTGTATACAAATTTTTGTTCGTTACAATATTGTCATAGTGATCAGTAATATATTCTTGATTTATTTTTTTGCGCTGATAGTTCAATCTTTCTAAACTATTCATGTCTTTATTTTAAATCTCTCGAGATTTAAAATAAAATTTTTAATCTTAATGGTGAATCCTATTTAGATATCTTATGACCGCAATGAGGGTATTAATGAAAATCTGTTTGTTGTTTGTATTGATGTGTAAAACGTTTGTGTTGAATCGAAAATATCCTTCAAAAACAGATTTAGAATCACCAAAGTCTCTGGTGTGTTCATTGTCGTGTTGAATGTCTAATTCCTTTACTTTATGTATGTGAGAAGACGTATTATTGTTGGTCATATTGTTTGAAATTGGAAATGTTTTAAAAAATAAAAATCATTATTTCAGAAAATTCATATCTTGTGCAAGTATTTTTTTTAATTTAGGAAGTATATCTTGTTCTAATTCATTATCTTCAAACGATTTTCTGTCTGTAAATTCAAACTCTTTTACATGTAAACATCTATCGGGTTGTGCGTTAAATACTTCGGGATGATCGTCTATTATATATGTGTTTTTTGCAAACTCTTGTAAATTGTATTCATCGACGAGCATCTGAATAGATTTCTGTGTGCGTTTTACCTTTTTTGAATGTTTACAATGATGAGAAAAGAAAATATATTTTAGACGTCTTTCTGGTTTAGTTAGTATAAAGTTTTCGATAATGAAAAGAGCATACGTTTTCGAAGCGGCTGTCCAAACGCTGACGTGAAAATTTTCGAATAAAAAATCTAAAAATTGTTGAAGTTTTGGTCTTTCAAAAATTTTATAATATCCTTCCATTTCTTTCCATGTGAAAAATTTCATTCTGGGTTTCAATATAGATTTTTCTTCATCTTTAGTAATAGAAGATATCAAAGTGTTGTCTAAATCAAGCAAGATGTTAATTCTTTTCGGATGTTTGGTATACCGCATTGTGTGTTGCATTTTATGATGTAAAAGTTTGTTTTATTTTAAAATAGCATATTTTGAATTAAATAAGAAGAATTAAAAATGTTCAAACAATAACACCATCTTTGTTGATATTAAAAATATATTAGAAACAAAATGAGCTTTTTACAAAATCAAGTTATAGGAAGAAGAGTACAAACTAATCATCTTGAATATATTCCAGGTCCAGCAATGTCTTGTATTTGTTTTAATTGTAGTTCTTTTACACCAAGATATGAATGTGAAATCAGAGATGGTATACAAGATCCCACTATCAGAGATGCAACATGTTGTGGAGGTATGTGTACAAGTCAACCTATTTGCGCTGCTCCGTCTCCATTTTCATGTAATATAGGGAAAAGTTCTAAAAATGAAAACCCATTGATAAATGTTGCATGGGATGGGACACCTCCAAATATAAAATGTATTTACGATTTAGACAAAATTGATACAGTAGAACAAGTAAAAAATTTTACAAACTTATTTGGAATAAACAATGATGTCTTGGGAAAAATGTGCTTCCAACCCGTAACAAAATGTGCAAATGATCTTACAGAATGTAGTCGTATAAAGTCTCTTGAAGAAGGTAGCGATTCATGTAGACTTTGGTTTGAGAGTCTACCGCCACAAACACAAGATGCATACATGGAATCTTATTGTGTGAGACATAATACAAAAGACTGTGATTGTGTACTAAGATCAAACAAAGAGTCTTATAATTTACTCAAAGGTATGCATTCTTATAATGATGGATGTTGGTTTTTGCCATGTTCAGACAACTTAAAATATTTTGTACCCTCTGACTTACGTAAACCTAATTGCCCGACAAATATATGTCAAGTAATCATAGATGTGGCAAATGCAGAGCATGTTAATATAGATGATATTAAAAACGACATTGTGTGCAATTTTGGTCCTCAACCTCCTCCTCCTGATAGTTTATGGGATATGTTAATAAAAACTCTTAAAAAATACAAATACCAAATAATAACAATAACAGTTATAGTTATAACTATTACAACTGTGGCTATTGTAATAAATAGTAAAAAATGATTTTTTAACAAAAATTAATAGTTTCTATTAAGAACTGTTATGATTTTTTTTAGAGCGAATCAACTATGGCTCGTGTAACAAACAGTAAAAAAAATGATTTTTTGTGTATATTTATATTCAGAAAATAAACAATGGATGAAAAAGTCAAACATTTTACTACATTGATGTTAACTCGTAGAGGTTATAAAGTACCCGAGGTGACACAAAAAATACATACAAAATCTATTTCTCCTGAATTTTATATAGTAGAATCTATTCCTTGTTTCGAGAAAAACAAGGACAGAATCAACAAAGCTATGGTTTTCTTTATAACGAAAGATAACATAAACAGCGAGAAACTCACGATCGGTATTTTCAAACAGCTTCTTGTTATAGCATCTGAAAAAAACTGTAATATAATTATAGTTTATGATTCACATATATCTTTGACATCAGATGTAAAAATCAATATTGAAAACTCAATTAACAACACAAAATCACACATTATAGAAGTATTTGACTCAAACCGTTTAGGATTTGATTTATTCGAGACTTTGTTTGAAGATGCAGACGCTCCCGACAATATGGTGTACTGTGAAGATATAAACGATAAAATTCCTATGTTATGTATTAACGATGTAATAGTAAGATATATGGGGGCTTTTCCGGGAGATGTTTTAAGAGGTAAATTTCAAGGAGATAATACAATTTCAGAATGGCGTGTTTCGACTATAGTAGCGTTACACAACACATAAAAATTTGAAATTATACATATTAAAATATTTTATTTTTAACAAATGTCGTTTTTAAAATTTAACGAGAATGAGCACGAATTTCAGATTTTCAATGATATGTTTGATAAATTCCAAAATAAATATGATAATATTAGAAACACAGTGCCCAGATACACAGCGTCTAGCCACGAAGTAGCCGCCCCCAAAGGGGGTAACAAACCTAAAATTTTTTGCATAGATGGAAATATTGGTTCTGGTAAAAGTACTATTCTAGACGAACTCAAAACCAGAGGATATGTTGTATTCAAAGAAAATATAGAAGAATGGTTGTCTACACTAACACTGTTTTATAAAGATCCAAAAAGGTGGATGTTCACACTACAAGTAAAAATTGCCCTATCGATGAGACGTCAGTATGAAGAGATATGCGACCTCGTCTCAGAAAAATTTGTTTTTGTAGAAAGATCTCCTCTTTCTACTCTACTTTTCATTAAAAATGGTATTCGCAACGGGTATTTAACATTTGAAGAAATGTGTGTGTTTACTGAACTATTCAACAACAATTTATGGGTATCAGATAATGTATTCTTCGTTGACACCCCTGTAGATGTTTGTTTCCAAAGAAAACAAAAACGAGATAGAAAATGTGAAAAGTCTATAGAAATTGCATATTTGCAACAACTTAATGACGAATACAAGGCCATGTACACATCATCATATTTTACAAGTATACAACAAACAATAAATGGAACAAGAGATGTAAAAACAATAACAAATGAAATATTAGAAAATGTATATAATATGATATAGATTATTTTTATTCAAAACTTTTAAAGTTTTGAATTTAATGAATATGTTTGCCAATAATACAGAACTGTCCGTTTTTGTACGTGACATAATCGACAACAACATCAATTTCTGATGAAGAGTTTATGTTATTACAATTAATACTACAACTACAATCTAAAAAAGAGAGTATATCTTTATTTTTTTCCGTATTTGTTACGAAAATCTGAATATGTGTAGAACCTGTATCATTATTCGTTATTTCATACAGATTAAATAAAGAACCTTTGAACTTTTCAAAAGAGAATGCATTAACGAAAGAAACGGTTTTATATTTTTTACCAACTTCTGGTAATAGGCTACTTATTTCAAACTCTAGGTCAAACACTATTGTACTATCTGAAGAGGTTATTTTAGATTTAGAGTTTAAAATTCTAATAACATCTGTAATATATCCATAATCTTTGAAGCATTTTCCTATGAAATCATCTTTAACCTTTTTCTCTAAATATTGATGTAAATTTTGGTCAAGATATTGTGGTTCTACGATAACTTTGTTGCTTATGATAAATGTATTCATATCGTTTAATTTTTTAATGTATATATGTTGATTATTTCAATTATTTATTATTATACTCTTCTGGTTTGTGAAAAAAGGACAACACATATCAATATTGCAATCAACAGGTACCATATTGTCATGCTTCCATATTTAATTTGATCAATTATAGATTCTGTTTTGTACTTTGCATTTAATAATAAATTGTTATGGTGCACACTAGCTTCGACGTTTTTCATTCTACGTATATTTGAATCTTCTAACGAAGAAGATACTGATAAACTTGATCTTTCACTCATAGGGACCAAATACGGGGCAGGTTTGTAGCTAACATTATTTGGCATTAAACATAATTCACTAGTCATTTTACAATATTACTGATAACATTTTGATAATTTAATACACAAGTTATAAAAATAATATATTCAAAAGTTTATAAATGGATATAAAATGTAACTATAAATATGAACTAATAAAAGAGTTAAAATTTTGGATCCAGACAGAAAGCTCCTTAAAATCAAATCAAAAAAACCACACACCAACTATACATGATTATAAAATTGCAGCGTATAAAAAGGTATTGGATCAAATTCAAAAAATAAGTACGATAAGGTCTTGGGAAGACCTAAAAGACGTAAAAGGAATTGGTAAAAGTATAAAGAGCAAACTCGAACCAATTTTTGCACATCTACACACGACCCAAATATGTAATAATGATATTGAAAAAGTATACGGTGTTGGTCCTATTACAGCTTTAAAATTGATGGCAGAACATAATATACTAACAATAGAAGATCTACATCGAGAACATTCGAGAAATCCAAATTTGCTGAATAGAGTTCAAAAAATAGGATTAAAATATTATAACGATTTACAACATCCAATTTCAAGAGTAGAAATGGATAAACATAAAAAATTATTGCATAAAATTTTAGATGTAAAAAACAAAATTGATAAAGATTTGATTTTCTCTTTAGTAGGAAGTTACAGACGAAAAGTAAAACAATCTTCTGATATTGATTTACTAGTTTCAGTAAAAAGAACTACAACAAAAGCAGAAAGAGCCGATATATTAAAAACTATTGTTAGTGTACTCGAGTGCTCAGATTATATCAAAGATGTATTGGCTTTAGGAGATAAAAAGTTTATGGGTATAGTAAAACTACCAAAACATACATATTTTAGAAGAATAGATATTTTAATTACAGGACAGGAAGAATATCCGTTTGCGTTATTATATTTTACAGGAAGCAAAGAGTTTAATATAGAATTTAGGAAAAACGTAAAAGATCACGATGTTGTTCTTAATGAATATGGTATATTTTCCAAGAGTGGAAAACGTCTAAATTTAAACATCCACACAGAATTAGATATTTTTAACTATTTCAATGTACAATACATTGATCCAGATCAAAGAATATAATAATCATAGATTTATTCTATATTTCAATACATTTTTGTAGAAGAGTATTGAAATTTATTTTTGTAGACGTTTAACACGTGCATTTTTTCCTGTTCTAAATTTGATCATGGACCTATTAATTTGAGCTTCTCCTATATTCATTCCACTTAACAGAGAATTTAAAGTCTGTGATGACACATGTATTGTTCCTACAGGCCGGGAATATCCTGTAGAAATTGGTTCCTGTGAGAATCTTGATCTGGATGTAAGTCCCATTTGACCAAACTGTTCTTCTACATCTTGTTGCATTAATTCTGTTTCGAGAAGTTGTCCCAAATAATCATCTTCTACAATTAGAGGTTCAATATACTGTAGTAGAGCTTTATGGTTTACACTAGAAATTAAGAATTCAATTAGTTTGTTTTTAGAAAAATGTTCGAATCCTCTAAGATTAAAATATCTAGCTGTATTTTGTAATTGAAATAAAGACATTTTTAGCAAAAAATCTAACATTTTTAAAAGTATTATATATTTTAAAAATGTTAGATTTTTAAAGTATTATATTTTTTAAAAATAAAATGCCCGTTCATCGCGGTTATGACGCAGTTGGATACTATTATCAGTGGGGAAAAAGTGGTAAAAAATATTATTATACTCCAGGAAATACCAGGTCAGAAAATATAGCTCGAAATAAATCTTACGAACAAGCCAAAGCGATATATGCGAACGGTTATTTAGTTGGACCATCAAAGTAATGTTGGAACGGTTGAGTCTCCACTGTAGGTGATATTGTCCGTGTCGTTGGGTATAGAAAAATTAATATTCAATTCCACAAAATCTTGTTGTGGACGATAAATGTTTTCATTTTTACACTGTGTTGTTGTGCCCGCTTTAGGAAATGTTAAGTTTGTAATAGTAATACCACAAAGGTCGATTGTTGTGTTTATGAATGTTGTAACTTCATAAATTTGATCGTAAATGATAATATCGCTACATGTTGTATTTTTTATTCCGTCTTGTACATTTTTTATAATTTCGATTAAACATATTTTGTCATTATGCAGACTACTTTTTACAAATTCAGTTATATTCATAATTTTATAATCAACTGTAATGTTCTGAAAAAAATTATCAGAATCATCCAACATAGGAATTAAGAGAGCGTCTACAATAGATACAAATTTTAATTTGTGTGGATTCCATCGAAAATTTAAATGGAAACCAGGATACATTATGTTATATGATTCAATATTATCATAGTATGCAATTTCATGATCTGCAACATATGTTAAAGAGTATAGGTACGTAAACGATCCCATAAACATCATCGAAAATAGAAATGTAAAACAACAAACAGACGATTTTTTTAACGAAGCCTTTTTAGACGCAAAGCAGCTAACATCTTTGGCAGCAGAGGTGGTAGACTTATAAACATCTTCTTTAAGAGGTTCTCGTTCAAACCTATATATTTGTGAATTCGTGGGGGTACGAGGCATATTTTAATACATATTTTTCGTCTTTAAAGTTAACAATATTTGAAAAATATAGTTAAAGATAGATAAATATAAAGTAATAACAATATGAACACTGAAAACATTGTTAAAGTAAAACTTTGTGAAAATGCAATTATGCCTACAAAAGGTTCAGTTGGAGCGGCAGGTTCTGATTTGCATGCTTTTATTGAAAACACTACCAGTATTAATATCGAACCAGGAGATAGAAAATTAATTAGTACGGGAATACACATTTCTATGCCACAGAGCTGTTATGCAAGAATAGCTCCAAGGTCAGGTCTTGCAGTAAAGGGAATAGATATATCTGCTGGTGTAGTTGATTCAGATTTCACAGGCTGTATAAAGGTTCTTGTAGTTAACAATAGCAAAGAAATATTCACGATTGCCCACGGAGATCGAATCGCTCAGATTATTTTTGAAAAAATAATTAATCCTGTGTGGATAAGTACAGAAGTTTTAGATTCTACAGATAGGGGTGCCAACGGTTTCGGATCAACTGGGATCTAAAAAGAAAGTCCATAAATATTGTAAAATGAACGTATTGATAAACCCATATACAGGTGTGGATAGTAGAATTGATAAAATGTATGAAAATTTTCAAATACAAAACCCAAACCAGAGTATGTTGAAAAACGAATGTGCAACTAGTGTGTGTAAGTTAGCCGCGGTAAAATTGTTACCTCTCTGTTTTATTGAAGAAGAAATAAGCAGCACATCAAAATCCAGTGAAATAGAAAATTTAAAACCAACAGTATATTTATTTACCATAAATAAAGAAGATTTTTCTACACTGATAACCGCTAGTAAAAACTGGAATAAATTAACACAGAATATATTTCTCAAAATAATATTAGTCGATAATTAATTTCAAATCTTTAAAGATTTGAAACAAACATTATTTTTTCTTCATTGGTATAAGCATTTAAACTTTGTTTTTTACCATCTGCTAGACGTCCAGAAGATGGTAATCTATATATTTTCAACTAATTCTAACGAGTTCAATTTAACTCTTGATGATTGTTTAGACGTCATAATTCTCTTCTCCAAAGGTTTTCCCTTTGGGGACTTATGTTATTATAAACTGCCAATTATATTGATTAAGTATATTGATTGAGCATGTTGATTGAGCATGTTGATTAAGTATGTTGTTTTAAAAACTGCCAATTGTCGTGATTGTAAAACATCAATATTATTTAATCTGCAAAAAATACATTATATGAACGGCTGACTATTTCCTTATAAATCTTTGAATGTTTAATTTCTTGTATTTTATCGATGTTGTATTCTTGAATTACAACGAGCATGTTTGTTAATTTTTTGTTTCTCAACTTGTGTAAATCATCAAGTGTTTTCACAAAAACCAAAAATTTCTCAGTTGTTGGAAACTTATAATATTTTATATTATAGTTAAGACGATGTTTATTTGATGGCAAAAATGTGTTGATAAAACAAAGTTGTTGATAATTATTTGTATATCCATGAGGCAAAACAGATCCAGGATATATGACATTGTTACCAATTGTTTGTTTCTGGTGTATATGGCCGCTTATTAAAGTTGGATAAGATGGGTCCCATACGTCTCCATCAGAAGAAATTTTGTGTCCTAAATTGCAACCTTTTATTTCCTGGTGTGCAAAAACAAACATCGAATCTTTCCAAGGTGTTTTAGAAGAATCCAGAGCTTCAACAAGTCTTCCATTAGCAACAAAAGGAACACAGGTTATTTTAAATCCACAAAAAATTGTAGTAACTTTATCTACTATGACAACGTTTGGCCAATTTTTGAGATCGTTCATCCAATGTTTATCTGTCAAAAATTGAGCCTCATCAATATAATCATGATTTCCAACAAGAACGTATGTTATAGCAACTTTTGAGCACAATCTAATTAATTCTTTGGCTTTTTGATTACATTCATAGTTTATGAATCGTTTATTAAGAACATCCCCCCCAATGATAATTAGAGAAACATTTTTAGCCGCCATAATATATTGTTTAAGTAGATCAATTTCATTCAAATTTTTAATTTTGATATGAATATCTGTAAGATACATAATTTTGTTAATCATTTTTTTTTGCGATTTTATGGTTATTTTATGGTTATTTTATGGTTATTGATTTTTTTCTTTAACGCATAATATTGTACTACTTTTATATTTAAAATTTTTTAAAATTCAAATATTTGTTAATGAAAATGTATTCGAATACACAGTTAATGGCGTATTCTACTGCTTTCGAAAACAGTAGTACCCCATTCCGTTTCTATCAAACAAATATAGTACTTGAACCAGAAAGATCTAATTTTCCATACACAAACTGGTTCAGGGGTCAATACACTTCTTGTACTCCTATTATTGCAGATAGGGAAGCTGGTTTTTATCCTAGAATAAACCCCCCAACCACGGCATGCGTGTGCACGGATGTAGAACTAGAGCCAACACATTGTTTTAGAGGTGCAACAAGTCAGACCCGAAAATGTTATACAAATAAAGGTTTTAATAAATGGGTACAAGTAGACCCTTCATATTTAGGAAGTGAACCAATAGTATCGTATATTTAGTGGTGTTGTTGTGTTATCAAATTTGGATTTTTTATTATAAAAACCAGAGATTGAACGATTGTATCACAAACATCATCATGTTTGGGAAGATCTACTATTTTTTTCAAAACTTTTTCTGATATGATTACCGAAACACAATGTTCTTTGGCCATATTTACTATGTTTCCGGTTAAAACTGCATTTATGACCCATTTTTTACGATTTTTTGCGGTTAAGGTTTCTTGTGTGAACATCTTTGTTTTTAGAGTAGAAGACACAGAGAATATTTTACATTTCTGTTCTGAAGATCTCTGAATATTTCTTGAATTATATTCTAATATATATTTTGTGTGTAGGTAAGACCATATATGTTGTGAGATTCTCTGTGCTCTAATATTTGGCCTCATTTGTTGTTCTATTAGAATATACGAACATTCAGAAATTTTGTCATCGTGTGTTTGCAGAATGTCGCTTATTTTACAACATGATTCAACTATGGTTTGTTTGCATTTTTCCATCACATTGTATAAATACACATCTTCCACTTCTAAAATAAAATCTTTTGCTTCTCTAGTAATTTTTAGAAAAGAGTACGCAAAGTTTTTTTCACCGATGTCGATGCTTATGATATACATTTTATTTTGATATGAAACCTTGAACTAATATATCAATTTTTATAATACAGGTTGTAAAATCAAAAAGTAGATCTAATAGATCATCAAATATGAAACAGGGATTAGATGCATTAGAACTTTTTGAAGATGAAGATTTCCAGCTGCTGGATATCCAGCTGCTCATACCTCAAGGTGGAACTTCCACCAAAAAAAGTATACAAGCGCTCCGCGCCGTCGCCTTTAGGCACAAAGCCCACGATTATCGGGAAGTAGAGAGTAGATTGAAGAAGCTGGTCGGGAGCTTCAAAGATCAGAGAGATAAAGAGATGTACAGAATATGTTACGATAACTTAACTCATATACTAAAATATATAATTGATCATTTTAATGATGAAGTAGACGAAGTAAATCGAGCACTAGAAACATTCATCAGCAACCTCAATAGATATGATAAACCCGTTCCTGTTGTTCCTTGTTACTTTGAAGACTTGAATATTGCTGGGATGTACTTTTTTTCAGATTCAACCCGGATGCAAAAGAATTTGATATTTTTAGAGAGATTGGAAAACTCCAAAGTCTTGTTATAGACACAATCAAAAAAAATACCAAGATAGATTTTCTGACACGCGAAATTGAAAGTCTTAAGCTTGACAAGTAGGAAATAAAATATTAAACTAGATTTTTATTCATAATTGATAAATTATGAATTAATATGAGATCTTAGGTGTCTTGACCTTCAACTCCAGTAAAGATAAAAAATTGATTTTTTTAATCAAGAACTATTTAGTCCTAAAATGTTTCAAATCTCAGAATCAACAAATGTTGTACATTTTAACGTAGAGGG
>Ga0078894_10003443_pt1 | contig 12030 bp, 10 predicted proteins | sample LauGreSu1BDMLBSD_2_FD_67506 | JGI IMG/M metagenome (GOLD analysis project Ga0078894, IMG submission 67506) | Freshwater lake microbial communities from Lake Michigan, USA - Su13.BD.MLB.SD (version 4) (version 4) | ecosystem: Environmental > Aquatic > Freshwater > Lake | place: Lake Michigan... | reverse complement strand
AACAGCAATTCAATTTATAACACGCAAGGGCATGAGATGCAGGCTAACAACGGCAACAGACCCTCTGTGCTACGCTTCAACAGCAACAATACGGGATCTGTCATGCGCATAACCATAAACATATTCATGGCTTTAACGTTGGCAACGTCCATAACAACAGTATCCGCTGCGACGCCTGCCGAACAATACGAAAAATTCTGCACGATTTGCCACTTGCCCGGCGCTCATGGCGCACCGAAGGTGGGAGACCGTGACGCCTGGACGCAACGGCTTCGCTCTGGATTGAACCCGGTCTATCGCAATGCCCTTGAGGGCATTCCCAATACCACGATGCTTGCCAAGGGCGGACAGGCCGGAATCCCGGACGGGGAGTTTCGCGCCATTGTCGATTTCATGATTGCTGCGACCGCACTGCCACCATCGGTAATCTCCGATGCCAAACGCTATGACCGCCTGGGACTGACCGACCGCGATTTCATCCGCCGCGATGTCAGCCGCGATGGTTACCTGTCCCGTCAGGAAGTCAGTACTGATCTGGTGTTACTGAAGGGCTTTTCCCGATTTGACAGCAACCGCGACGGCCGGCTCAGCGAAACCGAGTACCGCAACGCGGAAACAGCCTTGGAACGGGAACGTATGGCCGTCAATGCCGATGACGCCGAACTATACCTAGCCGTCGGCAAAGCCATAACCGCGGTAAAGGGCATAAAAAAGGATGAGGTCAAAGTCGAAATTACCGCAGGCGCGCTGGTTCTGTCCGGCGTGGTCTCGCACCCTGCCCTTGCCATTCAGGTGCAGGATGCCGTAAAACGCGTCCCTGGTCTGAAAAGCATCCAGAACCGGCTGGTTACCGGCGACCAGATGGGTTGGGATTAAGCGGCAACGTCTTTCACCACCGGCAGCTCGAAATAAAACGTAGAACCCTGCCCTTCAGCCGAATCAAAATCAATCCTGCCGTTCATATGCTCGATCAGCGCCTTGCTGATTGCCAGCCCCAGACCAGTTCCGCCCTTGCGGCGGGTATTTGAATTATCCGCGCGCTCAAAACGCTGGAAGATCTGGTTGCGGAAGTTGTCGGGAATGCCGGCGCCGTAATCACGCACATTCACCCTGACATTGCCGTCGCTTTCAACAGCACTGACCTCCACTTCGGCACGGGGCGGAGAAAATTTTGCCGCGTTCGAAATCAGGTTGGTCAACACCTGCATCAGACGGTCGGAATCGGCCAATACCTTGAAATCCGCGCCCGGCAGCAGATTCAGCTTCACGTTATGAATATCAGCATAAGGCATGTTCATGCTTACAGCCTTTTCCAGTTGCTCTCGCAGGCTGATCGTTCGCAGATTCATGGTCATCTGACCTGAACCGATCTTCTCGATATCCAGAACATCATTGATCAGCGCCGCAAGCCGGTCGCTGTTCTGAGAGGCCATATCGATAAAACCTGCTACTTCGGGATCAAGGTTTTCAGCAGTTTCCCGGATCAGACTGAGCGACCCGATGATGGCCGTTAGCGGCGTACGCAGTTCGTGACTGACTGTTGCGATGAACTCGTTTTTAACCCGCTCCACTTCCTTGCCCGCCGTGATATCCGCGTTGGTACCAACAAGACGTAATGCAATGCCCTGAGCATCCCGCTCCGTCACCTTGGCACGGCTGAGTATCCAGCGCCATTCACCTTGACGGTTTCGCACACGGTGCTGAACCTCATAAAACTTCACATGCCCCTTCAGCACTTTCTCGAGGTTATCCTGGAGGCGCGGCATGTCGTCGGGATGCACCAATTCATTCAGCGCCGTGATAGTGGTGACGGTCTCCACTTTCTCCCCGCCCATGATCAGGCCCCACTGCTGGCTCAGACGCACCTCGCCGGAAGGTATATCCCAGTCGAACAAGGCCAGATTGGATCCTTCAAGCGCCAAACCGAGACGCTCACGACTCTTCATCAAGGTCTCGGTAAATTGCCGGCGTTCGGTCACATCCTCGGCAACGCCGACGTAACCGGCGAAACGACCATCTTCAAGGATTACAGCCGCCATAAAACTAACCCAGAGTTCGGTGCCGCCCGGATGAAGCAGGCGATAGGTCGCCGAAATCTCCGGTGATTGCCTTGCAATGGCGGTTTCCCAGGCGACCAAGGCCGAATTGCGGTCATCAGGATGCAGGGCTTCGAGCCATCCCTTGTCCAGCAGGGCTTCAACTGGCAATCCTGACAGCGCCTCGAATCGGGGATTGGCGTACGCCATGCGGCCCTTTTCATCAGCACGGAAAATACCCAGCGGAGATGCATCACTGATGGCCTGCCACTCCGCTTCGCGCCGACGCACTTCACGCGTCATCCTTTCGGCAATTCCGACAGCGCGAGTCCGGGTATTCCACAAGGACCACAGCATTGCAAGCAGCAGCAGATGCAGCGAACTGCCGCCCACCAGAACCATGCGCGCCGCACTGTAGTCGACGTTATCCTCAAATTCGTTCGTCGATACGACCCGCAGGTTGAAGGGCTGGCCGAGCATTGTCATGTCGGCTCCCCAACTGAATTGCGGCACATGCCCTTCAACCGGCACATTGGAATACAGCAGGCTTGAAGGATCGCCGGGACGCCCGTCATACAACATCAGTGCGATTCCCTGCCACTGTCCGTGACCAAACAGTCGCCGTATCAGATCGCCAACCCGGAAATGGCCGAATACAAAACCGCTGATCGCACGCTCGCGCTGTGCCGGGGTATCGATGGATAACCCTTTGCGATAAATCGGCGTATACATCACCAGACCGGGCTGCACGATTTCGCCGATTTCCTGTGCCAACCTGACCTTGCCTGAGATTGCAGGGCTGCCCGACCTCATAGCCCGGTCCAGTACCGAGCGCCGCACCGGGTCGCTATAGCCGTCAAAACCAAAAGCCCGCAGATTACGACCGGAGAACGGCTCGATGTATTTCACCAGCACATAATGACTGCGCTCTCCCGGCGGATTGATGACATAACCTGGATTACCCTCACTTCGAATCCGCGCAAGAAATGCCGGGAGCTCATCGTTGGCCACAAAAGCGGAATATCCGATGCCCTGGATCCCCGGATAATTAAGGTCCAGCTTGAGACTTTCGAAATAGGCACGCCAATCCTCACGCCCGACATTGCCTGAAGCAGCAAAAAGCCCGGCTGCACCTCGAAGCACCTGTTCGTAATCCTGCGCGCGTCCTGTAATTGCATCCCTGATCTGCGCTGCACGCACTTCGAAGCGGGTTCGGGCGGCATTTTCGGCCTTTTCAACTTCCGTATTCCACGCGTTTACAACCAGGAGCCCGGGCAGCATGATTGCCATCAGAATGGCGATGCCGTTGTAAAGGGACTCCCGCAAGAGGACCAACCCGGACTCAACTGGCTTCATCGCCATACCTCTTTAATGGGTTGATCCGCCGGACCCGGTTTGCCAGCTGGCACCGCGGGTCATCTCGCCCCAGCGAGCCTTCGACCGGAACATCCAGAGCAACAAACCCCACAGCCGCCATGCAGAGTTGATTTGGCGGTAACCCAAATTTTCAAGCACAACAAAAAGCAGCAAAACGAACATCTGACGGGGTTTCGGATAAATATGAAATGAAATTTCCTCAAGTAACAGGGAACTCACCGAAAGCACTAAACCAAAACCGAAGGCAACAACAATGAATGTGATGAAAGCCTCCTGAGATACCAGGCCGGCAAAAAAAGCCAATATCATTAGCACGTAGCCTGCAACTTCGATCAGCGGTCCCAGCAATTCGAATATCGCCATGAAAGGGAAGGCCAGCCAGCCGACAGCCCCGCCTCGGGGATGAAACAGCAGCCCGATATTCAGGGACAGGCTTTCGGCCAGTCCGCGCTGCCAGCGTATCCGCTGGTTTTTCAGAACCCGCAGCGTTTCCGGCGCCTCGGTCCAGCAAACCGGATCAGGCACAAAAACGATCCTGTAGGGAATGTTATCGGTCCGATGAAGGCGGTGCAGTCTGACGATGAGTTCCATATCCTCACCGATGGTATCCGTCCGGTATCCGCCTGCCTTGATGACGACATCCTTGCTAAAAACCCCGAAAGCCCCAGAAATGATCAGCACCGCGTTGATCGGCGACCATCCCAGTCGTCCGAAAAGGAAAGCACGCAGATATTCAACAATCTGCAGCAGTGCCAGGGGGTTTCTCGGCAGACCGACACTGGTCAGAAAGCCGCTATCGACAGTGCAGCCGTTGGCTACACGCACGGTACCTCCTGACGCAATGGTGCGCGGATCCACGAGAAAAGGCTCAACCACCCTCCGTAAACTCACCCGCTCCAGTATCGAGTCCGCATCCACTCCGCAGAATAGCGGGCAACGTGAAGCGTTGATGCCGGCATTCAGCGCATCGGCCTTGCCGCCGTTCTCCTTATCGATCACACGAAGCATCGGATACTTTCGAGAGCGGTAAATAGCATGCACGGGCTTCACGGGGAGACGCTGCCAATACGCCTCGGGAAACGGCTCAAGTTCGAATTCCCGGCGCAATGCATCCATCGTGCCGTCCTTCGATCCGTCATTAATGACGATCACTTCATAATCGGGATAATCCAGCTGCAGCATCGAACGCACGGAGCTGGCAATCGTCTCCTGCTCGTTGTACGCCGGGACCAGGACAGATACCGGAATCTCAAAGCCCGAAATACCCCTGGGTATGTCATCAAGGCTGTGCGCCTCGACATAACGCTTGATACTGCCCATAGACAACAAGTTCAGCATCACATAACCCATATTGATGCAGATGAAGTAAAGCAGAAAAAACCATTGGGTTCCCACCACCCAGTCATTGACAGTCATGCGGCGCGAGCCTCCGCGATGGCCTGGGCAAGGATATCTGCAGCAAAGTGATCCTGAAGTTTGCCGCACGCATGATCAACAATATCAAGGGGCATGTCCGGCAACGCCAGCAGCGCACGTGCCGCCCGATAGCGCACCCACCAATGCGTATCACTGAGCATATCAATCAGAAATTGCATATCCGATTTGCCACCGATCCTGCCCAATGTCCGGATTGCGGTGGAACGCACAAACCAGGACTCATGCTTGGCGTGAGTCCGCACGATATCCAGATCGCGCGGGTCCTGCATCAGACGCAGCGCAGAAGCAATCAACTCGGGACTCTTGGCCTCGCGCGCAATTTTTCCAACAAAAGGTGAAACGTGCTCTATATGCGCCACTTCCATCATTTTAAGCAGCCGTGCTACCTGCGTATCCCCGCCCTCTCCCCGGGCCGCAGCCTCCGCTGCACCAATCAGAGGTAACGTAACCAAGTCAGGACCCACCTCCCTTAAAATGGTCACCACTCGAGACAAAGGCCAATCATCCCGCGCCGCCATCACCGTGATGAGCCAGGCCAGCGTCGAGGGGGCATCGATATCGATCAGCGCACGCGCCGAAAGTAAAGACAGCATCGGAGAAGGATGAGCAACCAGATCACGCAACTCATGCCACTGGGTGCGGTCACGAAGATGACCAATAGTCATCACGGCAATCAAACGCTCTCGCAGGTTACCTGTGTGCATTAATTCACGGGCGATTTCCCCAAGATGCATGGATTCAGCCAGAGCCTCAAGATTGGCACGAGAAGCGCCAGCCAGCGATTCGTGATGAAAATTCCAAATCTTGAGGAAGTGATAACGCATTTTTGGAGGCACTTGCGGTATTTCTGCCGGAACTCCGAAAACACATTCAGCAAGGAGCGGCTGCCATTGCGCTTCGAAGAAACGCTGGCGGCGCTGCACCATAACAAGGCGAATACGCAGCAAGAAAACCGCGATCAGCATCAATAAAGACAAGATGATGATGCCGATACCGATCCAGAAAACTACTTGCAGTAGGGGGTCGTGCGGTTCCCAGACGGATACGATGTCCGCCTCGGGCAACGCAGATATGTTGTAATCCAGGCGCAACGTTGGTCAGAAACTTCGCTGCAGTCCGAGTTGCAAACCCTGCCGGCGATAGAGGGTCCCCTGTTCGTGATGAGTCAGACCGTAAGTCATCGCCCAGGACGGCGTGAACCAGTGCTGTCCGCTCAATGCCCAGCTTTGTACATCGGTGGAAATTACACCCTGTGGCGGCCCCAAACTCTCCACCTCTCGACCGTTGGTGTAGGACATGCCGACCGTGCTGCGGTCATCGTAGTAGTAATTAAATTGTAAGCGGTGGCTTGCAGCAGATGACGCCCCCTCCGGACGTCCCGAATACAAGGTATAAGCGCCCCGAAAGTTCCCCCAATAACGTTCACCAAGGAGAGAGACCACATTGCTTGCCGTTGAGGTGTATTCGCTATGACGTAAACCCAGCCCGACACCCCATCCACCACGGAAGTTTTTCTGCAGGAAACCGTAAACTGACCCCTGGGGCAAAACTTCGTGTGTCGGACTGTAGCTTGCCTCGACCACGCCTCCCCAACTTTCGCCAAGCGGAAAATACAGGCCGGCATGAGCCTCATTGTCTTTCAGGTTAAAGCGTTCAGTCTCACGCAATCCGCCATAGATGATTTGCCTTTCACCCAATTTACGGCTACCAAGCAGGTAAGTATTGGTCCAATCTGAATAGTTATTGGTCAAAGACTCGCGACCGTGGCCTAACTCGAGAGTATTCATCGACATCTTGAGGCTCAAACCAGAACCTTGAGGCCGCACTGCGGGAGAAACCTCGGAATAAGGTTGCGCTGCGACATTCAGACAAAAAGTTAATGCCAATCCTGCACAACAATGGGTAAACGCGTATTCAGCGAACCTGATCATTTGGATTCCTTCATCAGACGCCTGATGCGTGAACGCAGTTCATCCGGCCGAAACGGCTTGACCATATAGTCGGCCGCACCAGAATCGAGTGCGCGGACAATATCTTTTTCCTGAGATTTGGCCGTCAGCATCAATACCGGGACAGTTTCCCAGCCCTTCCTTGCACGAATCGCAGCGAGTAATTGATAACCATCCATGAAAGGCAACATGACATCCAGTAGAACCAACGCCGGGGTTGGTCCATTCATGACCAGGTCATTCGCCAAACGGCCGTCTGCCGCCGCTTCAACCTTGAACCCCTCGTGTTCAAGTATGAAGCGCAGCAGATAGGCGATCTGGTCATCGTCCTCGACAACCAATGCAACTTTGGGTGTTTCACCTTCCAAAGGATTATCTACCTTGCCTGTTGAACGCAACCCACTGACTGCAAACCATTAATTTGCAAATATGATACTACTTTAATGCCCAATTCCCCCGCGTTTGTGACGCGATAAAGCAGATTTAATCGGTAGTTGCCCTTTTAAAGACCACTGCTTTGTTGGTATCAGCGAGGCAAAGACTGATTTGAAGGGAAGCCGGGAGCCTTGAGGCAGTTTTTCGTCAGTTATCCCAGCAAGATTTCTTGCGACAGCTCCACTACCCAAGGCAGAGCGCATCACGCCCCATGGAGCAATCTGCCCACTGACGCGCATTAATAAATGAAAGCGGGAAATGCCACTAAATTCAGCAAAATTCCATCCACCACCATCATTCGGCTGCGGCAATTCCCAGGGTCAACACCCTTCAAATAGCTGATGTTGCCCTTGGGTGCCCCGTCCGTGCTGTCGAGGAAAGTGCGGGGACATCACCTGCACATTGAATACGGTGCATCACCCTTCGATAACCTCCATCAAACGGATCACGGTGGTGCATCACGCAGCGGTTGTCCCAGATCAGGATGTCGCCCGGCTGCCAGACATGGTGCCAGGTGAATTTTTCCTGCGTGGCATGCGACCACAGGGCTTCGAGCAATGCCTCGGACTCCGCAACCGAATAACCGTTGATATAGGCGTTGGGACGGCGGCCGAGATACAGCGCGTTATAGCCGGTCTCGGGATGGGTGCGGATAATCGGATGGCTGGGCCCCGGGGCATTACGCACATCATCGACCGGTTGAAAACCTTCGCGCAGATCGCCGGCGCTGTTATAGGTCATGTCGTGTTTCAGAGTGCGGCCTTCTATTTTTTGTCGCAATGCCGGGTCCAGCGTCTCCAGCGCGAGATACATATTGGCGAAACCGGTGTTGCCGCCAGTCGGCGGAATTTCCAGTGAATACAGCGCGCTGTAGGACAACGGCCGGTCACGGTAGGAATTGTCGGAATGCCACACAACTTCCGCATCACGCAGCACACCGATGGCTTCACCATTTTCCATGACGTTCGACACGATGATGATTTCCGGATGCGTGCGTGCGCGCTCCTTACCGGTTTTGGCGAAGGGCGCAAAGTCGAGCGTGCCCAGGCGTTTGCCGAATTCAATCAGCTCGGGATCGGTCAACTGCTGGCCGCGGATGCGGATCACCAGATGATCCAGCAGCGCTTGATAGACCGGCTGAAAATCAGCATCGCTCAGCGCGCGAACGTCCCCGCAACGCACCTCGGCACCCAGCGTTGCCGACATCGACTTCACTTCAATGGCACTCATGCATTACCCCTCTGACTGCCGGAAGCTTTTTTTCAATCGACACGTATATTTGCCGCTTTGGCGATACGGCTGTAGCTGTTGTACTCGTCACGGATCTGTGCCGCATACTCCTGAGGCGAACTCCCCACGGCCTCAAGACCGCGCTCAGCCAACGCCGTTTTTCCCTGCGTTGACTGCAGGATCTTGACCATCTCAGCATTCAGACGCGTGATCACCGGCTGCGGCGTTTTCGCCGGTGCCATTACTCCGAATACGGTGGCCGAGTTGTATCCGGGGACCCCCTCCTCGGCAATAGTCGGAAAATCCGGCGCCAGCGCAGAACGCTGCTTGGTGCCGACCCCCAGCAGGCGCAACTTGCCGGAACGCACATGGGTGATGATCGTCGGCAGATTCTCGAACATGAGATTGAGCCGGCCTCCGAGCAGATCAACCACCGCAGGGCCAGCGCCCTTAAACGGCACGTGAACAAGGCGTACGCCGGTCAGACTCATGAATTGCTCGGTCGATAAATGTCCAACCGAACCATTTCCGGCCGATCCGTAATTCAATTCACCGGGCTTTGCTTTTGCCAGCGCAATCAGCTCCCTGACGTTTTTGGCCTGGAAGGATGCGTGTACCACCAGTGTGAACGGACTCACGGTCGCCAGCGTAATCGGCGTGAAATCCCGAAGCGTGTCGTAAGGCGTCTTGTCACGGATATTCGGATTGATGGTCAGCGGACCGGCGCTACCCAGCATGATGGTGTAACCGTCAGCTGGTGCCCTTGCCACCATTTCTGCGCCGACCACACCGCCGGCGCCGGCACGGTTATCCACCACGACAGTCTGTCCGAGCGGCGCTACGAGCTGCTGTGCCAGAAAACGCGCCAACAGATCAGTACTGCCGCCCGGCGCAAACGGCACAACAAAGCGCACCGGCTTGGTCGGATAGTTCTGCGCTGACACTACCCCTGGCAACGCAAGGGCCAGCGCCGCCGCGATGAGCACCGGCTTCATTTGCTCACAGCCTTTTTCTTGCCAGCGGTTTTCGGAGCAGCCTTCTTCGGGCTTTTAACCGTCGGATAGACGTCCCCGTAGTATTTGCGGATTTCGTCAATCTGGTCACTGCTCGGCGGTGCGTAATACAGGCGCTTGCTGAGGAAATTCCCGCCCATGATGCGGTTGATCTTCACCGTCGCCTCGCCCATTTTCACCAGCGACACGATACCGTTGAGGATCGGCGTGTTCTTGCCCACCGTGTGCACGCCGAATTCCGCCAGCAGTGCCATGACCACGCCGCCGGCAGCGATGATGACTTCGGCACCCTGCTCGACGTTGGCATTTGCCGCCTTCATGAACTGGCCGAAGATACGCTTGCGAGCGGAGGCATTGGTAAACCCTTCATCGAGATCGTTGATACGGTCGATCTTCATGCGATTGACCGCCGACAGTCGCCGCTCGAGCTTGTAGCGGTGAACGTTATCAATGATCCGCGGTGTGAATTTCTCGTTGATGGTCACCAGCGAAAAGTTCTGCCCCATCATGCAGGCGGTGTGCAGCGCCGTCTCACACAAGCCCAGAACCGGCATCGTGGTGATCTCACGGCACATCTGAAGGCCGGGGTCGCCGATATTGCCGATCAGGAAGGCATCGAAACCGCGCTTCGTCGCGATTTGCACATTCTCCATAACCTCACCGGACTCCAGATAGTCGAGGTAATGGAACTGGTCGGCGAGTCCACCGCGCTTGGTAATGCCATGAACCTCGATCTCGGTATCCGGATCCTTGACCCGATCGAGAATGCGCCGCAGCGCTTCGTTATAGTGACCCCACGCCTTCTGGCGCGACATGCTTTGATACCAGATCTTCATCAGCTGATTCCCCTGCCCGGATTTATTTAAGATTGATCTTGTTGACGATCTTGCCGATGTGCTGGACTTCGCACTCGCAAACGTCACCGTGTTTGAGGAATACCGGCGGCGTTCGCGAGAAACCGACACCAAAGGGCGTGCCGGTCGGAATCAGGTCGCCCGGCATCAGCGTCGTGCCCTGCGAGGCATAGGCGATGATCTGCGGAATATTGAAAATCAGATTCTTGGTATTGGAAATCTGCATTTCCTTGCCGTTGAGCACGGTGCGCACGGTCAGGTCATGCGGATTTTCGATGTCGTCACGGGTAACGATCCACGGACCCCAGGGACAGAAGGTATCCAGCGACTTGCCGCGGTCCCACTGCTTGGCATTGGCGAACTGCAGGTCGCGTGCGGACACGTCATTGACCACGGTGTAACCGAACACAAAATCCAACGCATCCTTTTCGCTGATGTCGCGGCCGCGCTTGCCGATGACCACGCCGAGCTCAACTTCGTAATCGACTTCCTTGGTCACACCCTCGGGCCAGTGCAGGTCGTCATAGGGACCGGTGATCGAGTTGGGCCATTTGGTGAACAGCACCGGCTCGGACGGCACCGGCAGATTGGCTTCCTTGCAGTGGTCGATATAGTTCAGACCGACTGCAACAATTTTCGACGGATGGAACAGCGGCGCGCAGACCTTTACCCTGTCGAGCGCAAATTCGCGGCGTTGACTGCTGCCCAGCGCCTCACGCACGCGCCCCAGCAGCGAGTCGCCGCCGCGCACGATGCACATCAGATCGCCCGTCGCATCCACCGGCAGACCTGCCGCCGACAGATCCACCACCATATTGCCGTCCAGCACGCCAGGGCGCACCACACCGTCCACCATAAAAGTCAATAATTTCAATTACTTACTCCAGAGTTAATCAATAAAGCCTGTTGCCGCTTAAACACTCAACGCTTGCCGGCGTGATCCGGGAACTGCATCGCCGCCAGCGTGCCACTGGCCACTTCAGCCGGCGCTTCCTCGTTCGGGAAGTTGAGCTCGACCTTGTTGCCGACCGGATCGCGCAGGAACATCTGGAAACCGGCGTTGGGCACGTTCTGTTCTTCGAACGGAATACCCATCTTCCTGAAGCGCGCACGGAAATCCTGCACGCCCTTCACGTCATAGGCGGTGTGATCGTAGCTGCTCTTGCTCTCGTCGAGCCCTTTCCAGTCGGGCTTGAAGCGCGTGACCACATGCACCAGCGGATGTTTGCCGCAATACAGCCACAAACCTCCCGAAGGAAAATCCGGCCGGTAGCCGACATGCAGGCCCAAACCATCGCAGTAAAACTTTTCAATCGCCGGCAGATCGCTTTCGCGGCAACCGATGTTGATATGGTGAATTCCACTGATTTCCATGGCGCTCCTCCTGATGTTTTTCTCACGATCCGGACGCAGCAATGCCGGATAAATACTGTGACACACCTGACCGCCCCTTGCCTATAGCCGCAACACTCTGGACGTCGTTGCGCTTGCCAGCGGGCGCAGCTTCATGTTTTGCTCCAGACATGAGTTTCCTGATCATCTGCACGGCGGCAGGCCTTGCCGCCGTGATGACCTTTTTCTCCGGCTTCGGCCTCGGCACACTGCTGCTGCCGGCCTTCGCGCTGTTTTTCGCCATTGAAAAAGCCGTCGCCCTGACCGCCATCGTCCACTTTCTCAACGGCATCTTCAAACTGGCGCT
>Ga0078894_10003442_pt1 | contig 12031 bp, 11 predicted proteins | sample LauGreSu1BDMLBSD_2_FD_67506 | JGI IMG/M metagenome (GOLD analysis project Ga0078894, IMG submission 67506) | Freshwater lake microbial communities from Lake Michigan, USA - Su13.BD.MLB.SD (version 4) (version 4) | ecosystem: Environmental > Aquatic > Freshwater > Lake | place: Lake Michigan... | reverse complement strand
CAGTTCATTCAGTGGAACCTCAAACAATTTCTTTTTTGTTTTCACATCTTTAAAAATGGCTATATCTCCATCGATATCAATCTGAAAACTGCCTTTGATTTTTCCCGTTTTAGGATCACGGTATTTTACCGGGATGGAATCAAGTTGATGTTGTACAATTGATTCTTCAGCTAATTGAGTTTGATCCAATTGATCTTTAATGGTAAAGGAAAGTAATGCAACAATTGCAAGCGCTACGGGAAGAACCAAGATTCTTCTTACATAGCTGTAACTGACTTTTTTTGATGAGGTCAACATAATAATGCGTCTTTTGATTGATGAATAAAAAAATGATTGTCCCACAGACAAACTATTTGAATGATAATGTGCCTTTAATAACATTTCAGCCAAGACAGCAGCATCCTCGCCTGCAACAGCCTCTTCATCTGCAATGAATTCATGCACCACTTCCAATTCTTTTCTGATGAGCCAGTAAAATGGATTCATCCAAAAAAGATAGGTGGTAAAAGCAACAAAGAGCTTGTCGTAAGAATGATACTGTTCTATGTGTGTTAACTCGTGTTTCAACATACGTTGTCCAGTTTCATCATGAACAGGAAGACCTTCCCTCCAGAATAGATTTCTGAAAAATGAGAAAGGGGCCTCGTCCAATGCTGTTTCAATAAAATCAAAACGTTCCATTACCGTAACTTTTCCTTTTGATTTTAGCAGGTATACCTTTAGCACACCTATTACAAAAAGGATAAGAAGAATTGCAGAAATCAATGAGAGGGATATCACAAGTATTTGATCCCATGATAGGCCTTGGTTCACAGGATTGATTCCTTCAGATTTGTAAATGAATTGTACAACCTGCTGGACAGGTGCCGATTCAGTTGTAGAAAAACTGAACCACTGTAAATCAAGTAATGGCAGAACCAAACTCAACAAGACAGTCACCACCAGGTAAAAGCGGTTGTAATAATGAAATCTTGTATTGCGTAAACCAATCCAGTAATATCCAAGTAAAATTCCCGATACCAGGATTGCCTTTAGGATGTAAATGAATAGAGGTAACATAGAATTATTTTTTCTTTTTAATCTGCTTTAATAAAAGTTCAAGGTCTTCAACAGACAATTTCTTTTTATCAACCAAAAAAGAAACTACTTCTTTATAGGAGCCTTCAAAATAACCTTTGGTAATTCCAGCAATAGACCCTGAAGTGTACTCGTCTTTAGACAACAACGGATAATACAAATTGTACCTGTTTGGCGTTTTGATCCCCACCACTTCCTTCTCTACCAAAATCTTTAAAAGTGTAGCGACCGTATTGTGGTGTGGCTTTGGATCCGGCATGGCTTCTACGATATCTTTCAAATAACCACCTTCTTCCAATCGCCATAGCGCCTGCATGATTTGCTCCTCTGCCCTGGTCAAGGTTTTGTTCATAACTAATAATTTAGTCGAAATTAAAACTAAAGTTTTAGTTATCAAAATAAATTTTTTATTTTTTTGAGACAACCAAAACTGAATAAATGATATCTTAATTGCATTATACCAACATTATGGAAAAAATATCTTTAGCTCCCTCAGGTTTCAAAGCCTTATTATTGGCACTTGCTTTGCCCCTTGTTATTGTTTTCTTGCTAGTGAACTCCAATGGCAGTTTATCAGGATTGTATGTTGTACTGCTCATCCTGGTAGTTTTATTTGATTTATTTATCATCAATGGAATTACTGTTGTTCAACCAAACTACGCGACTGTCCTAACCTTCTTTGGGAAATATGTTGGGACCATCAAGCAAAACGGACTTTTATTTGTAAACCCACTATATAAAAAGACGAAAGTCACTTTGAGAACCCAAAGTACAGAATCCAGCAAACTAAAGGTGAACGATAAACTCGGAAACCCCATTGAGATTGCTGTTGTGATTCTTTGGCAAATCAGTGATACGTACAAAGCCACTTTTGAGGTGGACAATTTTAGAGAATATGTAAAAAACCAAAGTGAGGCGGCAGTCCGCCACCTTGCAACAAGTTATGCATACGACAATATTGAAAGCGATCACCCTCAGATTACCCTCAGTGGAAACAGTGACCAGGTAACTGAAATGATGGAAGATGAATTGAACAACCGATTAACCAATGCAGGTATAACAATTCTTGAAGCACGTATCAGTCACCTTGCCTATGCTCCTGAGATTGCTGGCGCGATGCTTCAACGTCAACAGGCTACTGCTATTGTTGCAGCAAGATCAAAAATAGTTGAGGGTGCAGTCGGCATGGTTGAAATGGCACTGGATAAATTAGCAGAGCGAAATATTGTAAAATTAGACGATGAAAAGAAAGCCGCCATGGTCAGCAACCTTATGGTTGTCTTGTGCGGAGAAAAATCAGTTTCACCCATGGTGAATACCGGATCGCTCTAAGTTTCACCAAGAGGATTACCTTTGCGCCATGTACAGCTTACTGAGGAATTTATTGTTCAAGATGGAAGCCGAGCAGGCGCATTATTTTTCAATGAATCTGCTAAGAGCAGCCTGCAGCATAGGGCCTGTCAAAAGCATCATCAGTAAATGTTTTACACCTGATCAGCCTGAATTAGTAAGAACCGTATTTGGTCTACCCTTCAGAAATCCAGTCGGATTGGGAGCTGGGTTTGATAAAAATGCAGTTTACTTAAGAGAATTAGAAGCATTGGGTTTTGGTTTTGTAGAAATTGGCACAGTCACCCCTCTCCCACAAGCGGGTAATGAAAAACCCCGACTGTTCAGATTACCCGCAGATCAAGCACTCATCAACAGAATGGGTTTTAATAATGATGGGGTGAAGGTGATTAGCGAGAGGTTGGAGGAGTGGAAGAAAAATACCACCCCTCACTCGTCCCGCTTTGCGGGACTCGGAGCCCCTCCTGATCCAGGAGGGGAGTTAGGGAATAGCCTGCCTGCCGGTAGGCAGGGGATAAGGGATAAGGGATTAGGTAAAATGATTATTGGGGGAAATATTGGAAAGAATAAAGTAACTCCCAATGAAGACGCTTGGAAAGACTATGAGATTTGCTTTAATCAACTGTTTGATGTAGTAGATTATTTTGTGGTGAATGTTTCTTCACCCAATACACCGGGATTGAGAGCATTGCAGGACAAAGATGCTTTATTGAAGATCCTTGGGGTATTGCAAGAAAACAATCATTCAAGACCACATCCTAAACCACTTTTACTCAAAATTGCACCTGACCTTACTGATGAACAATTAAATGATATTGCAGAACTGGCTGAAGTCGTCAAACTCGACGGAATTGTTTCCAGCAATACAACCATATCAAGAGAAAATCTGTCTTTGTCTTCAAAAAAGCAAGCAGATGAAATTGGAATGGGTGGATTAAGCGGACGCCCTTTGCAAGATTTATCCAATGCTGTTTTGAATAAATTACACACGCGTACAAAAAAACAGATACCAATTATTGGAAGTGGTGGAATTTATACTGGACAAGATGCAAGGGTGAAAATTGATGCTGGAGCAAGTTTGATTCAAGTGTGGACTGGCTTTATATATGAGGGACCTACCATTGTAAAAAACATTTGTAAAGAAATATAAATAAAATGACAAGCTTATTAACAGTCGACTCACTGATTAGTCTAATTACTTTATCACTACTTGAAATTGTATTGGGTATTGATAATGTGATTTTCGTTTCCATTTTAATGGGGCGACTCAAGGAGGATCAAAAACTGTTATCTCGCCGCATTTGGATGATTTTAGGCATAACAGTCAGGGTACTTTTGTTGCTTGCACTGGGCTGGCTCGTTGCAAATGGTAATAAAGAATTGTTTGGATTAAATCTGAATGGGCATCATTATGGATTCAATCTGAGAAACATGATCATGTTATTTGGCGGATTGTTTTTATTGTATAAAACAGTAAAAGAAATTCATGCTAAACTGGAAGGAGAGCTAGAGTTCAATGGTACTGACAAAAAGAAGGAATCCTCTTTTGCAAGCATCATGTCTCAGATTGTTCTGGTCGACATGATTTTTTCATTCGACAGCATCATTACTGCAGTCGGTATGGCAAGACATGTTGAAATCATGATTGTAGCCGTAATCATAGCAATGGTGATCATGTTCTTTTTCTCTGAAAAGATTTCCAATTTCATACACAAGCATCCAACACTAAAAATGCTGGCTTTATCTTTCTTATTAATGGTAGGATTTAGCTTATTTTTTGAAGGACTTCAACCGATACATGGTAGTCATATCGACAAAGGCTACATTTATTTTGCGATGGCCTTTTCATTTGGTGTTGAAATGTTGAACATGAGAATGAAACGCAAAACAGTTCCTGTAACCTTACATGAACCTGTTATAAAAAAAGATAATTAATTAACGCAACAGCACTGCTCCAACAACACCAGCGGTTTCAGTCCTGAGTCTTGTATTCCCCAAACTCACAGGAATAAACTGTTGCGCTGCAGCATCATTAATTTCCTGTTCTGTAAAATCACCTTCGGGACCAACCAACAATGCTGCATCACCAGATGGATGAGACAACAATTGCTTATCCCCTTCCATACAATGAGCAATATATTTTTGATTGGGTAATGAGTGGATTAGCATTTCGCTAAGTGCAATGGGCTCATGCAATACGGGGAAGTAAAATTGTTGAGATTGCAGACAGGCACTGATGATGATCTGCTCAAATCTTTCCTTTTTATAATGTTGCTTTTCTGTACGCTCACACCGCAACGGATAAATCTCGGTGATTCCAATTTCAGTTACTTTTTCAAGCATCCATTCAAATCGTGCAGCATTCTTTAAAAGAGAAATTCCGAGTATCATTTTTCTGGAAACATCAGGATGCTCTATAAAATCATGTAACTGAACTGTCAGTTGTTTTTTTGTAGAACTAATAATTGTTGCAGTCGCACTAAGTCCCTTACCATTTGTCAGCAACATTTTTTCACCTTCACTCATCCTCAAAACAGTCACGGCATGGTGTCGAATAGTATCATCCAAATCTATAACCGCAGCAGATTGAGCTAGAGCAGGAAAATAAAATAAAGGAAGTGCGTTCATGCAAATCAATTAAACACTAAAAAGGACTATCCTCCATATCATCAGCGGGGTTATCGTTCATGCGACTACCCTTCTGAATGAATAATTTAGCCCCCTCATTATCAGCAACTGGTCTCCAGCTGCCACCTTGGGGCAAAGGATTTCCAAAACCACCAATCTCTTCCTGTTCTTCAAATTTCTGAATATACAACTTGGCTTTTAGCTTGATATTTTCCAATGAACCATTCCTGTGCTTGGCAATCTTCACATAAACATCCCCTTTGGTATCTTCTCCATTTTCATTGGTGGTGATGTCATAATAATCTGGCCTGTACAAGAACATCACCATATCAGCATCTTGTTCAATAGCACCTGATTCGCGTAAGTCCGATAACTGAGGAACTTTTTGACTATCTTTTCTCTTTTCAACTTCACGACTCAACTGACTAAGCGCAATAATTGGTACTTGTAACTCTTTTGCAAGTTGTTTTAAGTTTCTTGAAATAGTGCTGATTTCCTGCTCACGATTTGAGTTTCTGTTATCAGAAGATCCACTCATCAACTGTAAATAGTCGATTATGATTAACCCAACATTATGTAGACTTTTCAATCTTCTACACTTAGCTCGTAATTCAAAAATGTTCAAAGCAGCAGAATCATCTACAAACAACTTTGCATTGGTAAGTGGTTCAATTCCTTTTTTATAGAGCTGCTTCATTTCATGGTCTTCCATTCTTCCTCTGGAAATTTTTTCCAGCCAGATTTCACTTTCGGCAGATAGAATACGCTGAACGAGCTGACTTGTACTCATCTCTAAACTGAAGAAAGCGACCGCTGTTGGTTTTGTGGGATGCATTGCTGCATTTCTTGCCAGGTTCAATGCAAATGCAGTTTTACCCACAGAAGGACGAGCTGCAAGGATAATCAAATCAGATTTCTGCCAGCCATATGTGGTTTTATCCAATGTAGGAAAACCAGAAGGAACACCAGTTATATCCTCATTTCGAGCACGCATTTCATCAATTCTGTTCAAGGCATCCATCACACCTTTTCCAAGTGTATCGAATTCTTTTTTTAGTTGATCATTTGCAATAGAAAACAATTTCTGTTCTGCGGCATCCAGCAAATCAAAAACATCGGTAGTATCATCATATGCGTCAGTGATGATTTCACTGCTGATACGAATCAATTCTCTTTGAATGAATTTTTCTTGCACTATACGAGCATGTGCTTCAATATTTGCAGCAGAGACAACTGCATTGGTAAGTTTTGAAATAAAATAAGGACCCCCAACTGCATCAAGCATTTCCATCGTCTTCAACTCTTCTACTACTGTAAGTAAATCAATAGGCTTGCTCTCCAAATTTAACCGTACTACTGCCCTGAAAATATGCTGATGGGCTTCTACATAAAAACATTCTGGCTTGAGGATATTACCAACAATATCAAACGCACCACGTTCTAGCATGACAGCACCCAAGACGGCTTCTTCCAGTTCGCGCGACTGAGGAGGTACTTTGCCATAGGCCAAAGTATTAAAATTCGTATCCGTTTTTCTCCTGTTCCTTCTGTCCCGGTTCAAATTCGTATCCATATCGCGAATATAACGAGGATGACTGAAGGATACCTTGTTTTAAAAGAACATTAATAAGAACAGGTTATTGACAAGCCTATCCACAGAAAATATGGGTTTATTGACATCAACTTCCAAGAAACCCACATTTTTAGGCAAAGCCTAATTACTATATTTGCAGCATGACAATTTCGTACAAATGGCTGATGGATTATTTCCAAACACCTATTCCCCACGATAAACTCAGTCTGATTTTGAATTCTATCGGACTTGAAGTAGAAAGTTATGAAGCCTACCAGGAGATAAAGGGAGGCCTAAAGGGCTTAGTGACCGGCGAGGTATTGACGGTTGATAAACATCCCAATGCGGATAGACTTTCCGTAACTACTGTGAATATTGGAAATGAATCTCCACTTCAAATCGTATGCGGTGCCCCCAATGTTGCAACTGGACAAAAAGTGATAGTCGCACCAGTAGGAACAACCATTTTTCCAACCTCAGGTGACTCGATTACCATGAAGGCTGCCAAGATCAGAGGAGTTGAAAGCATGGGGATGATATGTGCAGAAGACGAAATCGGTCTGGGAACAGACCACAACGGCATAAAAATATTAGACCCAAATACAACAATTGGTATAGCGGTTGCAGACCTTTTTGAACCATATGACGATCATGTTATATCAATAGGATTGACACCCAACAGAAGTGACGCAATGAGTCATTTGGGTGTGGCAAGAGATGTATGCAATTGGTTGAATCACCACGAAGGAACTAACATATCCCCTCTCATCAAACTCAATAGTCATATTGGAACTTCAACCAATGCTTGTCCAATTAAAGTTGTAATTGAAAATTCAAATGATTGCCAGCGTTATACTGGCGCTTATATTCAAGATGTAGAAATCAAGGACGCTCCAAAATGGATGCAACAACGTCTAAAAGCAATTGGACAAAGATCAATCAACAACATTGTTGATATCACAAATTATATCTTACATGATACTGGTCAGCCTCTCCATGCATTTGATGCTGATCAAATCAAAGGAAATACAGTAAGAGTAAAAAATTTAGCAGAAGGGACTCCTTTTATTTCACTAGATGAGAAAGAGAGAAAACTGGCATCAACTGATTTGATGATCTGTGATGGAGATAATAATCCAATGTGCATGGGTGGTGTATTCGGAGGCTTGAACAGTGGCGTTAGCAACAATACAAAAAATATTTTTCTCGAAAGTGCATGGTTTCATCCCGTTGCGATCAGAAAAAGCTCATTCAAACATCATCTCAGAACAGATGCAGCCATGCATTTTGAAAAAAGTGTAGACATCGGTCAAACGCTGGATGTTTTGTCAAAAGCAGCTCAACTCATCAGCGAATATGCTGGAGGAAAAATTGAATCTGTACTTGTAGACGAATATCCAAAACAGGCAGAACAGCCGGTTGTAACACTTTCTTACAGTTACCTGCATAAAATGAGTGGCAAACACTATGCTACAAATCAGGTAAAACAGATTTTATCGGGTATGCAGTTTACAATTGTTGAAGAAAACTCTGAAACAATCGTTGTTAAGGTTCCTACCTACAAAACAGATATTAGAATTCCTGCAGATCTTGTAGAAGAAATCATGCGAATAGATGGCTTCGACAACATTGTAATCCCTTCAAGCATCAGCATAACACCAGCAGTTTCTACCGGCAGCAGGGATTATCCCTTGAGAGAGAAACTTTCAGGTGTATTGTGCGGACTAGGTTTCAATGAAATGCTCAACAACTCAATTACCAATAGTGCAAATTATGGCGAAGATGAATTGATGATAGCTGTCAAGATGCTCAACAACCTGAGCTCCGAACTGGATATGCTCAGGCTTACAATGATGGAAACAGGTTTACAAACCATGGCAAGGAACCTGAACCACAGGAACGATAATTTACTAATGTTTGAATTTGGAAAAACTTATTCCAAACAAAACAATCAGTATGTTGAAGATGATCATCTGGCATTGTTTTCTGCAGGCAAAGTGAGTGAAAGCTCATGGAACAAACAAGAAGAGCAGGCAGACCTTTATTATTTGAAAGGAGTTATACAAGTACTGCAGGTGCAATCAGCTATTCCTTCTATTGAATACAAGATCGAACAAAGAAACAGATTTGAATATTGCATCAACGGATATGCATCCAACAAACTGGTGGTCTCCATTGGAAAACCATCTTCAGAAATGTTGAACAAATTTGATATCAGGGTTCCAGTTTGGTTTGCAGATATTCATTGGCAGCATTGGCTGTCTGCTGGAAATACGAAATCCATTCGCTACCGTGAAATCTCAAAATTTCCATTGGTGCAAAGGGACCTGTCCTTTGTTGCAAATAATGACGTAACTTTCAATGACATTGATCGTTTGTTGGAGTCGCTCTCCATCAAGCAATTGAAAAGCTACAGGCTTTTTGATATTTTCAAGAGTGAGAAGTTGGGAAAGAACAAGCAATCAATGGCCATGAATTTTACCTTCCTGGATGAAGAGAAGACCATGAAAGATGAACAGGTAGACAAAATCATGGGGAAGATTACAAAAGGAATTGAAGAAACTTTAAAAGCCGAGATTAGAAAATAACATGAGTTCCGGCCAACAACAATTAGAAAGGATTGAAGAAAAGCTGGCAAGTTTAATTGCCCAGCACCAGCAAACTTTGCGAGAAAATCAAAAACTTCGCAAAGAGCAGGAGAATTATTTAAGCAATCAACAGGTTTTAAAAACAAGGGTTGAAGAACTTGAAATAAAAATAGCACTGCTTCAAACATCGGAATCAGAAGGAGCAAAATCTTCAAGAGCTGCCTTAGAAAAGAAAATCAATACTTATGTGAAGGAGATTGATAGGTGTATTGCTATATTGGGTAATCAGTCCTAAATACGTTTTACAGTCTTTACACTAACCATTTCTTCTCCCTGAGAACACTCTACCGTATAAACACCATAAGGAAGGTGATCAAGTCCTTCCCAATTGACCAGCGATCTGCCATAACTGATCTTTTTTTCAGTTTTACAGCAAATTTTACCATCTTCACTTTTGAGTACAACTTGTAAGAGCCCTTGGGCAGTTTCTTCTAACTCAAGTGTGAGTTTATCGATGAAACTAAACGACTTTGTTTTTGCAAGCATAGTCTTGGTTTTTCTTGTGAATTGGATTGGTTATGTTGAAAATAGTGAATAATTTGTTATTAAACTCAGAAATTCAGCAAAAATGTCGAATACAATAGCCATTAACTTGATTTTAGGTGATCGTACCTACAGAATTAAGATAGAAAATACGGAAGAAGAGAAAGTAAGAGAAAAAGCTAAAAAATTGAATGATCAGCTGATTCAGTTCAAAAAACAATATGCCGGGAAAGACATGCAGGATTATCTTGCTATGGTCTTGCTTTCCTATGTTTTAGACCAGAAAAATGGAGATTCGGGTACAGAAAATGAAGAATTAGGACCTGTTTTCGATCGAATTGAAGCCCTTTTGGACAAATCTCTTTCCGGAGAATAGCTCAAATTAACAACCCAGTGGTGTTTTTTTCTTTAACTTCGTAGCACTTGTCCATAGAAATTTTTTCGAAGGGATTGAAATGAAAAAGATAAAAACAATAACACATGGAATCGCAACTCATTATACCCATAATAACAGGTATCACAGCCGCATTGGTTGGACTCGGACTGGGTAAACTCATTTTTTCAAAAAACTCAGCAGCTAAAGTAGAAGAAGCCAGAAAACAAGCAGAACAAATCCTCAACGATGCCCAGTTCAAGGCTGAAAATCTTAAAAAAGAGAAACTTTTAGAGGCAAAAGAAAAGTTCGTTCAGCTTAAATCGGATCACGATAAAGAAGCTTTTGAAAAAAACAGAAAAATTGCTGATGCTGAAAACAGAATCAAGCAAAAAGAACAACAAATCAACCAGAAGACTGAAACCCTTGATAAGCAGGTAAAGGAAAACGAAACCATCAAGGAACACTTGAATAGACAAATCGAGATCATCAATCAAAAAAGGAATGAACTCGAAAAACACCAGGAAGAACACATCAGAAAACTGGAAAAAATAGGTGGACTAAGCGCAGAGGATGCAAAGGCCCAATTGATTGAAAGCCTTAAGCAGGAAGCCCAAACCAAAGCACTTTCTTTGCAACAAGAGATCATTGAGGATGCTCGTCAAAAAGCAAACAAAGAGGCCAGAAAAATCATCATTCAAAGTATACAAAGGACTGCCGCAGAGCAGACTATTGAAAATACAGTGACTGTTTTCCAGTTGGAAAGTGATGAAATAAAAGGTCAGATTATTGGTAGAGAAGGTCGTAATATTCGCGCTATAGAAGCAGCAACAGGAGTTGACCTTGTAGTAGACGACACTCCAGAAGCGATTGTCCTTTCTTCATTTGATCCATTAAGGAGAGAAATCGCCCGCTTAGCCTTACAAAGATTGGTAAGTGATGGAAGAATTCACCCAGCCAGAATCGAAGAGGTTGTTGAAAAAACCCGCAAGCAATTGGAAGAACAGGTGATGGAAATTGGTGAAAGAACCATCATTGAATTGGGTATTCACGGACTTCATAAAGAACTGGTAAGGGTTGTTGGTAAAATGCGTTTCAGATCTTCTTACGGCCAGAATTTGCTCATGCACAGTCGCGAAGTTGCAAACCTATGCGGCATTATGGCTGCTGAATTGGGCATGAATCCAAAACTTGCAAAAAGAGCCGGACTCTTGCATGATATTGGCAAAGTACCAGATGAAGAAACAGAATTGAGCCATGCATTACTCGGCGGTAAACTCGCAGAAAAATATGGTGAAAACCCCGCTGTTGTCAATGCAATTGCCGCCCACCACGATGAAACAGAAATGCAGTATGTTATATCCCCTATCATCCAGGCCTGCGATGCCATCAGCGGAGCTAGACCAGGTGCCAGAAGGGAAATCATGCAACAATACATCCAAAGGATCAAAGACCTGGAAAACCTGGCACTTACCTACAATGGCGTAGAAAAGGCCTATGCCATCCAAGCTGGTAGAGAATTGAGAGTAATTGTAGAAGCAGACAAAGTAACAGATGGCGATAGCGAAAAGCTGAGTTTTGAAATGGCCCAGAAAATACAGACCGAAATGACCTATCCGGGTCAGATCAAAGTGACTGTAATCAGGGAAAAAAGGACTGTAAACGTAGCCAGATAAAACATTAACAATCAGGCAAAAGAAATAAAAACTGTGTTTGTCCTTGAATATGGACCAAAAGATTTTGTCAAAAACACAAATTTCATTACTTTTGCTGCCCTAATTTAAAGTTATGAACCAAGCAATCGCATTTGTACACGAGCAGTTGACCCAAGTCAAGGATTTTCCAAAGTTCAAGGCTGGTGACAATGTAACTGTCAATTATAAGATTATTGAAGGAAGT
>Ga0078894_10003441_pt1 | contig 12032 bp, 8 predicted proteins | sample LauGreSu1BDMLBSD_2_FD_67506 | JGI IMG/M metagenome (GOLD analysis project Ga0078894, IMG submission 67506) | Freshwater lake microbial communities from Lake Michigan, USA - Su13.BD.MLB.SD (version 4) (version 4) | ecosystem: Environmental > Aquatic > Freshwater > Lake | place: Lake Michigan, USA... | reverse complement strand
CCTTGTAGACGGCAATCAGGTAGAGCGCGGGCTTTTCAATGCGGCGCACGATGTGGTTGTTCGGATGCTGCATGACAAAACTGTAGCTGCAGTCTTTTTGCAGCGCATCAAAATCCAGATTGGCTGCACTCATGCACTCCAGAAACATGCGGCGAAAGGTTTTCTTTGCTTCGGTTGCTTTGTTTGTTTCGGTTGTTTCGTTCGCTTCGTTTGATTGTGTTGGTTCTTGCTTTTGAACCGGGGTGGGCTGCACCGAGTGGAACACGATGTTTGCGCCCACGCAGCTCTTTGTGGCCAGCTCCCACCCCGCGCCATCGTCTTGTCCGTTGGGTCGGTGGTAAAACACGTTGATCATGGTGCCCTCCACGAGCTCTTCTACAATGAGGTTGTCATCCGAGAAACGAGTGTTCATATCATCGGACGAAGGACTAATGCATTTGGGCGGCGAGTATGCCATGATTTTTCCGTGCTGGTCCAACACCACCGACCGCAGAAGCCCGAGGGTTTGCAGCTCGTCGCATTTCAGTGTGCCCGCGGTGTATTTCAAAATGGAATGCACGTGCGGACCGCACTTCCATTTCTTGTTTGTCAAATTCCATTTTTTCAGGAGCGACTGCAGCTCGTCGCTGTCGGGGTCATGAAACATGAGGCTGAACACGCGCAAAATGTCGGGGCTGGCGCGTATCAAATCGTAGGTCCAAGCAGTTGCATTCGTGGTTGCAGTTGCAGTTGCAGGAGTCATGGAATAATGTATTGCACAAATCTATCCCAAATGCTCGCCATGTCTTTAACTTCATTTTGTAAACACTTTACGCGTCCCTTGGCTTGATTGCCTTGATTGACTTGTTTGCCTTGTTTGCCTTGATTGCCTTGATTGACTTGTTTGCCTTGTTTGCCTTGTTTGATGTCCTGGTTATTTTATTTGTTATTGATTTGGACGCCTTCTCTCGGGCGTTATCCGCCATTGCAATCAACGCCTCGTTTGAAAAGGTGCGATCGCATGCCTGAATGTATCCGTCCAGGTTTCGCTGCAGCGTGTTCAGTTTGCGTTGGCACGGCGTCAACTTCGCATACTCGCGTTTTTTTCGCGCGGCCTCTTCCTTTTTTTCGGCCTCTTTTTGAACGAACTCTTTCGCGGTTTGCTCAAAGTATTCTTTCAACGGAACCACCTTCTTTCCGATGGCGCGGTTCTGCTTGAAGACGGCTTCGTCTATTTTCGGGGCTTCATCGGCAATCCCGTACCGCATTGCAATCATGTCGGCCGCGTTTTCCAGTGGATTTTTCTTGTGAGCGGCGTCTGTAAACGCCTTCGTCACAGATACAGATGGCACGTCTCCAACCAACGTGGGTGCAATCCTTTTTTTAGGTTTTACTGACATCGTAGTATGTATATATTTGATATATATTTGATATTTGATACTGCTAAAATATTTGAATAAAATATAAAAATATAATAGAAGGTTATGTTAAGATATACTACACAATATCCCAATGTCAGTGCAGTTGCAGTTGGGCGACATCATTCAAATTGAAGCCAAAAATCAGGATTTAAACAACCGCGTGTATGTCATTGATTATTTGGATGAAACCAAGCTTCGTCTCATTGATGCGGAGACAATGCTGCAGCGCACGCTGACCATTAACCCGGACACGGGGTCCTTTTCGGACGAGTCCATTTTCAACATTAACATTTTAGACCAGGCGCCGGAAGCGGGATACGCCCGGCAAAACGGGCTGCTTCCAAACACGTGGGTAGACATTTATTTCGGCGGCGAGCATCCCACCGTCATCACCGGGCGCATCTCCAATTTAGAAGAAGACGAAGACATGATTGAGCTGACAACCACGCCCGACAATGAAGTCATTTACATCAACTTTGGGTTCAAGGGGTTGCCCGAGCACTTGCCGATTGATCGCATCAACATACGGCCACCCCCTTCAAGCGCTGCGACTGAACTCACGGAACAACCCGAACAATCCGAACAACCCGAACAACAAGCCGAACAACCGATCCAAGACCCGTTTGACGACGGGCTCGCCCCCTCCATACAAACCGTGTCGGTTGCCGTGCCGGCGGTGCGCAACGCCATCGCGGAGATGCTGCACGACGCCGACGAAATCATGGCTTCGCAGGCCGTGCAGGAGTTCAGCTTTGTTGTGGACGTGCCGGCCGAGCGCAGGCGCTACACCCTGGAATCCCAGACCAATGACTTGCTGAACGCGCTCCTCTCGGGCGTGCCTGCCACTCAGCGCACCGACACCGCGTTGAACGGCATTCACACGCTCATCACGCGATTCAAGCAGCTGCGCGAGCAGTTTTCCACATTTGACCGCAGCGGAAACGCGCACGCGCCGCTCACGCACGGGCACGATCACCGTCCGCTCATTGACGCCCTCCGCAAAATGAACCAGCGCCTGCACTGGATTCTGCCCGTCGCAGCGTGCCGCAAGAAGACCTACATGAACGAGGAAACCGACCCGGCGCTGCGCTTGACTACCGAGGACGTGGTGGAAATCAGCATGGCCCACGCGCTGACCGAGCAGTCGGAGCTCGTCGCCGCTTACAAAAACGGCGCCGACTCGCACGCCGCATACATCCGGAAGGCCCAACCCGCGCCGTTTGAACCGCCCGAGTACGAGGAAGATTTCTTAACCAGCGCAGCAGTGCGCGACAACCTCACCGCCGTCATTGACAACCTGGGCGAACTCCAGTCCTCCGTTGTTGTGGGCCAAAAGCTGAAAACCCGCCGGTTTGTCACGCAGCGCTACGTCTTGGGGCTCACGCAGCTGAATGCAACGTCCATCAGCGAAAAGCGCATGACGGCCGAAGTGGTGCCCATGACCCCCGCAGATTCCCTCGCGCTGAAGTCGTTCATCATGCTGCCGGAGCCCACGGTGGCGTATTCGCGCATCAACCTGCGCACCATCAACATCATGGATAAGTCCCGCTTGAACCAGCACAACCTGAATTACTGGCAGCTGCTGCGCAAGACCACGCGCATCAGCACGCACACCGTGGACGACTTGGACGAACACATCGCGTTCAACTCGCGCGATTTTTTGAGCGACATCAAGGAGTACGTGCTCAACGCCGAAATCACGGACGCCGACCGCTACGCCGAGTATTTGCGCATCGTGGTGCCCCGCACCCGCCTGCTGTTTGACCTCGTCAAGAAGCACCTCGTGGGCAGCCTCACGCTGTCCGAAATCGTGAACTATTTGGAACCCTTCATGGTGTACCACCGCGACCTGACGTACCGCCAGTACACCGACATGGTGGCCTTCCTGCGCGAGCGCATCCGCGACCACAAGCGCAACTACGCGCTGCTAAAAAACCAGTGCGACAAGGTGCGCACCCACAACTACGGCGTCCTGCATTTGGGCCTGTCCCTGCTCCACAACTTGCTGGTGAGCGGCAAAGCGCAGGCCGAAGGTGAAGAAGAAGGGGCCGTGAGCGGCGGCAGCGTGTTTGAGACGTACGGCTTTTCGCGGGAGCAGTACAACATTAGCGGCGACACCGCGTTTCAGCGCGCGGATGCGGCCGATGCGGAACTCCGTTTGCGCCGGTCGCTCACCCCGTCGGAGCTCATGCACCGCATGATCGTGGCTGACAATGCCCGGCTCTACATGTGCGCGGTGGCCAAGCTGAATTTGGAGCTGCTCACGTCGTTTGATTTCGCCGCGCTGCTCAACCAGCAGACCAACAAGTACAAGCAGCGCAAGGCGGTGGAAGAGGGCACCAACAAGTGCGCCAACATCGTGATTGCAAAGCAGTACTTGGCCGACTCGGACGAGCTGGAGGACGACAACGGCGTGGACATCGCGTTTGACCGCAAATTTGACCGCACCCAGTACGAATTCATTAAGCGCTACGGGTCGCAGCAGGAGGCCATGCCGCGCGAGGAGTTCGTCCTTTTTCTCAAAGAGGAAATCAAGCGCGAGCTGAAGGTGCCCGACGATCGGCAGGCGGGCGTGGAGGCCGAAGCCATGCTGCTGGGCGAGCGCCCCGTGCAGGACGGGCAGTACGCGGTTATTGAAATGGACAACGCGGACGGCACCAACCGCTACCTGTATTACGTGCGCAAAAACAAGCAGTGGATCCGCGACACCAATATTCCCACGGGGGTTTCCATGCACGACCCCGCCTTTTTCTGCAACGTGCAGGAGAAGTGTTTCACGGTGGAGCAGACGTGCATGGACTTCAACCTGGCCGCTGACGCCGTGAAGGAGGGGTTGCTGGACGAAATGAATGCGGAATTCAAGGCCAGCGTGGAGGACAGCCGCGACCGCACCCTGCAGCGCATCAACGGCAAGTTCAAATACTACGACACCGTGCTGCCGCGCGTGCGCCACATGAAGTACGCGCGCATGACGAAGTACAACGACGCGCAGCTGCGGCACCAAGTGAGCGCTGACGACCTTCAGGACATTCTGCAGTCCCCGTACGAGCGCCTGAAAACCATCATTTTGGGGCAGTCCGATTTGGTCAAACGCAGCGCCGACATTCTGAATTTCGTGGAGCGCTACACGCGCGGGGCAAACGATCACATTGGCGAGGACCCGCATTGGCTGTACTGCGTGAAAACCGACGTGAAGCTGCTGCCGGGCTTCTTGCGCCGGCTGGCAGCGGCGTTCATGGCTTCTTCTTCTTCTTCTTCTTCTTCTTCGTCGGCAAATCCGTCGTATCAGTCCGTGCTGCGCGCCATTTGCCGAGAGCAGGGCGAACTCAGCGACGACGGCAGCGCCGTTGTGGACAAGCACAGCGGCTACGTGATCATGCACATTGAATTGAACAGCGAGGAGGGCGGCGAGTTCCGGGGGGTATTGGATGAAAGGGAGGAGGACGAAGGCATGAGCATGGGAGGAGCAAGCATGGGAGGAGCAAGCATGCGCGCGTTAACGGTCAAAACTACGGTGCCCAAAAAATACGACAACCCCCGCGCCGTCATGATTTCCAACGTGATCACGTCCATGGGCAACTACTTGAACGTGGATTTGAACGCGTTGCGCGACTTCATCGTGGAAAATACAATGGCAACGCTGAATACCACCCTCAAGTCGGAGGAACAATACAACCGCGCCGCCCAGGCGTATTTTGAGAAGGAGAAAAAGCGCTTGCCCACGTTTAAGGAGTCGCTCCATCAGTCGCTGCTGCTGTACACGCTCACCTTTTTGACGGTGGCCATTCAAACCGCCATTCCGTCGCTCAAAACCAACAAGACGCAGCCCGGGTGTGTGCGCTCCTTCGTGGGCTACCCGCTGCTGGGCGAGGAAGACATGAGCGGCATCCGATACGTGGCCTGCATTGCATATCAGCTCAAGAGCAAGTCCGTGGAGCCGTGGAGCGCCATCAAAGACATGAAGGAAGCCGGCATCGCCGATAAAATCAAGCTCTTCGTTAACAAGTACGTGGTGACAAACGGCGAAATCGGCAGCTTGCTGGCGCTCAAGCGCGAATACCTCAAAGACAATGTGGACGAGCTCGTGCCGGCCGAGCTGGACATCCGCCGCATGACCACGTTTCTGCCGCCCCTGGGCGGCGTCGCCAATCCCACGCCCAACCAGGTGTCGCCGCAGTTCATGGAACGGCTGGACGATAACCTGCGCCGCGGAAACCGCGAACAAACCGAACAACTGGGCGTCCTGCGCGCCAAGGTCATGTATTTTTCGCTCGGCATCCAGCAACTGGTGCAGGAAGTGGTCAGCAAGCACCGAACGCACCTCCTGCTGAAGCCGCAAACCGAAGGCGGCGTGCCGTTCCTGCAGAACGCGTGCTGCTTGGAAGGCGTCAACAGCACCACCCTGGACTTTTTCGTGCGTCAGCGCGCCGGTATTCAGGAATACAACGATGACGCGGCAAAAACGCAGGCCGTGATTGACCGCGTCGTCCAACTGGGTAAGGCGGCCACGTATCATCACAACAAGTCCACCAAACCGGCACTTTCCGCGCTGCCCCCGCAATTTGACGAGCGCACCATTTACATGGCCTTCATCGCGTTCTGCAACTACAACAATTTGCGCCCCATCCCGCCGCAGCTGCAGCTGGTGTGCTTGAACAAACCCGCCCCCAACGAGTTCAACGCGTCGGACCCGATCACCGCGCAAATTGAGAAGCTGAAACGGCGCGGCGTGAATTTTACGGGCGAGGCGTTCTCGCAAATGATGCTCGCGGTGTGCAGCGAAAACGTGGTCCCGATCCAGCTGGAACAACCCGAGTGGTCGGCGGATCAGCAGCTGCGCGACCTCGTCGCTGAACTGCAATCAAAGAAATCAAGCGGCATCATTCCAACCGATCTGCATGCGCACGTGCTCGCGCTGCTGGACACCTATGACTTGGCGCTTTCCGAAGAGACGCAGGAAATGCGCGATTTCAAGTCGTATTTGAGCAACTTGTGTGACGACCGCTGGTCCCAGATCGGGGCATTTTTGGATGCCAACCGGGCCAACGTGCCGCACTTCGCAAAGCAGCGCTCCAAGCTGACCGCCACATTCGGCACGCTCATGGATTTCGCGCCGCAAAAATCGGGCGCCGTCATTGCATCCGGCGACGCAACGCTGTCCCGGGCCGTCCAATTCACCCAAAATTGCATGCACACGTTGACGGATGTGTTTCCCGGCATGATTTGCAATCAAGTGCGGCGAGACGCGAACAGCATAAAGGTGCCGGCGCACTGGGGGCTCAGCGACGAGCATTGCAAAGATGTGCGCGGCATCGTTGCCCGCCCGTATGCGGGATTACACAAATTTTATGGCGACCGCCAGCTGGCGCCCCTGCTGACCGAAATGCGGTCTCGCATCCGGGACCTCATCCGGTTGATGCACGTCATCCCGTTGTTCATGGAAATCTCGCACCAGAAAACGCAGTCGCAGTCGCAGTCGCCGAAAACGCAGTCGCAGTCGCAGTCGCAGTCGCAGTCGCAGTCGCAGTCGCAGTCGCAGCAGCATGCCACGTTTTCTGTATTTGATGAGCGCATCGTGTATCTCCTCTACAAGTACTTTTTTCTGGAGCTCTTGGCGGAACACACGCGCATGGTGGATTACGAAGGCATCCTCATTACGGAAACGGTGCCGGTGGAAGAGGACGCGCTGGTTGCCGCCACGCTGCGCGCGGAAGAAGCGGCAACTGGTGGCGGCATAGAAGAAGTTCAAATCCTGCAGATTGAGCGAACCGTGGTCGGAAAAACAATCGCGGAGCTGCTCTTCGCGTATTCGGACATCATAAACGACGAGCGCGCGGCGGTGGACATGAATGCCGATGCCATCAAGGAGCGCGTGCGCCGCACCAAGGACAAGGAGAAGGAGCTCATCGTGGAGGAGTTGGACAATATGACCAAGGACCAGCGCGAAATTGAAAAGTTTTTCAAGGACCACCGCATGGGGGATTGGAACGTGGGCATGCAGAAGGGGCTGCGACAGTACGTGGGCGACACGTACGACCGCGAGCGCAATGAAATGGAGCAGCAGCTGCGCAAAGAACGGCAACTCAACCGCCGCGACTTTGTGTCCGACATGCAACGTGAAATATTCATGGACGGTGATGCGGAGCGCGAAGCGGGCCAAATAGAAGCGGAGGAATACAGCTTGCGCGCATTACCGACCGATGACGACTATGGCGATCGGGACGACGGAGGAGCGCTGGAATACGAAGACGTTAACCGTGATGAATGAATAGTCCAAATGAATATAAAAAAATGGGGTCAGTAACCAACAACTTCAAAATGGTGGAATATGGCGAGAACCACGCGTTTGTGTATGACAGTACGCGCAATTGCACCAAGTTGTGTTTGTGCATTAAAACAACCGCATTTGCGTTTTATGCGGGGTCCGCATTCACGTGCACGAAAAATACACACGAATTGGGGATGTATTGCGGCACGCTGGTTGCGGTGTGCCTCGCCATCGCCAACATGGTGCGCTACGAATACGCGTTTTATAAAATGCGGGGCACGGTGTTTCTATCCCACAACGAATACCGCCAGTGGAAAACCCGACAACACCCCAATTGGAACGTCCAGTTGGACGTGATTGAAACCGTCCTAAAGCTCTTATATTTGGTCCGCACATTACCTTTTACATTGACCCTACAAGATGACGACGATCGCGCGTTTTCGCTGTGCAACCTTGGCATATCCGTGTTCAAAATTCACTTGTTACTGCTTTTTACGGGGTGGACCGCAATTGCGTTGTTGTTTGTATGCATCTACATGTCGGATCTTGTGAACCGACGACCGGGGGCGTATTTCATTTATGCGGCCGCGGCAAACAACCAAAACAATACGAACCACAATGTGAACACAACCGACACCGTAATTGATATCCAAACCGAATGCTGCATTTGCCTGGATAAGACTGCAGACGTGTGGACCATTACCCGTTGCGCACATTCGTTTCATCGCACATGTTTATCCAATTGGACCCACGCCCAAACAACTGCGACCTGTCCGGTTTGCAGAACAAACTTGGTTCAATCTGAATAAATCCAACCATCCATTTTTGTTTTACACTTTACACGTAACCAAGCCATGTTACGTGTAAAGATTTGCCATCCTCCCCCCCCCACATTACTAAATACAGGTGTGGTATGCTTACTTATATTACTTACAGCTGCGGGTTGATGCGTCCCGGCAGCCCGTGTCCAAACACAATCATGTAAATGAGCACCGCGGCGGCAATGCAAATGCTGCGATTCTCCGCCACTCCGGGGGATTGTTTCAACAGCAACGTCATGATTGCATACAGCACCGCGCCAATGACAACCGAATGCACCACATGGTTAAATCCTCGTTCGTTCATTTGACAAAAAAAATGCAGATATGGTTTAATATAGTAGAGAGAAAATATATATTAACAGTGATGCAAATGCAAAACCTAATTGCGATAACCGACATCAATGAAAAAATGAATGCAAGGGTGGCTAAAGAAATCCAAGCAACCCAAGCAACCCAAGCAACCCAAGCAACCCAAGCAACCCAAGCAACCCAAGCAACCCAAGCAACCCAAGCAACCCAAGCAACCCAAGCAACCCAAGCAACCCAAGCAACCCAATTATTGAGGAGTCGCCTGTAATTTTAGAATTTTCCTCACGGTTTTTTCTATGTCGTCGCACGTTTCCCCGCTGCACGAGACGTTACCGGATTTCAACACGTGGGCGGAACACATGTTTTTTATTTTGAGGAGTTTCATTCGCAGCATGTCCAGGTGAGGGATCCATTTGTATAATACACGAAAACACGCGGCCTGCATGCAAATGCAGTCACAAGCCATTGCGATTTGCACCGTGCCAGGCACTAACTCACATCCGAGCACGTTGCAGTCCAGCGACGCGTGTGCCCGAATGAATTCGTCGCATTTGAACGCACGTTCATTCGTATCATGATGATGACGCATGCACTGCAATTCGTGCAACATGCTTGAAAATTTGGAAATGCACGCATTGCACTGATCCACAAGTTTAGATTCTTGGGCTAGCAGGTCTCGCAGAATGCGACGTTCTTGAGAAGACAGTATTGCGCAACATGATGAGGCAGAAGAAGAAGAAGAAGAAGAAGAAGAAGAAGAAGAAGAAGAAGAAGAAGAAGAAGAGTATAATGCCATTTCACAGGGTTCACAAGTTCACAGTGCACAATGCATGCATTCCCAAATCTTTCAATTTTTCGGAATTATTACCCAAACGCGCTCAGCTTCTTTTTCGGTTTGTAATTGTTGGTGGGGATGATTTTGTTGTTCAGCATGAAGTCGTTGTTTTCCTCGTAGATTTCGGGCAGGATGTGTGTCAGCGGCTTATTCACCACGTACACAATCTGTTCCCCTTTAAACAGCTTGCGATACTCTTGAATAGAGAGATTCCCATAAAATTTACTCAAAATGTATTGCGGGTTGGGTGCGGGCTTGATGCTCACGTTGACCTTGCCGTGCATCGCGTTCAACATCTGGCAGCGTTCAAACTTCACCGACGTGTCAATGCGCTCGTTCATCAAATACGCCAGCGCGCATTCCGGGCTGCAAAAACAGGCGTACACCACGTAACCCCCGTTACTGGAAAGGGATTTGGGCAAATACACGGGTGGCGTGTCAAACTCGCAGGTGTCCCAAAAACAGCAGGACCGGCGCGGGGCTGCCCCGATGGCCTGAAACACGTCGCTCCTGTGAAACGACGTTTTAAGATGAGTCAACTTTCGCAGGATGTCCTTCGTGGAATGGTTGCCGTCATCGTCGTGGTCGTCGTCCTGGTCCGAGCCGGGGTTGTTCAAATAATTGTACGCATTGTTGCCAATCAACGCGTCGTCGTGCGCATGTGCATGCGACTGGGCGTGCGGGTGTGAATGCGGCGTTGGTTGGGTAACCGCATTTATGTGCGTTTGGTACGAATCATTGAAATCCGATCCCTTGGGGTCCATCGCATTGAACGAAACCACGTCTCCGGGTTTGAGATTGTCGTGAATTAATGTCAAATCATTGCTGGGTATGTCCGACGCGCCGCATTTCAAATGCAAAATGATATTGGGCACAACATGCATCGTTGAACTATCCGGCGTTAGGTGCTGTATTACCTTCCCGCCTTTGGGTTTTCTTCCACGTTTTTTATTGGCACTTGCAACCACAACTGTTTCAGACTCATCCGGTTGTGGTGTGCTGGCGTCTTGTGCTTCTTGTGCTTCTTGTGCTTCTTGTGCTTCTTGTGCTTCTTGTGCTTCTTGTGCTTCTTGTGCTTCTTGTGCTTCTTGTGCTTCTTGTGCTTCTTGTTCTATAGTGCTTGTTTTTGTTTTTCTATTTTTTTGCTTAATGGATTCACCATGTGTTTCCGGGATAGGTTGTTTGCGGGCGCGTTTAGTTGTGGAATCGGCAGGTGCAGGAATATCGGCAGCAGGTGCAGGAATATCGGCAGCAGGTGCAGGAATATGCTCGGCGGCAGGTGCAGGAATATGCTCGGCGGCAGGTGCAGGGACCGGGCTTATTTCTTTTGATTTTTTTGTTCTGGATGGCATTGGATTGTCTGGATTGTCAAATAAAAATCAAGTATGACAATGGAGGGATATGCATCAAAGTATGCGAAACATTTTAAGTTGTTTTGTTATATTTTTTTTCGGTTTCACAACGATAACAGGTGCGACACAGCGGAATGTAAATATCGCTTCCAATCACGATTTGATCCGTTTCTGCGGTGGTTCGGAAGCTGAAAATGGCTTCCTTCCCGTTGCGGCAAAGGCTGCACAGCGACGTCAATTTACGCACCTTGTCGCAATGCGGGATCAAATCCAACAACGCACCGATGCGTTTTTTTTCAAAGTCGCCGTCCAGTCCGCAGATGTAAACGCGCTTCCCCGCATCCACAAACTGCAGCACCCGCATGATGTCAGGGAAGAACTGGCCTTCGTTCACAAGCAGCACATCAGCGGCGGCCACTTCGTCAGCGTGTTGCGTTTCCAGCTCTTCAATGGTGGCGCACATGACGCACGGGATCATGGTGCGGTCGTGGGTAGAAAGCAGCGCATCTTCGGCCGCCGTGTAGCGCGTGTCGCCTGCAAAATTGACAACCACCACGCGCATGTTGCAATATGCGCATTGCTTGTGCAAATTGGTTAGCCACGTGGTCTTCCCTGAAAACATGGGTCCAATTGCTAGTTCCAAATATCCGGACATTGTTGTTGTTGTTGTTGTTGTTGTTGTTGTTGTTATTCCTAAAATGTTGCCAATATTTTATTCATCAATTTTATTTTTAAATGCAAGATTTTGATTTTAAGGTTAGTGTTCCAACCCAAATATCAATATAAAAACACGGTCAAATGTGTAACTACTAGGCCAAATAAAACATTTGGATGTCTGCATCCAATTCCACCCCCTGGGTGGAAAAATACCGCCCGTTGAATTTTGACGACATTGTGCTGGACCCCATCAACAAGCTCATGCTGCGCAACATCATCACAACCCGGCACTTCCCCAACCTGCTGTTGTACGGCCCCCCCGGCACGGGCAAAACCACCACCATCATAAACCTGGTCAACGAGTACCAGCGCGCCACCATGCAGCACACC
>Ga0078894_10003438_pt1 | contig 12035 bp, 8 predicted proteins | sample LauGreSu1BDMLBSD_2_FD_67506 | JGI IMG/M metagenome (GOLD analysis project Ga0078894, IMG submission 67506) | Freshwater lake microbial communities from Lake Michigan, USA - Su13.BD.MLB.SD (version 4) (version 4) | ecosystem: Environmental > Aquatic > Freshwater > Lake | place: Lake Michigan, USA... | reverse complement strand
TTGCGTGATTTGCGTCTTGACTGCGTCGCTGTCAAAGTCGCCTACCAAGGCGAACTCGCTGTGGCTGGCGCCGTAATAACTGCTGTGAAACTGTTTGACTTGTTCAAGCTTGGCTGCTTTGAGCGCTGCAATGGATTCATCCAAACTACGGGCAGCTCGAATGTCGCCTTTTTTGTATACGTCCAGGGCCAGCGCCATGGCTTGCGAGCCCATGGCATTGGGTTCGTTGCGTTGGCTTTCAAGGCCAGCAGTACTTTCTTGTACCAACAAGTCAAATTCTTTGGCAGCCAAGCTGGGTTTGCGCAAAATGTCTCGAACCAAGTTGAGAACTTCAGGCAAGTTTTTTCTCAGTGAATCAAATCGAACTGTAACGGTTTGTCCGCCACCACTGACTTCAATTTGAGTTTTGAGTTCGTCCAATTTGGCTGAAATTTCAGCGCGTTGTAAATTCCCCGCACCTCGCATCAGCAAGCTGGCTGTGAGGTTGGACGCGGTGGCTTGGTTAAACAGACTAGCTTCATCGCCAAAGCGTAAAGTCAAGACGCCGCTGACAGTTTCACCGCGTGTTTTCTTGGGTGTCAAGATCAGCTTCATACCGCTGGTCAAAGCCAATCGTTGTGTGCGCTTTTCGATGTTAGCGGGACTGATGTCAAACACTTCGCCTTCACTGGCGGCAGCCTTGCCTTTGTAGTCGGCCACCAGTTTGGTGACGTCTACTGCTTCGGGCAGTTTGCTGCGGTCAGGTGTGGCAGTGGGAATGAATTGACCCAAAGTGCGATTGCTTTCTTTGAAGTAATTGGCTGCTACAGATTGCAGGTCGGTCAATTTGAGATTTTCAATGCGATCGCGTTGCAAAAAGAACAAGCGCCAGTCGCCATTGGCAATGGATTCCGACAGTTGCACCGCCAGTTTTTGCGGGTCGTTGATGGTCTTGTCGATGTCGCTTAAGAGGCTGGCCTTGGCACGTTTGAGTTCTTCCTCGGTCACTGGCTTCTTTTGCAAGCCTTCCAGTTCTTCCAGCAAAACTTTGCGTGCTTCTGTCAGGTTTTGGGTTTTGCTCAGTTCTGCCATGAACACCACATAGCCTCGCTCGGCCAACTCAAAATTCCAAGGGCTGACATTGACGGCCAATTTTTTCTCGACCATATTTTTGTGCAGTCTGCCGTTGGGCGTTCCGCCCAAGACTTCACTCAAAGCAGCCATGGCAGCTGAGTCGACATGGCTGCCCGCAGCTGTGTGATACAGCACCGCAGACAACTGAACGTCGCCAGTACGTCTGACAGTCACTTCGCGTGTGCCATCTTGTGCGGGGTCTTGTGTGTAGGTGGGTTCTAGCACACGACCAGGTTTGGGAATGGCGCCAAACACCTTTTGTACCAGCGCAAGGGTGCTGCCAGCCTCAAACTTGCCTGCCACGAGCAAGACAGCATTGTCGGGCTGGTAGTACTTGCGGTAAAAATTTTGTAGGTTTTCAATCTTGACGTTTTCAACATCGGTGCGCGCGCCAATGGTGCTCTTTCCGTAATTGTGCCAATCAAACGCAGTGGAGGCCATTCGCTGCCAAAGCATCATGTGCGGGTTGTTTTCGCCGCTTTCCATTTCATTTCGAACCACTGAAAACTCGGTGTCTAAATCTTTACGCGCAATGAGGCTGTTGACCATGCGATCGGCCTCCATCTCCAGCGCCCACTTCAGGTTGTCAGGATTGGCCGGAAAGGTTTCGTAGTAATTGGTGCGATCGTAGAAGGTGGTGCCATTGAAATCCATCCCACGCTTGCCCAACTCTTCAAATATATTGCCACGTGACTTTGTGCCTTTGAACACCATGTGCTCTAGCAAATGCGCCATGCCGGTCTCGCCATAATTTTCGTGGCGACTGCCCACCAAATAAGTGATGTTCACCGTCGTGGTGGGCTTGGACGCATCGGGCGCCAACAACACTCGCAAACCATTGCTCAGGCGGTATTCAGTAATGCCTTCAACTTCAGCGACTGCTTTTATTGTAGGCGCAGTGCTTTGCGTCCATCCAGAAAAAGGAAGCACGCAAAAGGCTGAAATGAGGGCAATTTGAATCCAAGGGAAACTGGAGTTTGAACGCATAACAGGGCACTTCTTTGTAAGAGCGAAAAAGAAACTTTATACACCTGCTTTAGAATACAGCCTGAATACCTGCGTGCCGGCGGGTGTTTATTTGTTCAACCGGCGCCATGTAGAGGACTACCATGTACAAAAACCTCGCAGCCGCTGTCGCGGCCGCCTGCTTTTTTTCGCCCATTTCATCCCTTGCCTCTGAGCCTTCTCAGGCGGCTTTAAAAAGCCCTGTCAAAGCCGCTTTTGTGTATGTCACGCCAGTGTTCGAAGCGGGCTGGACCCATCAGCACGACCAGGGCCGACAAGCTCTTGAAAAAGCCTTGGGCGCCACCGTCAAAACCACCGTTGTAGAAAACGTGTCTGAAGGCGCTGACTCAGAGCGTGTGGTTCGAGATTTAGCACGACAGGGTCACGATGTAATTTTCACCACCAGTTTTGGTTATATGGAGCCCACTCTCAAGGTGGCCAAAGAGTTTCCCCATGTAAAGTTTGAATCGATCACGGGCTACAAAACCGATGTGAATGTGTCAGTGGCCAATGCCCGCTATTACGAGGGTCGCTATTTGGCGGGTGTTGCTGCAGGGCGCATGACGCAATCGAATGTGGCGGGTTATGTGGCGGGCTTTCCTATACCTGAAGTCTTACAAGGCTTGAATGCCTTTACCTTGGGCATGCGCTCAGTGAACCCCAGAGCCCAAGTGAAAGTGATTTGGTTGAATACTTGGTTTGATCCGACCAAGGAGCGTGACGCCGCATTTGCTTTGTTCAATCAGTCGGTGGATGTGATCACCTTTCACACGGCCTCTAATGCTGTAATGGTCGCAGCGCAAGAACGCGGCAAGATGGCTATTGCCTATCACTCAGACATGCGCAAAGTAGCGCCTGACGCACAGTTGATGGCGGTCACCCATGAGTGGGGTGCCTACTACACTCAGCGCGTGAACGACGTGCAAAAAGGCCAGTGGCGCTCTGGCAATGTTTGGTCAGGTTTGAAAGAGGGCATGATTCGCGTTGGCGATTTTGGCCCTAAGTTGCCCGCCAAAGTGCGCGACGAAATTGTGAAAGTTCAGCAAGACATCGTGCTGGGTAAACGTCATCCCTTTCAAGGCCCTATAGCCGACACCGAAGGCAAATCCATTGTGGCATTGGGCCAGACGCTGAGCGATGTTCAAATCTTGAATATGAACTACGGTGTGTCGGGTGTGATAGGCAAGATCAAGCCCTGATAAAGCTTTGAAGTTTTGCGGTGGTAAGTTGGTGTTAAAGCAAAGCACATTGGGGGTCGAGCCAATCATGCCAATGGGGGTGAAATCCTTTTCTGCGTAGCAGGGTAGTTTGCGTGTGGTGGGCACTTTACAATGTTGGCTTGCATTAAAGAATGTTGGAAAGATAAAGAGATGACGATTAAAAGCGACAAATGGATCCGCCGAATGGCGCAAGAGCACGGCATGATCGAGCCTTTCGAGCCGGGGCAAGTGCGTCAAAATGCCGCCGGCCAGAAAATTGTGAGCTATGGCACCAGCAGTTATGGCTACGACATTCGATGCGCGCCTGAATTCAAGGTGTTCACCAACATTTACAGCACCGTGGTCGACCCCAAGAATTTCGATGAAAAAAGCTTTGTCGACATCCATTCCGACGTTTGCGTCATTCCTCCTAATAGCTTTGCTTTGGCACGCACCCTGGAATATTTCCGTATTCCCCGCAATGTGCTCACCATTTGCCTGGGTAAAAGCACTTATGCCCGATGCGGGATTATTGTGAACGTCACACCCTTCGAGCCCGAATGGGAAGGCTATGTGACCCTCGAATTTAGCAATACCACCCCCTTGCCAGCCAAGATTTACGCAGGGGAGGGCTGTGCCCAGGTCTTGTTCTTTGAAAGCGACGAAGTCTGCGAGACCAGCTACAAGGATCGGGGCGGAAAATACCAAGGTCAGGTGGGTGTCACATTGCCCAAGACTTAAAGTGCGACAATAGCGGGTTAATGACCGCCTCTTTTTCAAATTTATCGCTGGCTGAACCGCTGGCACGTGCCGTAGCCGAAATGGGCTACGAATCCATGACCCCCATTCAAGCCCAGGCCATCCCTGTGGTTTTGACGGGAAAAGACGTTATGGGCGCAGCGCAAACGGGAACTGGTAAAACCGCTGCTTTTTCTTTGCCGTTGCTCCAACGCCTTTTGAAGCATGAAAACACGTCTACATCGCCAGCACGTCACCCTGTGCGCGCCTTGGTTTTGTTGCCCACGCGCGAGTTGGCCGACCAAGTGGCTCAGCAAATCAAGCTTTACGCCAAGTACACCCAAATGCGCAGCGCGGTTGTTTTTGGTGGCATGGACATGAAGCCTCAAACACTTGAACTCAAACGCGGCGTTGAAATTCTGGTGGCTACTCCGGGTCGCTTGCTAGATCACATTGAAGCCAAAAACGCGGTGCTGAACCAAGTCGAATATGTGGTCCTAGACGAAGCCGATCGCATGCTTGACATTGGCTTCTTGCCAGACTTACAGCGCATTTTGAGTTTCTTGCCCAAGCAGCGCACCACACTTTTGTTCTCAGCCACTTTCTCGCCTGAAATCAAGCGCTTGGCGGGCAGCTATTTGCAAGATCCGATCACCATCGAAGTAGCGCGTCCCAACGAAACTGCCTCCACTGTGGAGCAACGTTTTTACAGTGCCCAAGATGATGACAAACGCAGGGTTGTAAAAGCCGTGTTAAACGAGCGTGGCATCAAGCAAGCTTTCATCTTTGTGAACAGCAAACTGGGTTGTGGTCGTTTGGCGCGCTCTCTAGAACGCGAGGGAATGGTCACTGCTGCATTGCATGGCGACAAGACGCAAGACGAACGCCTCAAAGCCCTTGAAGCTTTCAAAAAAGGTGAAGTCGATTTGCTCGTGTGCACGGATGTGGCTGCCCGCGGTCTCGACATCAAGGATGTGCCGGCAGTATTTAATTTTGATGTGCCCTTCAATGCTGAAGATTATGTGCACCGCATTGGTCGCACAGGCCGAGCTGGCGCCTCCGGCCTGGCTGTCACTTTGGTCTCACCCTCTGACATGCGTTTGGTAGCCGATATTGAAAAGCTCATCAAAACCAAACTTCAAGTGGAAAACTACCCCTTGCAAGAAGAACGCTCGAGAGGCTATTCAGGCGAAGGCGGCCGAGAAGACAGGCGAGACGATCACCGAGAAGACAGAAGGCCTGAACGTGGATTTGAGCGGCGCCGTGAAGAAGAGGCCCCTCGTGACCGGCGCAGCAGTTTCAGGCCCGCCCAAGCTTCAAGAGATCCTTTCTTTGAGAAACCCTACGAGGCCCCCAGTATGGAGCAAGCCGCAGCGGCTTCATGGGAGGCGTCGCCCAAAACGACCGGTTCTCGTCCAGGTATTTCTGCCAACATCAAGCCCAAACGCAAGCTTGCGGCTTTGTTCAAGTCTGGCGAGTAAGGCAAAGCACTGGCGTGCTAAGCAACACGTCAATTTTTCGGTTGAGCTAAGACACGCACAAAAATGAATTCCCCTGTCAAAATAGAGGAATGAAAATCAAGACACTCGCCGTTTTGTCACTCCTGTCGCCATGGAGTTTGGCGCAGACGGCGCCACCTGCCAGTGCACCTGTTCAAGACATGGGCAGCGTCGAGATCAAAAGCAACCGCGACAACACCATGGAAGAGCGCCGGCAGTCCACGGCAGCCAAAATAGTGATTGGCCGGGAAGAGCTCGACAAACAAGGTGACGCCACCTTGGGAGAAGTTTTGAAACGCTTGCCCGGCGTCACCATTCAAGGTGCACCTGGTCGCGGTGGCGCCATTCGCATGCGAGGTTTGGGGGGTGGCTACACCCAGATCCTGTTGGACGGACAACGCGTTCCACCTGGTTTCTCCATAGAGTCCTTGACGCCCGAGATGGTGGAGAAAGTGGAAATAATGCGTGCGCCGACTGCTGAGACAGGCGCTAGGGCCATTGCTGGCACCATTAACATCATTTTGCGCGAAGGTCAGCGAGCCAACCCAGACGATTTAAAAGTCGGTACTTCCTTTGAAAACGGACACCGATCAGAAAGTTTGAACTGGGTACGCAATCTCAAGTCTGAGCCACTAAACGGAACCCTCACTGTCTCTGCCATGAACTCTTGGCGCCCTGAGGACATTACCACTCTGACCGATTCTGATGTTGATGCAGAGGGCCGGATTCCTGCATGGTCTTCAAAGCGAGAGCGTCACACTTTGAGCCCAGGACAACGCCAAGGTATGAACGCCAATGCCAGACTCATGTGGCGCGGTGAACAAGGCAAAGCGCTAATCTTGATGCCCTTCATGGTGTATTCGGAGTTCAGCAGTTTGGGGTATGTGAATCTCACTGAAAACAAGTTTATCAATGGAATTCAGCAGCCTTTTGCCTCAGATTCGGCCAATACCAAAAACAACAGCCGCTTTGTGATGACGCGATTGAATGGGCAGTGGAGCCAGCGCTTTTCAGCCGATGACAGATTTGAATTTAAGTTTGGCCTTGGTGAGTCGCACCACAAGTACCGATTTCGCCAAGTAGCCCAAGGGACAACTGGTTTGCTTAACACCTTGGAAGAGTTACAAAGTTTCAAAGATTTGTCGCAATCTTGGATCGGCAAACTCACGCACGTTTCTACCAATGGTCACCAGTATGTCAGTGGCTTTGAATTGGAGGGAGTGAGAAGAACAGAAGAGGCCACTGGCGAGGTCGCGGATGAGGTTGGCAACATGCGGGCACGCACGCAGCGCTGGGCTTTATACACACAAGACGAATGGACGATCAACCCCAACTGGAGTGCGCATGCGGGCATTCGTTATGAAAGCATTCTCACCGAAGGTAGCAACGAAGAAGGCGAGAAGCGCAATAAGAGTGGTGTGCTGACGCCTCTGCTGCATGCTGTTTGGAAGCCCATTCCGCAAAGCCGTGATCAAGTTCGCATGAGCCTCACGCGCAGTTACAAAACGCCCACCTTGTTCAATCTGGTTGCCAGAACGGCTTTGTCCCGCGAAGCCAATAGTCCAACACGACCTGATCGCATGGGCAATCCTGGCTTGAAACCTGAATTGGCAACCGGCATTGACATTGCTGTCGAGCGATATTTGGCAGAGGGGGGCGTCTTGAGCGCCAATTTGTTCAGACGCAACATCAGCGATTTAATTCGCTATGTCACCAGTGAGCGTTATGACACGGTTTGGGCTCCAGGTCAGAGGCGCTTCGTTACCAGTCCTCAAAACGTGGGGGATGCCATCACGCAGGGTCTTGAGTTGGAAGCTAAGTTCAGGTTAAACCAAGTCTGGGCAGATGCACTGGCGGTCGATGTTCGAAGTAACTTGAGTTTGTTTGGTTCTAAAGTGTTGGATGTGATGGGCCCTTCCAATCGTTTGGACCAACAACCTAGCATGACGGCTAACTTTGGGGCTGACTACCGCATCCGTGCTATACCCCTGACGCTTGGCGGCAATGTCAATATCAATCCCGACTACACCACCCGTCGAACAGAACAGCAATGGGCATACCAGGGCTCCAAGCGGGTCGTTGATGTGTATGGTCTTTGGAGGTTTTCACCCGCCATGGCTTTGCGAATGACCATCAGCAATCTCACACCGCGTGATTACCTCACGGGCACAACCTACATCGGCAATGGTTTCTCCGAAACGGCCAACACCAACACACGCAATTGGCAAAATGTTCAGCTGCGATTGGAAATGAAAATTTAAAGGACGATGTTCATGAATACTCAAAATTCCGCTTGGTTCGACAGCATGTACAACAACCGGACATTGGTGCCAGACCATGCCAAACATTTTGCTCATTGGGCTCAAACATCTGCAGATGCGCGTGCCTCCTTGAAATGCACGCTCGACATTGCCTATGGTGATGGCCCCAATGAAAGCTTGGACATCTTTCCAGCCAGCAAGCCCAATGCGCCTGTGGTGGTTTTTATTCATGGCGGCTATTGGCGCAGCCTTGACAAGGCAGATCACTCTTTTGTAGCGCCACCCTTGCATGACATGGGCGCTTGTGTGGTGGTGGTGAACTATGCTTTGTGTCCTGGCACAGCAGAATTGCCTGTGACCATACCGGACATCGCGCATCAGATGGTCAAGGCCATGGCGTGGACTTGGCACAACATTGCGCACTATGGCGGTAACCCGAAGAATGTGACTGTGGCTGGACATTCAGCCGGTGGACATCTGGCCGCGATGCTGTTGGCTTGCGATTGGCACAGTGTCGATACCAGCTTGCCTGCACACTGGATGCAAAAGGCGCTGTCCATTTCTGGTTTGTACGATCTCACGCCGTTGCGAAAAACCCCGTTTCTGCAAGATTCTTTGAAGCTCACAGCCAAGCACGCTCGCATGGCCAGCCCAGCATTGTGGCCCCGACCCAAAAAAGGAGTTTTGTACACTGTGGCAGGTGCTGATGAAAGTCCAGAATTTTTGCGCCACAACCGTTTGATTCATCAAACATGGGGCCCGCGAACGGTTCCTGTTTGTGAAGAATTGGCAGGGCTCAATCACTTCAGCATCGTGACCGATCTCACCAAAAAAGGCACTCGATTGAGTGCCTTGATGAAAGCCTTGTTAGACCTTTGATTTGCGGCGCTGCCATATCGACCAAATGGGTGGCAGCAGCAAGCAGACGGCAACAATGCTGAGCAGTGTCAAAGACATAGGTCGATCCCAGAAGACACGCCAGTGACCTTCACCAATGGACAGCGCGTTGCGCATTTGAGCTTCTGCCAATGGCCCTAAGATCATGCCCACAATGACCGGTGCTACGGGAAAATCGTAGCGACGCATGAGCGTTCCTAGAAGGCCAAAACCATACATGATGAACAAGTCGAAGCTGCTTTGGCGCATGCCATACACACCGACCGTGGCAAAAATCAAAATGCCTGCATAAAGTTGAGGTTTTGGAATTTGCAGCAGTTTGACCCACAAACCCACCAGCGGCAAATTGAGCACCAGTAACATCACATTGCCAATGTAGAGTGATGCAATCAAGGCCCACACCAAAGTGGAAGAGTTTTGGAACAACTGTGGGCCTGCCTGAATGCCGTAGTTTTGCAGTGCCGATAACAAAATGGCAGCCGTCACAGAAGTTGGAATGCCAAGCGTTAACAAAGGTACCAAAGTGGCAGTGACGGCCGCGTTGTTGGCCGCTTCAGGGCCAGCTACGCCCTCAATGGCACCCGTTGTGCCAAACTCTTCTTGGTGCTTGGAGAGCTTTTTCTCGGTGGCATAACTTAAAAAAGTTGGAATCTCTGAGCCACCAGCAGGAATGGTGCCAAAGGGAAAACCAATGGCTGTGCCGCGGAGCCATGCGGGCCAAGATCTGCGCCACTCTAAAGGCGTCATTTGGGCCTTGGTGAGGCGATTCATGTCGGCGCTGCTTTTACCTTCGTAAAGCGCGTTGTACATGACTTCGGAGACTGCAAACAGACCCACCGCAATAAGCACTGTTTCAATGCCGTCCATGAACTCGGGAATATTGCCTGTGTAACGAACTTGACCTGATATTTGGTCCATGCCCACCAAGCCCAATGCCAAGCCAATGAACAATGCAGAAAGTCCTCGCACGGTGCTTTGACCCAACACAGCACTGACGGTGATGAAGGCCAACAGCATCATGCAGAAATACTCAGGAGGGCCCAACTTCACTGCAAATTCAGCCACCACCGGCGCAAACAAGGTGACCAAAATGGTGGCCAAAGTGCCTGCTACAAATGAGCCAATGGCCGCAGTGGCCAAGGCCGATCCGGCGCGACCGCTCTTGGCCATCTTGAAACCTTCAAGCGCTGTGACCATGGTACCTGTTTCGCCCGGTGTGTTGAGCAAAATGGAAGTGGTCGAGCCACCATACATGGCACCGTAATAAATGCCCGCGAAAAAAATCATGGAAGCGGTGGGCTCGACTTGCGCCGTAATGGGCAAGAGCATGGCCACTGTGACAGCTGGGCCTAAGCCCGGTAGCACCCCAATGGCTGTGCCTAAGGCGCAGCCTACAAAGGCCCAGATTAAGTTAATAGGGGTTCCGGCAGTTGCAAAACCAGAGAGCAGATTGTTCCAGGTGTCTAACATGTGTCGCTTTCAACTTGGGCTTAAAGCCAAGGGGTGCCGGTTAAGTTGGGCAAATTGATGGCCAAGAACATGGTGAACAACCAAAACACAGGCGCTGCAATGAGGAAGCCCAACACGCAATCTTTGAGTGTTTGTGACAGATTGCCAGCGGGGTCGCCTTGTGATACTCGGAGCCCTCTGACAGCCAAAACAAAACAGATGGCGCAACTCATGACGAACCCCGCCACATTGATCAGTGCCGCGTTGGCCAAGATGCCAGCCGAAACCCATGCAAATGCCTGCCAATCGGCTTTCTCTGCGCCACTGGCCTCAGGCATGTTGCGATAGCCGCCTGTCAGGGACTCCCAAATTAACCATACAGAGCAAGCCGCCAAAAAAAATGCCACCACCCAAGGTAAAAAATTTGGTCCAACACCTGCATAGCCCGCTTCAGACGAGATGCTGGTGGCGCCCCACATCATGAGCAAAGACAGAACCAAGCCAGAAAGGCCAATGCCAATTTGTGTAGGGGAGGGGGATTGAGGCTGCGACATGCAAGGTCCTTTGTGTCAAAAATTCTGGGTCCCTCAGGACCCAGAAAAAGAGGCTGCTGAAAGAAATTCATCAGCCTTGATTTACCAACGGTGAACGATCAAATCATGCCGGCCTTGACCATGGTGGCGCGCAAGCTTGCAAATTCACTGTCTACGAAATCGTCAAAGGCTGGATTGGCCATCCAGGCGGGTGTCCAGTTGTTCTTTTCCAAAGATTCAGCCCAAGATTTTGATTTGGTGGCTTTGAGAACCATGTCGGTCAGGTCTTTGCGCTGAGCGGCTGATAGGCCAGCAGGTGCATAAACACCGCGCCAGTTGCCAATGTCGACGTTGTAACCTTGCTCGATCATGGTGGGAATGTTGATGCCCTTCAAACGCTTGGCGGATGTGACTGCGATTGGGCGCATCTTGCCCGTTTCAATGTACTGCTGAAATTCGCTGTAACCACTGCCGCCCACAGTGACGTTGCCGCCCAAAATGGCTGCGACAGCTTCACCACCGCCACGGAATGGTACGTAGTTGATTTTGGCTGCATCGACTCCCACTTCGCGCGCCAACATGGCCGCAGCAATGTGCTCTGTAGAACCGCGTGAACCGCCGCCCCACTTGACGCTGCCTGGGTCTTTTTTCAACTGCTCAACCACGTCCTTCATGGTTTTGAGGGGTGAATTGGCTGGCACCACAAACACGTTGTACTCGCTGGTTAAACGAGCAATGGGAGTGACCTTATCAAGGCTCACAGGCGGTTTGCCAGTGATGATGCCGCCTAACATGACAGCACCCATGACCATCAAAGAATTGCCATCGCCTTTGGTGGCGTTGGCGTATTGGGCCAAGCCAATGATGCCCGCTGCGCCGCCCTTGTTTTCGTAAGTGACCGAACTGGCCGCGCCTGAGTCTTGCAGGGCTTTGCCCAAAGCACGGCCCGTGGTGTCCCACCCGCCACCAGGGTTGGCTGGAATCATCATTTTGATATTGGCGGCTGCCAATGAGTGCAGTGACAGGCTAGAACCTGCTGCCAAGGCCAAAACGGATTTGATGAAGTGATCACGACGCATGGTGTCTCCTTTGAGTGCAAAATCGATGACCGATCATCCTCTGTTTAACTGTCATTTAGCTGTCTATAGCCCTAGGGAAAGTACTAATCCATGCGCTTTTTACGCGTTGACCTGCAGATAAGCTGAAAAAATTACATCAACAGGTGTTCACCTGCGTTGTCTCCGCCCAAAATGACATAGTTGACCTTGCGAATGTCCATGAGTTTGGTGCCCCCAGAGTAGCTGATGGAGCTTTGTGTGTCTTGTTCCATCTCAATCAGGG
>Ga0078894_10003437_pt1 | contig 12037 bp, 12 predicted proteins | sample LauGreSu1BDMLBSD_2_FD_67506 | JGI IMG/M metagenome (GOLD analysis project Ga0078894, IMG submission 67506) | Freshwater lake microbial communities from Lake Michigan, USA - Su13.BD.MLB.SD (version 4) (version 4) | ecosystem: Environmental > Aquatic > Freshwater > Lake | place: Lake Michigan... | reverse complement strand
GGCGGCGGCGGGGGTGGCGGCGGGGGTGGCGGCGGGGGCTGCTGTGGCGGCGGCGGGACAGAAAGCCTGGAATACATCCGCGATTACACCCGGCACGCGATTTATGACGAAATTGAATACACAGATGCGCGATTATTGCGCGGAAAAGATGCGCGTCAACGGAACGACTGTTTTATATATATATACCGGTAGTGATATACCAGGAGAGGGTGAGCATAAAATATTTGAATATATCCGCGATAATGCGGGATATCATAAGGACACAACTACATTAATCTACGGCTTGGACGCGGACTTGATTATGCTTTGTTTGAATCATCTTCACGTATCCGATAAGATTTACCTGTATCGTGATACACCCGAGTTCATTCAGTCGCTAGATAGCACGCTTTCAACAAATGAACAATATTATCTAGATATTCCAGAATTCGCGTGTTCGTTAGAATCGGTGATGCGCGAGACGACGGCGGATTCACGAGAAGGAAGTGCTGGCGCGTATATCTCTGATGCGAAAACAGAGGCAAAAGAAGCCGCCGGGGTGGCGGCGATGGCGACGGCGACGAAGGCGCCACGTATCACACCTCAGGTCATTGCCACAATAGACGATTATATTGTGATGGCGTTTATGCTCGGCAATGATTTTATGCCGCATTTCCCGTCACTTAATTTACGCACAAATGGAATGACGGTGCTACTTCAGACCTATGCGAATATGTTTCGTAAAAGTAAGGAATATCTAGTCACACGCGCAACAGCCGACGGACGTCCAACAATTGTATGGAAGACGATGCGCGCGTTTATCGCATTATTGGCGGAGACCGAGCATAACCGATTTATGAATGAACATAAGACGCGTGATCGACAGGAAAAGCAGCGGTTCGGCGGTGGCGGTGCCAAAATGGGGGGTCTGAGACATAGCGCGGAGGCGGAGGCGGATGCGGTGCGGCCCATTGTCCCATCAGTGGATATTCGCGAATTGACGAAAATTGCGTGCGACCGTGTCGTTCAAATGGTGGGGAATCTAGAGTGTTGCCATTCCTTGACGGAGTTTATGACGATTCCGATACAGGAGCGGGCGGTGGAGCGGTATATTGACCCGTTTCGCGAGAATTGGGAGTATCGTTATTACGATGCATTGTTCGGGATTGATATTTACGCGAAAGAGCGCGAGCGTGGTCGTGGCGTAGACCGACTTCAGATGATTTGCGTGAATTATATTGAAGGATTAGAATGGACGATGCGGTATTATTCCACCGGTTGCGTGGATTGGCGGTGGACCTATAAATACCCCTATGCGCCGCTTTTGGTGGATTTGATGCGTTATATCCCGCATTTGGATACCGCGTTGTTCCCTGGAGGCACGCCCGTCAAGAATCCTGTGCGCGACCTTGTCCAGTTGTGTTATGTCCTGCCGATGTCGGGGCACGGGCTATTGCCTCCATTGTTGGCGGAGAAGTTGAAGCGGTCTTACTCGCATTATTACTGCGACAAGCTGGACTTTAAGTGGTCATACTGTAAGTATTTCTGGGAGGCGCATACCGAGTTGCCACATATCCGGATTTCCGAGTTGGAGCGGGCGGTGGCGGAGACGGCGGCGGCTATGTAAAATATTATATGACGATATATTATAATAATGGACGCTACAAAGAGCCAACAATTTTATTTTTTTATCGGTAGAACCACACCCCCACACTTCGGACATATTAGTGCGATTACTCAAGCAATTCTATTGGCACGTGCTAGTGATACTTGTGCTTTAATTTTATTGGGTAATGGCCCCAGTGGCGGAGTGCGAACTCACGAAAATCCCGTCGAGCACGAAACCAAAGCCGCGTTTATAACCTATAAACTTCACGAACTAGGCTATGTAGAAGGGACCGATTTCACCATTCAAATGATGAAGAATCCTCCAAATCGCCAAGTGGTCGAGTTTGTAAGTAAAAAAATTCGCGAAAATGTATCACAAATTTCTATATTTCAAGTGGCTGGCAATAAAGATAATGATGTAAAAAAACACGATTTTGTCCGAGCATCTACTTGTAATGAACTAGTCGCAAAATTTGGTAATTCGCAAAAAACGTTCAATTGTGGTTTCGTTTCAGTTGACCCGGCGATTGGAGGAACCGCCGCGGAGTTAGGAACTGCTATGTCAGCAACAAAGGTAAGAAATAAAGCGGTTGATTGTTATAATACGTCGTATGGTGACTCAGTTAAGGCATTTCGTTTATGGTTAGATGCATTCCCGTTTTATAATGGAGATGATGAAACGCGAAGATTATCAAGAGAAATATTCGACCAAATTATTCGTTACAAGGACATACCACCGCCGAAACCAAACAGTAAAACAAGCCGAGTGCGTCCAGAAGACTCGGCACGAGACGACCCTAGTTTTGTTAAGACTAGCAGTGCTAAGAGTAAACGTGATGCTAGCCCTGGTAGTGTTGTGTTCACAAAACGAAGGAAAGTTGGCCGTAGTGGCGCCGACGGTGGCGGTTCACGACGAAAACGCACACAATGTCATAACCGTAAATTGCGTAATAAGAAAACATTACGTAATAACAGGTAATATAGATAGATAAATAATCTATACTATATTGTAAATGATTGAGTATCTTCCTCTAGTGACCGTGGTCGGGACGATGATATATATCGCGATACACGACATATATGTTGGATTTAGTGAAGCGACGAGTTGGTGAGAGTATTCACCCAATCTCTCGTAATCACTTTGTCAACGCTTTCCAGTGCGCCTTCCACCCATCCTTGATGACGACTCACCATCTCTCCAACAACAACTATTCCTTTCATCGGATGTTGTGCCTTGTGAATAAAATCTACACGAGATTTGAATTCACCGTTGTTACTAGTCAACGGCGCATAATAGTGTGTTCCTACCGGCCAATAATAATCCAGAATTGCTGTTATATTCAGCGACGGCGGTATTCCAATTGCGTCTGCCAGCCACTTTGAATACATTTTACAATTTTCGCGCGTATTTTCAAGCGCGCCTTTCGCCTTCAGGGTCGTCGCGTGTGCGTTATCCGTATAAGAAATCATATATACTCCTTTATTTGGGTCTATCGGTATTATTTTCTGGAGTGGGCCTGTAAGGGGTGTAAATGCGGTGACGTGCTTTTTCATTACCTCGGTGCTTGCGCGGTCAAATTTTGCGTATACGAGGAGAAATGGTTGTCCGTGGATTTGCTGGTATACACTTGTGCGCGCGGATGCGCCTGGGATGATTCGCTTTACAGTGTCTATTGTCGTTGCGACGACGACTTTATTCGCGTAGTAGTGTTTATTATCCGCGGTGGTTATTTCAAATTCGTCGTCCTCTATTTTCTGGATGCGCTTCACCTCACACGAGAATTTGAAATGTTCTTTGCCGATTTTGGCGTATAATGTATCCACAAGCGCTTTCCACGAAAGACTTAAACCGGTCCATCCAGCGACATTATCATCCATACCGTAGTGATACAGGGTTTCGTAGATGTCGGCATTTTCAAAGTCGGTGTATCCTGCCGTGATAACGAAATCCTTGTATAATTTCGCGCCGAATACCTCAATAAAGAATTGCTTGAATGTCTTATGGCGGTGTTGCTCGGGGTGTTTTTTATATTCGGCTTTCAGGGTTCGCATTGCGTCCATAAGGTTGACCGGTTGGAATGGCGGTATGTAATTTCGCGTGGATACAAACTCGGAATAGGGGACCTTCACGTCCTTCAGTAATTGAATCAATGCGTGGTCTTTGGACTTTCGTCCGACACCCGCGCCGACAACGACGTCCGCGCCGTAGAATGTATCGTTGCCGATACGCCCACCCATCCATTGCTTCGTGTTTTTCTCTAAAATAAGGAAGGTCGTGTTTGGCGGTGAGATGCGTTTGATTTGATATGCCGCGTATAATCCGGAGATACCGCTGCCGATTATAATAAAATCAACGGTTTGGTTCATTTTATTATAGAGGGGGTTTATATTTTATTTACATTTACACAGTTTGGCAATTGTTGTCTTAAAAATATTAAACATTACTTTATCAAATGTATCAGATGTTGATGACGATTGGCACTGTTTTGAATGACGCCATAGGCTTCGTTTTGCCATATACTTTCTATCACAATTCGGACAACGATAACCGGACGACTCATTGGATAATTCAGATGGACTAGAATTACAAACTTTTGTCGTATGTTCTGAACGCAATTTGTGTTTATCAGTCATTATATGTTTTACATAATTAAATGAACGACTTGTATAATAGTCACATTTGTCGCAATGATATTGTTTTTGCTTGTTATCTTTATTTTCAATTGTTGTGTCAATATTTTCATATATTGTTTCACTATTTTCATATATTGTTTCACTATTTTCATCTATTGTTTCTTTATTTTCATTTGTTGTTTCTTTATTTTCAATAATATGCTCTTTGAGAATACCCCCAATATAGCTACTTCTATCAGTCGTACATTCTCTTATTTTATCTTCATTCGCAATAATCAAATATATAATTGACATCATATCCGATTTATTTCCTTTAAAATACTCGTTTCCATAAAAACAGCATTTATCAAATCGGTCTTTAAATACTTGAAGCAGGATGGACTCAACAAATTTACAATCAATACATTCCATCTGAAATAGTAATATAGACCCTTTTGGATAATTATGAAACCGTTCTAGATTGGGTTGTCTTGTCATACCTAGTTTGTATACATTTTCAGATAATCGTATATGTTCCCGTTCGTGAAGTAGGTATATGTAATTTGTCACGATTTGTTCCATTATGGTTGTGTATATATTATGTTAAAAACGGTTTAAGTATTTACATCAATACTTTCTTTTCGATGACAATTTCATTCGCAATGTTCTTTGCGACTTTGAGAATCTTATCATCATCTCCATCATTAACGTGTCGACAAATATCCATATACCTATCGTTATCTCGGCTGTAACTCTTTTCACAACCAGGATGTTCATCAGCCCATTTATTTATGAGTATACCGTGTTTCTGTTCGACACGTAGAACTGCGGTTTTTAATACAGCGCTATTTACTTCGTCGCGCTCCCATTTATCTGATTCCTTGACATAAAGAGTATGACGCTTACGGTCACTACAATGAATCGGACGCTTATGAATGTCCGTGTTTTTAAGGTTGTCGATGAAAATATTTGATATACCTTTTACATATCCACAACGACCTACGTTTTCCACATCGTCCATCGATACTTCGATCGAGTTCACAAAGTCACTCATATTCATTGCGTCTTTACATTTTTCATTCAGGAATACGTTAATACTAAAATGATTATTGTCACCTTGATGATTGTAAATATTATTTGTGACGGAAGCCTTATTGGATTTACATAATTCTAACACTTTATTGGCTGTATCTTGTTGCGACGATGCTAATTCTTGATTGCTCTTAATTAATTCAGTATTCGTTTTAATCACATCCAAAATCAGTTGCTTAAATTCCTTGTTTTCACATAATAGCGTATTTATGACACCGTTCAAATTTGGAACGACTGTATTCGTTTGTTGGTCTTTCGGAGTTCCAAGACACTTTTTCATATGTCGATATAATCCAGACGAATACGAATATCCTACCCCACAACGTTTACAAATCTGGTCCTTATTATACGACGGTTTTACCTTTTTCGCACTACTAAACCCATTATATGGTCGTTTGGGTTTATTCGGTATATCAGATATATTCAAAACAATATAATTTTCGGGAGTAGATTCATCACTTTCTATATGCGCGTCATCTTCATTTGATGTATTTTCATCTACCGTTGAAACGTCTGGGTTTGTCAATTTAATGTGCTTCCGGGTTCGGAGATGCTTCTTGTAATCCGCACGGTTTATTGTATATAAATGACATTTTTCACAAGAGAACAACATTTTACAATTACATTATATTTTATATTTATATTAATATTCCTAAATCATCACTATTATTTACGATGTTGCGATTTTTATTATACTATACAATATCGTAACAACATTGTCTCGTCTTGTAATTATTTGAAAAATCAAAATTCATCTTACTGAATATCTAGATAGGGTTTTGCGACACAATTTATATATCATAGTATACCATTCGTTGAAAATGTCCATTTTAAAGGGTCGGGTGAACCCCATCTCCCAAGGGGCGTTCAAAAATGTCAGTCACAACTTTTTTATTCAAAAAACACAATTTACAGCATATCAGTCACAAGCGTGTTTTTGCGTGTTTTTTCAAAAGTCTCCGGCGCTATAACCAAAATGGACATTTATAAAATGTCCGTCAGAAACGGTATATTCTGACACTGAGAATACAATTTGTCGCATAATCTAACACCATAATCAGTGTGAATGGTATAAAATGGCGCAAAATTACAGGTAGGCGAACGGCCGAAGGCCGGCCCCCAATCCTTATAATTCCAGCGATATCCAAGATTTTTCTAATTTCAAACCAAATATTTTTGGCGAAACATCGTGTTTCAAACCAAATATTTTCGTCCAGACATCGGACTTTCCAATAATCCCATCGGCCCGCCACCACCCAAATCCAAATAAACACATTCCATTCTATTCCAATATATTCCATTCTATTCCATTATATTCCATTATATTCCATTCTATTCCATCAGCCACGCAACAATGGGCGTCTACGATATTATTGCAATGTCGCTCCTCACCGCCATTCCAATCCTGTATACATTCCCGATGATTCTCGCACACTTCTTCAAAATCCAAGGGTATAAAATTACCGACCAAACGGAATGTAACCAACTCATCAGTAAGTTAAACATCAAACGTTCTGTATTTTATCAAAATGGAAAACCATACGGCGTATTTTACGGACGGTGGTATATCGGTTATATTTACTCGAATGAAAGTCAGCACAACCAAGGTCATACGATGTATCTCATTATCAGGCGCGCGGTCTATGAGCGCGTAACAGACACGGTCAGTGTCAGCAATACGTCTGCGTCGTCTGCGTCGTCTGCATCGTCCGTCACATCCGAAAAGAAAATCATAAATATTCGCGAACGGCGCGGGAATCCGTGGTGGTGGGAATACGCCGACCGTAAATATGACGCATCCAAGTTCTTGAAGAAGGAACCGCGCGACTACCAACGAGAGATTATAGACGATATTATCTCCATCGTAAATAAGAAGTCATCGCGCAGCGGCACATTTTTCATATACGGCGAACCAGGCACAGGCAAGTCCCTCCTAACGCTCCTTCTAGCCAAGCAAATCGGCGCATATTACTGCGACACGTGGAAACCAACCGACCCAGGCGACAACTTGTCCAAAGTATACAGCACGATTGATGATGATAAGCAATTGGTGATGGTATTAGAAGAATGTGACAAACTCATCCTGAATGTTATCCAAGGCAATGTGAAGCCGCACCTGTATATTCCGATTCCAATGATGGATAAATCGGACTGGAATTCGTTATTAGATAAAGTCACAGACCTGGGATTTTATCCAAATTTACTATTGATTCTGACATCCAATGTCTCTCGCGACAAGCTTCACGAAATAGATTCGTCAGTTCTGAGAGATGGACGAATTGATAAGGCGTATCATATTACATCATAATCATTTACAAACCCACCCAGTGTAAAATTGTAGAAACAACGTGTTGTTGAACATTATTGATGTATTTTTGAAAGAAGTTATACAAGAACACAATACTATAATAAGCGTTGACCGAATAATTACTGTGAAACATCTTATTATAATATTTCTTGCCGTGTTTCCTACTTATAAACTTATACTTTCGGGTTCTGAACGTATGATGTAATGTTCGCACCAAATGCCGAATAAAATACTGACAATTATTTTTATAGAAATGCCAATTGAAGAATTTGGAGTCTCCGATCCGAGTGCGTGTTTTATCCAGTACACTGTTTAATGTGTGTTCACTTGTTATTCTAATATTGTAAATCTCACTTGCATCTTGTATCTGAAAATCGGTTAAAATATGAATATAACTGGTTTTATCTATTAGTATGAATTTTTTTGTATTACACTCATCATCCAGTGTAATTTCCACCAGTAACATAACGTGCTTTATCCTGTCTATGATGGGTTTACAATTGGTGAAGGATATCATACTCGCCACAAATACAAGAAAAGGTTTGACAGGCGTTACTATCAAATACGCATTTGATATTTTACAATCGCCATATTTGTCAATACACATTTTAGTATGGTAGTTATAATCATCAAAACAAATATTGTAGTCGTTGATTGTTCTTTTGAAATAGAATAGGAAAACATAAATGCAAATGAATGCGAATATTATAATACATAAAAACGCTACTAAAATAAGTCGGGTATACCTGGTATACGATGACATTGAGATATTGAATCCGTATATTATTTATATAGGCAAATAACGAAAAATATAAATACTTATAAACGCGTATTTTCCAATCAATTCTTTTGTAGTGAAATTTATATCTATCTTTTTGTTCATTAAGCAATGTCTCTCACTCCCGTAGAACTCACCCGCGAATCATTTAAGGGTCTCCTGGAGTTCAATTCCAAGCAACGCAAACACACCATCCTGAAACTCACCGCTGATTGGTGCCGCCCCTGTAAGTCCATCAAGGACCTCGCCGCGGAGCAAGTCACCAATATCACACTGCGCCTAGAACGCCCAGTTGAATGCTACGAAGTGAATGTAGACAACTCGCTGGATTTTTACGCATTTATGAAGCAGAAGCGAATGGTGAACGGCATCCCCGTATTCTTATTCTACAAGGCAGGCAATACCGAGTATATCCCCGACGACTCCATTACAGGCGCGAATCCCCCCGACATTATCGCATTCTTTGACCGATGCGCGAAGGTCTAAGACTAGATAGTCGCGCACCGAGAGACGTATTCGTAATCAACATAAAATTATAATTGTAAATACAGAAAGACAATGGAATCTCTCGACCTAGACATTGACAATTATAATTTGCCAGATATTCTCTCGTTATTCAATCTTCCAACATTATTCAACGAAGACGATTTGAAGCGCGCAAAACTCGCCGTCTTAAAGACGCACCCGGATAAATCCCAGCTCCCGAAAGAATACTTCCTGTTCTTCACGAAAGCCTATCGCATCGTTCATCAGATATACACCATCCGCCATCCAGCCACCAACGAGCATTATACGCAGCGTGCCGAGAGAACACCGCGCTCATCGGCGGTTCCGTCATTGCGGTGTGTCGGAAAGGATACACTATCTGCGCCGTATACACCGATTGACGCCGCCGCCGCCGCCGCAAGCGCAGCGAAATCAATTGTAGATTATAACCGCCTGATGCGCGCAGAAGGACATCGCGCGGATGCCGATGATGAGTATTCGCAAGGAACGCACGAGAGAATGAAACGCCGCCTGGATGAAATGATGACCGGGACCGGGACCGGGGCCGCCAGTGGCGCAGCGAAAGTGAGCGAATTTAACAAATGGTTTAATGAGAAGTTTGAACAATATCGCCTGAAAGACGACGAAGCAGAGACGGGATATGAAGCGTGGTTCCGCGGGAATGACGCTGACGACGTAGCGGGCGATGACGCGATAGGAGGCGATGACAGCGGGTCCTGGGCGGATAAAGTTGCGCGACTTAACCAGCGGAAGCAAGAACTGCGAAATAAATATGCGCTGGTTGAGAGACAAGAACTGGAATACGCCGGCGGTGGCGGTGGCGGTGGCGCAGGTTCGGGATACGACCTCACGAGAGAAAGACCCCAAGAGTATTCTAGCGGAATATTTGGGAATCTACGTTATGAAGACCTACGGAAGGCGCATACAGAGACGGTCGTCCCCGTTACGGAAGAAGACTATTATAAGACCCGTCGGTTTAATTCCATCAACGAACTACAGACATTTAGAGACCAATCCCGCAGGGACTTATACAAACAAACGAGTAAACAAGAACAGGAGCGTATTTACGCGCAGACCAAGATGCGACAGGAAGAGGAAGATACACGCCGAGCCTTCATTTTAGCCAAACAGGATGAAATCTCTCGTGATATCCATAAGAAGTTGTATTCGGATATATTCCGGTTGGAGAATTACAAATTGTCGGAAAAATGATGATATCCCATCAAATATGACACAGTATAAAAATTGAAAACAATTTACTTTATATGTAATGGAATACAGCGAAGGCAAACAACAACAAGATTATGAAATTCAAGTTCACAGAAGGGATTCGTATATCTAATACCGAGACAGCCAAAAAATACATCGGCCAGGTATGTAAAGCCAACAGCAAAGGCTGCCCGGAGTTTGGTCGCATTCAATATGTTACACCGACTTCAATTGTCTACGAACGTTTGACACAAAAAGAAGACGGTGAGTTCATTCCACACCCAATCGCGGTGAATCCTACTACAAACAACCGTTTCAAGACCGCTACGCGCAACATCACACTTATTACGGTGAATCAAATGTGAGTTACTAGATTGAAAGGTGAAGTATACGTCATTGTATAAATACAAAAGGAAATAGAACAGCTAACAACACTTTTTATATATTTTTATTCTGCCATAAACATATACGATATCGTAAAATAATAATAACAATACAATTTAAGAAACATTAATATTCTATTATTACAAAAACACAACACCGATGTTTGAAAATAAAGTCGTGAAACTGGCAATCGCCTACCTCCTTATTATGTTGATTGGGTTCATTTATAATAAATACAAGAAAACAATTGACGTACAAGAACAGTATAATGATGGCGAGCTTATCCAAAAGTATCTCCTGAACGACAGCAGTCTCACGAAAAACAACAAACCCATCCTCTGGGTTCATATTGAGTTTGACAAGAACGCGCGTTCGTGGGAGAGTTTCGGCTCAAGAACGAACGATAACCTGAATCAACCCTACCAATACCTCACCATCCGGAATATTATTGAACACTGCGGCGAGAGCTTCAATGTCTGCCTCATTGACGACGACGCTTTTATCAAAATAATCCCGGAGTGGCGAACCAAAGTAGAAGACCTCCCGCGCCCACTTCGCGGACATATGCGCGACCTCGCACTCGCAACTGTCCTCCATATTTACGGCGGATTCCTTATTCCGAGCGCATTCATTTGCTTCCACGACTTGCGTTCCTTATACGACGCACATCTTGAAAAGGCCAATGTCGTTATGGGTGAACTCCGCACTGTTTCATCTCTCGCGGCCGAAAAACAATACTCTCCATCAACGAAGATGATGGGCTGCCGTAAATTTGACCCAGTGATGAAGGAATATATGGAGCACCTTATGGTGATTAACCACCAGGACCAAACACAAGATATGGACTTTACAGGGGAGACGACGCGATGGTGGATGGCAAAACAGGCGGCTACCCCGTCGGCGGTAAGCGTAATTCCCGCAGAAGAACTAGGTGTAAAAACGACGACGAACAAACCTGTGCTGATTGAAGAATTATTGGCGGATCGAGATGTTCCTCTGTCACCCACCACGGCGGGAATCTATATTCCAGAACAAGAAATACTGAAACGAAGCAAATTCCAATGGTTTGCACGCCTCTCGCCGAAACAGGTGCTAGAGTCGCATACACTGATAGGAAAGTATCTTATTATCAACACGATGGGATGTACTGGGGGTGCGCCTGGGGGTGCGCCTGGGGTTGCGCCTGGGGTTGCGCCCCCAAACGACGCAGTGCGATAACCTGGGTGTAGCCCTTATAATAATATAATCAATATGTTGCTTATATTATTGCTTAGATTATTACCACAATCCGTATACAATCCCGCCCGGGTCTAGCCCAGGTTATCGCCCTGCGTCGTTTGGGGGTGCAACCCCACTTAGATTATTACCACAATCCTGTTATAAATTAGAGCGGGTCTGGCACGGGCTATCGCACTGCGTCGTTTGGGGGCGCAACCCCACGCCCTGCGTCGTTTGGGGGCGCAACCCCACGAGATTATTCGTGAACAACGCCAATTCAATATCGTGCTCGTGTATGTTATGGAATATTGTGATATATTTACAAATAAGTGAGGTTATAC